>Ga0315536_1000440_pt1 | contig 20692 bp, 24 predicted proteins | sample SalMarSW160230MG_FD_203093 | JGI IMG/M metagenome (GOLD analysis project Ga0315536, IMG submission 203093) | Salt marsh sediment microbial communities from the Plum Island Ecosystem LTER, Massachusetts, United States - Salt Marsh Sediment SW1602-30 ...
GCGCTACGGTTACGCTAAAGTTAATCCCTTTACGGGAGTAAAGTGTTTGCGGGTCGACAAGTGGCTTCCGGTGTTTTTGTTTGAGGAAGAGGTGGAGAAGTTTCTTGAAATACCTACCCCGGATTTCATCTCACTGCGTGACCGGCTGATTTTTGAATTTCTTTATTCAACGGGCTGCCGTGTAGCCGAAGCGGTGGCGATCAATCTGTTGGACATAAACATAAAACAGCGCATGGTAAAGGTGCGCGGTAAGGGAAACAAGGAACGGATGGTCTATATCGGGGCAAAGGCCCGGCAGGTACTGACGGAGTATCTGACCCGGCGGCGGGAATACCTGCGGGGCAGGGAGGCGACGGACGGAACGGCTTTGTTCGTCAATAAAAACGGCGGCAGGCTCACCACGCGGGGGCTGCGCTATATCGTGTATAAATATGTGGCAAAAAGCTCCTGTGCCAAAAAAATCAGCCCGCATACCTTTCGGCATACTTTTGCCACGCATATATTGAATGAGGGCGCGGACATCAGGGTGGTGCAGGAGTTATTGGGACACGCCAATATTTCAACGACCCAGGTATACACGCATGTCGGGGTGGAAAAATTGAAATCAATCTACAGAAAAAGTCATCCGCACGCAAAAATGAAAGAAGGAGATTAAATGGAACAGTTTCACGGAACAACGATTCTTGCGGTATTAAAAGACGACAAACTGGCCTTGGGGGGCGACGGACAGGTGACTCTGGCCAATACCATCATGAAGGCAAACGCCCGCAAGGTACGTTCGATATATGACGGAAAAATACTGGTCGGATTCGCCGGCGCCACAGCGGACGCCTTTACCCTGTTCGAGCGCTTCGAGGGCAAGGTAAAAGAGTACTCGGGTGATCTTACCAGGGCGGCAGTCGAGCTGGCCAAAGACTGGAGAACGGACAGAATGCTGCGCAGACTGGAGGCCATGCTTTTGGTCGGTGATAAAAATAAGATTTTGCTTATTTCGGGTACCGGTGACGTGGTTGAACCGGAGAGAGGGGTGATCGGTATCGGTTCGGGCGGAAACTACGCCTATGCCGCAGCACTCGCCTATCTTGAGTCTTCAGATATGTCGGCCAGGGAAATTGTGGAAAGATCGCTGAAAGTCGCGGCGGGAATATGTATTTATACAAATGACGAAATTATTGTGGAGGAATTATAATGGAAATCGAAACCGATAAGCTGACACCGAAAGAGATTGTGGCCTCTTTGGATACCTATATAATCGGACAGGAAAAGGCAAAGCGGGCGGTGGCCATCGCGCTGCGCAACAGGTACCGGCGCACCAAGCTTCCCGAAGAGTTGAAAGATGAGGTTGCGCCCAAAAACATCATTATGATCGGTCCCACCGGCGTGGGAAAAACCGAGATTGCGCGCAGACTGTCAAAGCTGACCGGCGCGCCCTTTATTAAAGTGGAAGCGACAAAATATACCGAGGTCGGCTATGTGGGACGGGATGTGGAATCCATGGTGCGTGACCTGGTGTCCGTCGCCATTTCCATGGTTAAGGCCGAGTTTCAGGAAAGCGTCAAGGCGGAGGCGGAGAAACGCGCCGAGGAGGCCCTGCTTGACCTGCTGCTGCCGGGTTTCAACAAGCCCACGGTCCGGCCGGGGAAAATGGTACCGGGAACGGTAACACCCGGGGCGGAGCAGGAGGCCCAGTCCAACACCAGGGAAAAGTTCAGGGAGAAACTGCGTCAAGGGGAACTGGACGACAAACAGGTGGAGGTCAGTATTACCAAACAAGCCTTTCCGTCTATCGAAATATTTTCCGGGACCAGTCTGGAAGAGATGGACATCAATATCGGAGGGAACCTCTCCAACCTTTTGGGAGGCAAGAAAAAAAAGAAACGGGTTTCGGTAAAACAGGCCAAAGAAATCCTCTTGGCCGAGGAAAGGGACAAACTGATCGACATGGACCGGGTATCCGAGATCGCCAAGGAACGTACCGAGCAGATGGGAATTATCTTCATCGACGAGCTGGACAAGGTTGCCTCCTCCCAGAGCAAAACCGGGGTGGATGTGTCCCGTGAGGGGGTGCAGCGTGATATCCTGCCGATTGTCGAGGGCTCAAAGGTAACCACCCGCTACGGGATCATTGATACGGCCCATATCCTGTTTATCGCCGCGGGCGCGTTTCACATGAGCAAGCCGTCCGATCTGATTCCCGAGCTGCAGGGCAGGTTTCCCCTGCGGGTGGAGCTGCAGCCCCTAACGAGTGAGGATTTCAAGAAGATTTTGACCCAACCCAAAAACGCGCTGATTAAGCAGTACGAGGAACTGATGAAGACAGAGGACGTGACCCTGAATTTTTCACCGGAGGCCATCGACCGCATTTCCGAGATCGCCACCGACGTCAATACCAAAACCGAAAATATCGGCGCCCGCAGGCTGCACACCATTATGGAAAACCTGCTTGAGGAGGTGTCGTTTCACGGACCCGATTTAAAGGGGCAGACCGTAAATATCACCCGGGAGTATGTGGATGAAAAGCTGGGTGACATTATAGAGGATCGGGATGTGACCCGGTATATTCTGTAATAAGGAGGCAAATAACCTTAAGTGCAGGCGGCAAAGCGACCGAAAAATATGGTAAGGAGGTAAAAGGATATGCATTTTACACCGGCATTCGACCGAAACATGACAATTCTACAGAAAAGCCTTGATGTATCACTCTTGCGCTATAACGTGATTGCCAACAACATCGCAAACTCCGAGACGCCGAATTTCAAGCGCTCGGTAGTTAATTTTGAAGCCCAGTTAAAACGCGCCCTGGATGCAGAAAAAGTAAAACCGGCGTTTCCGGGAAAGCTGAAATACCGCCGCGGCGTGTCCTTTTTTACACCCAAGAGTGTGGATACCGTACAACCCAAGGTTGTACTGGACTACCTTACCACCGCCAAGAACAATGGGAACAACGTGGATATCGACGAGGAGATGATGAACGCCGTGTCCACGCAGCTGGAATACCAGACCATTCTTCACGCGGTGAACAATGAGTTTATGCGCTTGAACATGGTACTGCGCTAGAGGGAGATTGAGATATGGGTATGTATACGGCCTTAAATACGGCGGGATCGGGTCTTACGGCAGAGAGAACGCGCCTTGATGTCATCGCCAACAACCTGGCGAACGTGGATACCACACGTACACCCCAAGGAGGACCGTTCCGGCGCAGCCGGGTAGTTTTTCGGCCGCGGGTGTCGCAGCCCTATTGGCGGAGTCCTTTTTTACCCAAGTACCTGGAAAACCAGATCGGCAAAGGGGTCAGGATTACCGGGATACAAAAGGATTATATGTCAAAGACGCGGCTGGTCTGGGATCCCACGCACCCGGATGCCATAAAGACCGGTCCGCAGAAGGGATACGTGGAATACCCCAATGTAAACGTGGTCAGTGAAATGGTGGATATGATTTCGGCCTCACGCTCGTATGAGGCGAATGTAACGATAATAAACGGTGCTAAAAGCATGTTTTTAAAGGCATTGGATATAGGGAGGTAATACATGCCGGGTTTTTATAATACATTTACATCAGGAGTTTTCAGACATAAAACAGGGCCTATACAGGTAGAGCCCAAATACTTTAAACCTTTCAGCCTGCAAAAACAGGCCGCAAAACCCGGGGCCAAGAGTTTTGGGGATGTTCTTGCCGGTGCCCTGAAAGGGGTAAACGATATGCAAATGGACGCGTATCGTTTGACGCAGAAGTTTATCACCGAGCCGGGCTCGGTCGATGTGCACGATGTCACCCTGGGAACGGCCAAGGCCAATCTGTCGTTATCAATTACCAAGGCCTTGTTCGACCGGGCAATACGCGCATATAATGAGATTATAAATATCAGGTAAAAAAGTCTGCCGTGATCCAATAAACGCATTACGGCGTAATACGTTCATTAAAGGGAGGGAAAATGAACGAATGGCTAAAAAAGATACTTGAGCAGATAAAAACGCTCTGGAAAAAATGGTCGCTTAATCAAAAAATCATCATTTTTGCCGTGGCCGGGGTCTCCATAATCGCGATTATCCTGTTATTCAGCCTCAGTGCGGCACCTTCGCGTCCGCCGTTGTTTCGGACCGCAATTACCAATGAAACACAACTGCACCGCATCACCAACCGGCTTGATGAGGAAGGTGTTGATTATACGGTGGAAAACAACATCATCTATATGAAGGATGAGAAGACCGCCATGCGGATGCGCAGTATCCTGGTGCGCGAGGACCTCGTGCCGGACGGTGTCGATCCCTGGGCGGTGTTTGATACCGACCGCTGGACTTTGACAGACCTGGAACGAAACGTCAACATCAAACGGGCCCTGGAGGCAAAGCTCAAGCAGCATATCCTGGCTCTTGATGACGTAGACGCGGTCAGTCTTGACCTGTCCATTCCGGACAAACAGCTTTTATCAGAGGACCAGGACCCGATTACCGCGTCGGTTATTATCACGCCCAAACCGGGTTCGGACATCACCACCAACCGCAGAAAGATCGAAGGTATCGAAAAGCTCATTATGTTCGCCGTCTCCGGACTAAAGAAGGAAAACATCTATATTACCGACAAGATCAGCGGTGTACACTTGAATGATTTTGATTCCGAGGAGGTCCAGGCCGGTGACCGCCTGGAACTGGCCAAAAAAGAGCTGAAGATCAAGGACGAAGAAGAACGCAGAATGAAGAATGAGATCTACAAGGAGCTCAGCAAGATTTTTACCCCGGACAGAATCCGTATTGTCAGGATCGATATCGACCTGGATATGAGCAAGAAAACTACCGAGACCGAAGAGTATTTCCCCTTCCAAAGACGCCCGGACAACCCTAAAACCGCCTGGGACGAATCGGAATACGTGGACTCTGTTACCAAACACAAGGCCACGGAAAACGAGGTTTTTAAGGGCACGGGCTTTAACCCGGAAGGACCTCCGGGAACCGAGGGGCAGGTACCACCGGCCTTTAAGGACCTTTCCAATTTACAGGGAAGTTATAACCGCAGTGTTGAAGAGGTGGAAAACGCCATCAACTCGCGTAAAATATCCATGAAGGACAGACCGTGGAACATTAAACGACTGACCCTGGGTATTGCCGTCGACGGCCGCTGGAAGAAGCTACGGGATGAAAAAACCGGTGAACTGGTGTTCAACCCGGACGGAAGCGTAAAGCGGGAGTATATTCCGGTATCGAATGAGCAGATAACCACGGCCCGTAAGATAATCGAGGGCGCGGTAGGGTATAAACGCGAACGCGGTGATATCGTTACCGTAGAGACCATGCAGTTTGACCGTACCAGCCAGTTCTTAAACGAGGATGAGATGTACCGGGGCCAGAAGGCATTGCAGAGAGTCATTTTTTGGATCATAATAGGTATAGGGCTTGTATTTGTCGCCATTATTGCTTTCAGAATACTTTCGCGGTATCTTGAAAGAAGAAGGCGTCTAAAAGAGGAAGAGCTTGCCCGGCAGCACCAGGCTATGCGTGAGGCGGCCCTGCGCAGCGCCGAAGAAAAGGGTGTGGAGGTTGAGCTTTCCGTTGAAGAGCGGGCACGGTTGGAGATGCAGGAAAATGCCATTAATATGGCCCGAGAACATCCGGAAGACGTTGCCCAGCTTATAAGAACATGGTTACTGGAGGAATAAACCATGGCAAAGAAATCAACAAGCACAACTGCAGCCGCGGCGGCAGCCGCGGCCCAGGGAGTAAGCACAAGCCATACAACGGCCAGAAAACATACCGCGATTCACGGTACGCATAAAAAACAGCTTACCGGCCGGCAGAAGGCGGCAATCTTCCTTGTGACCCTCGGCTCCGAAATATCCGCGGAGATTTTCAAGCACCTGCGCGAAGATGAGATTGAGCAGCTTACTTTCGAGATTGCCAGATTGGAAAGCATTGAACCGGAAGACCGCGACAAGGTGTTGATGGAATTCCAGGAGCTGATGATGGCGCAGGACTTCATCACCACCGGCGGTATAGATTATGCCCGTGAACTGTTGGAAAAATCTCTCGGCACACAGAAAGCGGTTGATATCATCAACCGCCTTACCAGTTCGCTGCAGGTTCGACCCTTTGATTTTATCCGCAGAACGGATCCGGCCCATCTCTTGAACTTTATCCAACAGGAGCATCCGCAGACCATCGCCCTGATTCTGGCCTATCTTGAACCGCAAAAGGCCAGTGTCATCCTGGGCAGCCTGCCGCATGAGATACAGTCAGACGTGGCCAAACGTATTGCCACCATGGACCGTACTTCACCTGAAGTACTGCGCGAGGTTGAACGGGTGCTGGAGAAGAAGCTTTCAACCCTGTCTTCCGAGGACTATACAGCGGCCGGAGGCGTGGAAAGCATCGTCGAAATCCTGAACCTGGTTGACCGCTCAACAGAAAAAACCATCATTGAATCCCTGGAAGAGGACGATCCGGAACTGGCCGAAGAAATCAAGAAGCGAATGTTTGTGTTCGAGGATATCGTGCTGCTTGACGACCGGGCCATTCAGAAGGTACTGCGTGAGGTTGATACCACGGAGCTTGCCAAGGCTCTGAAGGCGGTTGATTCCGAGGTACAGGACAAGATATTCCGCAATATGTCCCGCAGGGCATCAACCCTGCTGAAAGAGGACATGGAGTACATGGGCCCGATCAGGTTGAAGGACGTGGAGGAATCACAGCAGAAGATTGTGGCGATCATCCGTAAGTTGGAGGAGCAGGGCGAGATTGTTGTGGCACGCGCGGGAGAGGACGAGTTGGTTGTCTAAAGCGCTCCGCCGTCCGGTCCACAACCGGACTGCCTGCCGGACCGCAGTAATGTCAACATAAGGAGAAAACCGTGGCAAAGAATGTATTCAGACCTACGGAAGTGAAAAATCTTACTAAGAAGGTGTTCATAGATCCACCCAAAGTGATTGAAAAAGAGCTGCCCAAGGTTGTGGAAAAAACCACAGCCGTAGAGGATTATAGCGGCCCATCCTTGGATGATCTCCGCCGGGAGGCTGAAGAGTTCAAGGCGCATTGGGACGAGGAGCGGGCGCAAAAAATAGAGAATGCCAAGGCGGAAGCGGAAAAAATCATCAAAGAGGCCGAGGCCGTGGCCTTTGACGAGGTTAAAAAGAAGAACAACCAGGCCCAGAAAATCAAACAGGAGGCAGAGGCCGAGGCCAAACAGTTGGTGGAAAACGCCAAAAAAGAGGCTGAGGAACTGGAGTCTGAGGTAAAGCAGCGGGTGGAGAAAATCGAAAACCAGGCCTATGAGAAGGGATACCGCGACGGTCATGACCAGGGCTTTACCCAGGGCAAGGACGAGGTCGGAAGGCTGATCGACCGCCTGCATGTTATTCTTACCAAAGCTATCGAAAAACGAAATGAGATCATCGAAGAGTCGGAAACACAGATCATCAACCTGGTTTTACTGATTGCTAAAAAGGTTATCAAGGTGATCTCCGAGAACCAGAAGAACGTGGTAATCAATAATGTGATCCAGGCGCTGCGCAAACTGAAAAGCAGGGGTGATGTGGTGATCAGGGTCAACTTAAGCGATCTTGACCTTACCACCGAGCATATCAAGGATTTTATGGGTATGGTGGAGAATGTCAAATCCATCACCGTGCTGGAAGACTCCTCTGTGGACAAGGGCGGCTGTATTATCGAAACCGATTTCGGTCAGATTGACGCGCGTATATCCAGCCAGTTGCACGAGATCGAAGAAAATATTACGGAGCTGATGCCGATTCGGACGAAGGGTGAATAACGGATGAGTATTTTTGATAAATATACCAAAGTGGTTGAGAAGATGGACCCCATAAAATGCACCGGTGTGGTGGAACGGATCAGGGGCCTCTTGATTGAGAGCAGCGGGCCCATGGCCGTAGTGGGTGAGCTTTGCCAGATACTGATTCCCAAGGGCAGCGGCATGGTCTGGGCCGAGGTGGTGGGGTTAAGCGGGAACACCGTCCAGCTGATGCCGTATGATGAAATGGAGGGGATCGAGGTCGGTTGTATTGTCATCGCCATGGGGCACTACTTAAGCGTCCCTGTTTCGGAAAAATTACTGGGCCGTGTGCTGGATTCAATGGGCAGACCCATGGACGGGAAGGGTGACATAGGGTCACCGCAATGGGCCTCCATCTTTAATACCCCGCCCCACGTATTACACCGCAAGCGAATCGCGGAACCGGTGGCCACGGGAGTACGCTCCATCGACGGCCTTCTGACCGTGGGCAAGGGCCAGCGCATGGGTATTTTTTCCGGAAGCGGTGTGGGGAAATCAACAATATTGGGGATGATCGCCAGGAATACCTCGGCGGATGTCAATGTGATCGCCCTTATCGGAGAGCGGGGCCGGGAGGTCAGGGAGTTTATAGAAAATGACCTGGGCGAGGAAGGCCTGAAGCGTTCGGTCATCATTGTGGCTTCGTCCAACAAGCCGCCGCTGGCACGCATCAGGGGGGCGTTTGTCGCCACTTCGATTGCCGAATATTTCCGGGACACGGGGAAGGACGTGATGCTGATGTTTGATTCGGTAACACGTTTTGCCCGTGCGCAGCGGGAGATCGGGCTGGCAGTGGGGGAACCGCCGGCAAACCGGGGTTTTACCCCTTCGGTGTTTTCCATGCTACCCAAACTGCTTGAGCGCTGCGGGACCTCGGAGCACGGTACCATTACCGGGTTTTATACGATCCTGGTTGAGGGTGACGATATGGATGAACCCATAGCGGACGCGGTAAGGGGTATTCTTGACGGACATGTGGTTTTAAGCAGAAAACTGGCCCAGAAAAATCATTATCCGGCGGTTGATGTGCTGCAGTCTATCTCCCGGCTCAGTATTTACGTAACCCAGGCGGAATTACAGAAAGCGGCCGGATACATTAAGCGCATGCTGGCCGTGTATTATGACGCCGAGGACCTGATCAATGTAGGGGCGTATGCGGCGGGTTCAAACCCTGAGATAGACGAGGCCATCGAGAAGATGCCGAAGATAAACGATTTTTTGCGTCAGGCTATTTTGGAAAAGTCCGTACTCGCGGACACCTTTGCCGGTGTGGCCGACATAGCGGGGATCGAGCTGTGAAACGCTTTCAGTTCCGCCTGGAACGACTGCTTACCATCAGGCGCTACCGGGAACGTGAATGGGAGTTGAAGCTGGCCGATATTACAGGGCAGTGTATCCTCCTGCAAAACAAGATAGTGCAGAGCAAAGAAAACATCTCGCATACCCTGGACGACCGTACACGTTTTACGGGGAAGATCGATCTTTACGAGCTTATGGCCAACGAACGGTATATCGCGCGCATGAAACAGGATATCATTAATTTCGGGATTGCTTTGGAGCAAAAAAAGAGAGAACGTGACAAGGTAAAAATGAAATATCTTGAGGTATCCAAAGAGAAGAAGGTACTGGAAAAACTGCGGCAGAGAAAAGAAGAAGAGTATTATAACGAAGGAAAAAAAGAAGAGTTTAAAATTATCGATGAAATAAATAACGGAGCGCTGATCCGGAAAAAGGTCAACTAACCATAAAGGAGGAAGATTATGGCTGAATACAGTTCCATACCCGTAAGTCTGCGAATATTTGTATTGTTGTTGATTGTCGTGTTGTTGTTTATTCTGGGGCTTTTTGTGCTTAACAGCCTGGGTATAGTGGATGCACGGACATTTCTCTCTCCGTTTTACAGCCTTTTCAATATTAAAGCGGAAACCAAAATCGATGTGGAAGATCCCATGCTGCTTTCCAAACAGCGGCTTGCCAAGGATTACGAGGCGGTGGACCTCCTGCAGCAGGAGGTGTCAAAACTGCAGGCTGAGGTAAACAACAAAAACAGCGAAGTTAGCCAGAAAATGGAGGACCTGTCGGAACGCGAAAAACAGTTGTCGGAGAGAGAAAAATTGCTTAATCAGCAATCAAAAGAGGGCGATGATAGAATGAGACGGCTGGAACAGATGTCCAGCCAGTTTTTGGGGATGCCTCCAAAAGACGCTGTAAATGTGATGCTGAAGATGAACGTGCAGGAAGTGATAGAGGTCATGAAGGTAACCGAACGGATGGCGCAGCAGCAGGGCGTGGATTCCATCGTACCGTACTGGTTAAGCATCATGCCGCCGGATAAGGCGGCGGAGATACAGGAACAATGGAGGTAAAATCACCCTTTGGGGAGGTTGCCTTTGGCAATTACAGATACATCCATTATCACCATGTTGTTCACAAAAAACGATAATTTTTCCGCGGACAACATGACGCCGAAATTCGGTACGCAAAAAACTAAAAACAACGACGAATTAAACGAAACAAAAGAAAACAGAACAAATCCAAAGAAAAATCAGGATACGGATAAACCCGCCTCATTTAAGACGGTTTTCGAGAAGCAGGTGAAGAAACAGCATCCGGAAAAACAACAGAAGGATAAAAGCTCCGTCGAAGATCTGAAGAAGAAAAAAACCTTCCGTCCGTTATATGTAGTGCCGAAAGAAAAAACCATGCCTGACTCTCTGTTAATAAAGGATGATAAAAAATCCATCGGAGAGCTTCTTACTCATTTTACGGAAGGGAAGCTGGTTGCGCGAAAGATCGAGGACCTGATTCGCGGGCGCATTGCGGCAAAGGCACCGCAGAAGAAAAACACCGGCAGGTTGGCGGGATTGTCGATAAAGGAGGCGATCCTGAAAACGGCTAAGAATGAGAAATCCCAAAAATCGGACAAATCTTCTCATGTCCCCAAGCTGATTGTGGTAGACCTGAGGGAGAAGGTGCCGGCCCATAAACTGAAAAACAATCATAAAAAAACCGAGGCCGCAAGCCTTAAACCGGTGGACAATATTTTGGATACCAAGGACATGAAGCTGTTCGTTAAACACACACAGATAAACGACGGTATGGTGAACCTGAAATCAGACTTCGATGTCAAACACATGCAGGCAAAGCAGCCGTTACCGCAGTTTACCCAGTTGCAGAAGAATCTCAGTGCCGAACTGGTAAGGCAGACCAGGATGCTGATCAAAGACGGCGGAAACGGCGAGATCAGGCTGGTATTAAAGCCTGAGTCGCTGGGTAACGTGCGTGTTCGCGTAAATATTCATGATAATAATATAGTAGGCAAAATATTTGTCGACAATAATACTGTAAGGGAATTAGTGCAGGGAAGCCTTCATAACCTTTACAATGCGTTTAAACATGACGGGTTTAACCAGGCCATGATAAACGTCTTTGTGGGAAGTGAAAGGGGCGGCAGCGGAAACGCGCGGCAGAACGGCCAGGATCTGGGGAACACCCCGGAACTGCATGATCTGTGGGAAAACGAACGTGTTCCGATTGAAGAGGTAACGGCCGCGGATTCCCTGGTAAACATAGTATTGTAAAGGAGATTTTTATGGATATCAGCGCTTTAAGCAATTCTGTGTTGAACGCAAAAGACCTGGCGGCCACAAATCGCCTGGTTGAAATGACGAACGCACCACTGAACAACGGCAAGGGATTTAAAAAGGTCATGGGGCAGACTGAGTTTCTGCAGCTGTTGACCGAAGAGTTCAAGAATCAGGATCCCACCCAACCGCTGAAGGACAGGGAGTTTATCGCACAGATGGCCCAGATCTCACAACTGGACCAGGTCAATAATATGACAAAACAGATCGCTTCTATGAATAGAGAAATTAATAATGTCTCGAAGTTAATGCAGAAAAATAATGCGTTTTCCCTGTTAGGGAAGATCGTCGATATCGTGCAGGGGGGACAGCTCATAAGTGGTAAGGTAGAGGAGATAAAGGGAGGGGATTTTCCCCAACTGCTTGTGAACGGAAAATATTACGACTATCAAAATGTACGTACGTTGAAGAACAGTGAGGGGGAATAGATTATGATGCGATCACTCTACTCCGGTGTTGCCGGATTACAAAACCATCAGATTAGGATGGACGTCATTGGTAATAACATTGCCAATGTAAATACCACCGGGTTTAAAAAAAGCCGGGTGACCTTTCAGGATATGCTCTCGCAGATGATCTCCGGTGCGGCGAAGCCGACCGATGAGGTGGGCGGTGTTAATCCGAAGCAGGTCGGGCTGGGTATGTTGGTTTCCGCGATCGATACCATACACACCCAGGGAAGCCTACAAACCACCGGTAAAAAAACCGACCTGGCCATCAGCGGCGATGGATTTTTTATCGTGAAAGACGGTGACCGGCAGTTTTATACCAGGGCCGGGGCGTTTTCGCTTGATGAAAACGGAAGACTTGTCAACCCGGCAAACGGCATGAGAGTACAGGGTTGGGTGGCGCATAACCAGGGAGGAGAAAACGTGATCAACACCTCCGGAGATATGGAAGACATGGTTATTCCCGTCTACAGCAAAGATCTTCCCAGGGCCACTGCCGACATCACCTATCGTTGTAACCTTGATCAGCGGGCTATAGCCGTTCCGGAAGGTGCCTCTCCGAAAACCGTACTGGAAAACACCCATACCGCAACCATTCAGATCTACGACTCCCTGGGAAATACACATGAGCTGCGGCTTAATTTTGCGAAATCTCCCGATGTAAACAATCAATGGATCGTTACCACAACCGTAGACGGTGCGGACGCCACGGCCAATCTTGGTGCCGGCGCGGGAGCAAATACCTTTACCCTGAACTTTGATAATAACGGGAACATTATCTCGGTTACCGATGCGGACGGTGAAGCCATTAACCAAGGCGTGCTGCAGATCCCGGTAACCTATAATGTGCCGGGCACGGCGCCGGCGGCCACACAGACCTTTAACCTGACACTCGGCACTTCGGGCCAGGCAAACGGCATAACTCAGGCCGCGGATACCTTTACCACCAAAGCCATCAAGCAGGACGGTTATGGTCTGGGCTATCTCGAAGATTTTAAAATCGATCAGAACGGAGTGATCACCGGCGTGTATTCCAACGGCACGAACCGTGCATTAGGACAGGTCGCCCTGGCCACGTTTACCAACCCCGGGGGGCTTGAGAAAGCCGGTGAGAATAATTATATTGTATCTAATAACTCCGGTATTGCACTGGTCAGCCCTTCGGGTACAGAAGGCAAGGGAAAGATAATTTCGGGAACACTGGAAATGAGTAATGTGGACCTGGCGGAGCAGTTTGTCGACATGATTGTTACCCAGAGAGGGTTTCAGGCCAACTCACGTTCGATCACAACTTCCGACCAGATGCTGCAGGAAATATTGACACTGAAGAGATAAGGATGAATAATCGTGACACATGATTGAAGTAACAAGGCTGGATGGAAAAATATTTTATATCAATCCGCATCAGATAGAGTACATCGAATGTAATCCCGATACCACACTTATCATGCTTTCCGGAAAAAGACTGGTGGTCAAAGAAGACTACCAGTCTGTGTTTACACGGATAATTGAGTACAGAAGGCTGATTGGGGCCTTTAAGAACGAGGAGTAATATACATGGATCTTGGAACAATAATAGGCGTTATCGCAGGATTTGTCCTGGTCGGTTTCGGAATCGTAGTAATGGGTGCGCCGCTTACCACCTATATCGACCCTGCGTCCGTATTGATTACTATCGGAGGATCCCTGGCAGCCCTCATGATCTCAAATCCTCTTGCCCGGACTTTGGGCATATTCAGGTATGTCCGCCTGACTATGAGTATCCCCAGTTGGGAGGAGGAACGTATTATCTCCCGCCTGGTGGCCTTCTCGGAAAAAGCACGCCGGGACGGGCTCCTGGCACTGGAAGACGATCTGGATGAGGTTGAGGATGATTTCCTGCGCAAAGGAATCCAGCTTGTTGTTGACGGTACCGATCCTGAGATAATAAAGAATGTATTGTACAACGAGTTGAGTAAGATCCAGGAGCGGCACGGTATCGGTATAAAGATATTTGAGGACTGGGGCAAACTTGCTCCGGCCTTCGGCATGATCGGTACGCTCTTGGGGCTTATTTCAATCATGGGAAATATCGAAGATAAGTCCGCTATCGGCCCGGGAATGGCCACCGCCCTGCTGACCACACTGTACGGGGCAATCATGGCGAACTTGCTATTTATTCCTATTGGTAATAAATTAGAAGATAGGGACGTGGCGGAAAGCCTGATCAAAGAGATTATGATAGAGGGAATTCTTTCTATTCAACAGGGCGACAACCCGCGTATTCTGGAAGAGAAACTGATCGCCTTTTTACCTCCGGCCAGGCGTGAGGCTATTAAACAGGAATCCGGGAGAGATTAAAGGAAGATATGCCGTATAAGCGGAAGAAAAAGAAATCCAAAGAAGAAGGCGCTCCCTACTGGATGATCACCTACGGTGACATGACCACCCTGCTGCTTGTTTTTTTCGTGGTTATGTTCACCACAGCGGAGATTAACGGCAGTGAACTGCGGATGATCCTGGCGGCATTTCAGGGTCTTGGGGTGTTAAGCGGGGGCAACACCCTGCAGGTGGGAAAGTTGGCCGAGTTGGGCAATAACATTATGAGTCTGCCGTCCACCGAACGGGGACGGGCCCTGGACAAAGCACGCAAACTTGCGGTATCCCTGTTTCAACCGGAAATTGCCACACGCAAAGTCAGGATTAAAGAAGACGAACGCGGACTCATCGTCTCGCTTTCGGGAGAACTGTTTTTTGATCCGACCAGTGCGGAGGTAAAAATAGAGCAGGCAAGAGACGTCCTGTATCGGGTGCGTGATCTTTTGTTATCACCGGAGGTGGGAAAACGCAAAGTACGGATTGAAGGACACACGGATGATATCCCGATGGCGGAGGGTTCGGAGTACCCCACAAATTGGGACCTGTCCGCCGCAAGAGCGTTGAATGTTTTAAAATATCTGATTGAATATGGTGTTCCGGAGAACAGGCTGCAGGAGGCGGGTTTTGCCGATACGGTTCCCGTTTCCAGCAATTTAACGGAAGAGGGAAGAGCGGATAACAGGAGGGTCGATATAGTGATTCTCACAGCGGGACATCTATAATTTTGCAAGCGAGGTGAAATAAAATGGCTGATGAAGATCGGTTTTTAGACAGTGAAGCCGACCAGGCCGCGGAAGAGGTTGAGGTTGGTCGAAAAGTCGGATTTGTTCCGGCCCTGGTCCTAAAGGCGTTAAAATGGGCGGCGATTGGGATTATTGTTGTACTACTGGTTATTGTGGTGGCCTGGTTAACGGTTCAGCTTGCCCTGCAGGGCAGGGTTCCCGCACAGGAACTGCCGCCGGTATCACAACAGATAAGCGGTTCCACAGAGGTGCTGCAGTTTTACAAAAACCTTGAACCATTACGCGGTCAGACATCGGATAATCCACCCTATATGTTCATGGCAACGGTGTTTATCGGTTACGAAAAAGGAAACAATGCCATGACCACGGAAATAAACGAGCGGGACCCGCAGATCCATAATATTATTCTTAAGATATTAGGCAGTAAAAAGGCCAGCGAGCTCACAATAGATAATTTCAGTGTATTGGAAAGAGACATTACCTACAGCCTGAACCAGATAATGCGCAGCGGAAAGATAAAATCCGTACTGGTCCAGGAACTGCAGACCTTTCCGCAGTAAGTAATTACCGGGGGCCTTTTCTTTTAGTGGGAAAAGTTATATAATAGAAGATGGGGACGTAGATGACTGAAGTTCTTTCTCAAGATGAAATAGACCAACTACTCTCGGCGATATCTTCAGGGGAGGTAGAGACACCTGAAACCCAGGCCATGCCCGCCCAGAGAAACATCAAGATATATGATTTTAAGCGGCCGGATAAATTTTCCAAAGATCAGATCCGTACCGTATCGATCATGCATGAGACCTTTGCCCGGCTGACCACAACGTCGCTTTCGGCGCAGCTGCGCAGTCTGGTTCATGTTCATGTTGCCTCGGTAGATCAGCTCACCTATGAAGAGTTTATCAGATCCATCCCTAATCCCACGACCCTGGCGGTCATCAACATGGACCCACTGAAAGGGTCCGCCATTCTGGAAATTGATCCCTCGGTAACGTTTTCCATTATCGACAGGCTGTTCGGCGGCCAGGGAGAAGAAACAAAGCTTTCCAGGGATTTGACCGATATCGAGCAGTCGGTCATGGAAGGAATCATTGTGCGTATTCTGGGAAATATGCGTGAAGCCTGGAGTACGGTGATTGATCTGCGACCGCGGCTGGGACAGATTGAAACCAACCCCCAGTTCGCCCAGATTGTTCCGCCCACTGAAATGGTGGTACTGGTTACCTTGGAAACCAAAGTAGGTGATGTTGACGGGTTGATGAACTTCTGTATTCCGTATCTTACCATTGAACCGATTATTTCCAAGCTTTCAGCCCAGTACTGGTATTCCTCGGTACGGAGGGGCACAACCACCGAAAACCTCAACATCTTAAGGGAACGTCTGGAAACCGTCAGCGTGAATATTGTGGCGGAAATCGGGGGCATGATGCTCAAGGTTAAGGACGTGCTGGCCCTGAAAAAGGGCGATGTGATCAGGCTGCCTAATGTCAGAACAAATGATCCGATGGCCTTGAAAATAGGTGACAGAAAAAAATTCCTCTGCAGACCGGGGATCATCGGTAATAAAGCGGCTATCCAGGTGGTAAAAAAACTGGAAGAGACAAAGGCGGAAGAGTTCGAAGAACTAAAAGTAGAGGGGGAAGAATAGAATGAGTGAAGGCTATCTTTCACAGGATGAAATAGACGCTTTATTACAGGGAACCGAAGAGATCACCGATTCCACAACGGTAAGCAGTGCCGGACCGCTGGATACTAACGAAATAGATCTCTTTAAATCGGTCATGCAGGGAACGGTTGAATCTCAGAGTTCCAATATTTCCATGGTGACCGGCAAATCCGTGATCATAGGCGCGCCGAATGTCGAGGTAAAATCCAAGCAGCAGATGCTGGCCGAGCTTATGAATGATGTGATAGAGGTAAAAATTGATTTTACGGACGGGTTGGTTGGTGAGCACTCATTCCTGCTTGATCCGGACATCGCCAAAAAACTGGCCGGTTTTATCATGGGGCAGAAGGATGTGGACCTGAACGAGGCCGCCCTTTCCGGAGTTGCCGAGGCGATCTCGAACATTGTCGGAACCATTGCGACTACCCTGGGAAATCAGATCAATCAAACGGTAATGATATCGCCCGCCCAATGTAACAAGGTAAAAAAAGGAAAGGTCAAGCTTCCTGCCGGCGACAGTGTGGTAAAAGTGCAGTACCCCATCTCAATAGAGGGGGAGAAACCCGCGGTATTGATTGAGTTGTTTGCATTGTCATCGGTAAAAGAGGTGGTGGCAAGGTCAACGGGAAGCGGTATGGCTACCGGTCAGCCGGCCCTGGCGGGAAGTAAAATGGGCAGTAAAGGAGATACTATGGCAAAAGGAATGTCAAATTCAGGGGGCGGAGATTCCGTGCAGGGCGGAGACCAGTCCATCCTTGAGGGGTTAAACAGTATGATGTCCACACCGAATGTGCAGTCCGTCCAGTTTCCCAATCTGCAGTCATCGCAGTCATCCCAGGAGCAGAGTAACATCGGCTTGTTGATGGACGTATATATGGAAATGACCGTAGAGTTGGGAAGGACAAAAAAGCTAATTCGGGATATTTTGGGAATAGGTGAAGGCACAATAATTGAGTTGGATAAACTGGCCGGTGAACCGGTCGATATTTTGGTAAATCATAAACTTATTGCCAAAGGAGAGGTCGTGGTAATCGACGAAAACTTCGGCGTCCGTGTTACCGAGATTGTATCTCCCCTTGAGAGGATGGCGGATTTAAAATAAAAAAACAATAATTTTGTAATTGACAGAAAACGTTTTGCGTGTCATAATAGACACAGATTTTCAGTATCGGGAGGGGAACACTGAAAACACACACTCTTATATTAATCATTACATTACTAGTAATAGGTTGTTTGTCACTGTATGCACAGGATAAGACGAATATCCTTGACGAAAACTACGCGGCGGACAGCAATACCGCCTCGGCAGACTCACCGGCATCACAGAACATCGAACCGGTCGGCCCGACATTGTGGGATTATCTCTCAATGGTTCTGGGGCTGGGCGTCGTCGTTATCATTATTGTTGTCATCTTTTATGCCATTAAAAAGGGTATGACAAAAAAGATCGTTGAGAACGAAATGATCACGATTATGGGTTCAAAAATAATAACCGGTAATAAAGTGCTGCATCTCATCGAGGTCGGCGGATCCGTGTACTTAATAGGATCTTCCAATGAATCATTGTCATTGATATCGGAAATATCAGACAAGGAAACCAGAGATAATCTGAAACTCAAGGCAAGTCAGGCACGGGTAAATCCGGTAAAAGGGTTCGGTGATATGATTACCGGTTTTTTAACCCGCAGGCAGCAGAAAAAACAGGTGATAAACAACAGCATTAATTTTATGAAGGAACAAAGGAGTAGGCTGCAGAAATTGAATAAATAAGAAGTCACGATAAAAAACCTGGGAGGGGACATGAAAAAAATATTTCTACTTGTTGTTCTGCTTTTTAGCTGCAGTGTCGGAGCCATGTACGCGCAGAATAATACAAGTACCGGCACTAATACAAACACCAATATAAATATTCCCTATGTAAATATAGGTATCAGAAACGCCAATAATAATCAGGAGGTCGCTCTGTCGCTGCAGTTGCTACTGCTGCTTTCCGTGATTACACTGGCGCCCTCACTCCTGATACTTACCACCGCGTTTCTACGCATCGCAATTGTCTTTAATTTTATCACCAGATCACTCTCCCTGCAGAACGTACCGCCGACACAGGTAATGATGGGGATTGCGCTTTTTCTTACTCTTTTTATTATGTGGCCCACATTCAGCGCTGTTTATGATACAGCGTTTAAGCCCTTTGCCGATGGACAGATCGGTATTGAAAAAATGTATGAAAACGCGGAAAAGCCCATAAAAGCATTCATGTGGAGACAACTGGGGAATGACCATAAAAACGTCGAGCTCTTTTTGAAACTGGGAAATTATCCAAAACCGAAAACAAAAGGGGATGTCCCTATTCACGTACTCATTCCCGCGTTTATTTTGAGTGAACTGGGCATCGCCTTTAAAATAGGGATTATGCTATTTATTCCCTTTATTGTCATCGATATGGTTGTGGCCTCGACTTTAATGTCGATGGGCATGATCATGCTGCCGCCGATTATGATTTCGCTGCCGTTTAAACTGATTCTGTTTGTCCTGGTGGACGGATGGAGTCTGATAACTATGCAGTTGGTAAAGAGTTTTATGTGACCGGTATGGTATAAGGAGGAGTTATGAGTTTAGGAATGGCAATAAATCTTTTACGGGGCGGGGTGCTTCAGGTTTTGATTGTCGCCGCTCCCATATTACTGATCGGAATGATCACGGGGTTGATTATCTCGATCATCCAGGCAACTACCAGTATTCAGGAGCAGACACTGACGTTTGTTCCCAAAATTGCCGCGATCCTGGGCGCATTGATATTTTTCGGTCCATGGATCATAACCTCGATGGTACAGTTTACCATACGATTATTTCAGCATATATCGACGATTCACTGATAAAGGGGTGAGAGAATAGCGTCTTATATTTTACAGTTTCAGATATTTCTTCTCATATTTGTACGGATTTTTGCAATGGTGAGCGTTGCGCCGCTTTTGTCATCAAGTGCAATCCCGCGAATAGCCAAGATCGGTCTTGCCCTTTTTGCCTCGGTTACCGTCTACCCGTGGGTGAGTTCCCTGGGATTCACCTTACCGCCCGATGTAGTTGATTATTTCCTCTTGGTTATCGGAGAGTTGTTTATCGGTATTATCACCGGCTTTTTCCTGGCACTGATATATGTGGCCTTTCAGGTTGCGGGCAGGTTTTTTTCCCTGCAGATGGGATTCGGCGCGTCTTCGGTTTTTGATCCCCTGGCCCAGATTGAGGTGCCGCTGATGGGACAGCTTTTAAACATAATCGGTATGTTCGCCTTTATTACGATCGGAGGATTCCAGAAGGTATTTCTCACCGGTGTTTATCGCTCTTTTAAGTCGCTGCGGGCACAGGATCTGGTGGGGGGCAGAGAATTTTTGATGAGACTTTTCGCCGGCAGCCTGGGAAGCCTGTTCGAAAGCGCCATTACCATTGCCTTCCCCATTTTGGGAACCTTGTTCCTGGTCTCGGTCTGCATGGGGCTTCTGGCCAAAGCGGCGCCGCAAATGAACCTGCTGATGTTGGGATTTCCTATCGCCATCGGGGTGGCGTTTGTTGTGTTGTTTCTTTCGCTGCCGTTTTTTATGGAAGCATGTGCGCGGCTGATAGAATCCAGTTTTGTACAGCTCCTGCGGATTTTTCAGGGGATAAAGGCGGGGGGATAATGACGGAAGAACTTTTTTGGTATCAAACATTACGCGATCCCTTACCGCCGCCGTTAAAACACGTCCACCTGCAGTGGTTTGCCGCGGAGGATGAGGGCAGAACAGAAGAGCCTACCGAGCATAAGCTGCGCAAAGCCCGTGAAGAAGGGCGGGTGGTTAAATCCGCCGAGTTCAGTTCCGCCCTGATTCTGATAGTAGGGATCAGCGCGATCGCGCTTCTGGCCACCTACCTGTTGAAAACATTTTTAGAGATGATGCGCTATTTTTTAGAGCGTTCCTGCGAAATAGATGTTACCACTACAGCGATTACCGCAACCGCGGTATTCACTTTTTTCATACGACTTGCCTTGCCGATAGTCGGGGTTGTTTTTAT
>Ga0315536_1000442_pt1 | contig 20638 bp, 17 predicted proteins | sample SalMarSW160230MG_FD_203093 | JGI IMG/M metagenome (GOLD analysis project Ga0315536, IMG submission 203093) | Salt marsh sediment microbial communities from the Plum Island Ecosystem LTER, Massachusetts, United States - Salt Marsh Sediment SW1602-30 ...
CAAGGCATCCGAGATTCTTAGGAATGAGGCGTACTTATCGGTACGCCGCAGTGACGAAGAATGAGGATAACGCCGCAGATGGACGTTTTCCGACAGCCTCCTAGAACGGCTCCCGAATTGCGGGACTTTCAACAGGGTGAACCCGCCCTGAGCAGCACGAAGGAGGCACTGTCATGTCACTCGAATTAAAGGCTAAAATCGAATCTCTTCAGAACAGAATGGAACAGCTCAGGGGTTATCTTTGACATAGACGAAAAAAAGAAGCGCCTCGCTGAAATTGAGGCGATCATATCTGAAAAGAGCTTTTGGGATGCTCCGGAGGAGACGACAGAAGTCCTGAAAGAAAGGACCGCCTTTTCCGAAAGCGTTCAGGCCTGGCAAAAGCTGCGCAATGAGCTTGAGGATGCCGCCGTTCTTCTGGATCTGGCGATAGAGGAGGAGGAGGAGGAGGCCGACACGATACGCGAAGTGTCGGGTGCCGTGAGTGCGGTGGAAGAGGCTGTTGACCGGATGGCCATTGCCCGGATGCTCAACGGCAAGGATGATGATAAGAATGCCATCGTCTCGATTAACGCCGGCGCAGGAGGAACCGAGGCCCAGGACTGGGCCGAGATGCTCTTTCGCATGTATGTTCGGTGGGCCGAGCGAAAGACCTACACAACGACGGTCGTGGATTTCCAGCCCGGGGAAGAGGCCGGCATCAAGAGTGTGACCTTCATTGCCCGCGGTCCCTATGCATATGGCTACCTGAAAGGTGAAACCGGGATCCATCGGTTAGTGCGGCTGTCGCCTTTTGATACCAACAGGCGACGCCACACCTCTTTTGCCTCGGTATCCGTCTATCCGGAAGTCAGTGAAGAGGTTGTCATCGAGATAGACGAAAAGGACCTGCGCATCGAGACCTTTCGCGCCCGGGGAGCCGGCGGCCAGCATGTGAACAAGACCAGTTCCGCGGTTCGCCTGACCCATGTACCAACCGGCATCGTGGTACAATGTCAGCAGGAATCCTCCCAGCACCGGAACAGGGCGATCGCGATGAAAGTTTTGAAATCGCGGCTCTACGAACACGAAGAAGAGAAAAGGGCGGCCGATAAGCGGGCAGACTATCAGAAAAAGGATGAGATTGCATGGGGGAGTCAGATCAGATCATATACGCTCCATCCATACCAGATGGTCAAAGATCATCGCATCGGCCTTGACATAGGAAATGTCAATGATGTCCTGGACGGCAACTTGGATCCCTTTATCGAGGGGGTCCTTCTGGCCAGGAGGTAATTTCCCAACCGAATCTGCGTTTTTACTGACCAAGCCAATCTGAGCAACTACCGAGGGGGGCTTATGGCTAAAATACTCGTTGTTGATGACGAAAAAAGCATTAGGGCCCTCTGTGCTGAGGAATTGGGCGAGGAGGGTTACGAGGTCATAACAACCGGCGAAGGCAAGAAAGTCATGGAACTCATTGCTTCCGACCGACCGTCTGCCGTGCTGCTGGACATCCGCATGGAAGACTGCGACGGGCTGGATCTGCTTCAGGAAATACGCAACGCTTACCCTGATTTGCCGATTATTCTGAATACCGCCTATGATTCCTACAGGGAGGACGTAAAGTCGATTGCCGCGGACTATTACGTCGTTAAGTCCTATGATCTTTCTGAGCTGAAAGCCAGGCTTGCCGCGGTCATCAAGAAGGAAGACCGATCATGAAGGCGATTTTCAAGTATAATGTGCTGGCCAAGCTTCCCGAGAGTTTGCAGCCTCTGGGGAGACTTGCTTACAATGTGTGGTTCAGCTGGCATCATGATATCGCCGATCTGTTCAAGCGGTTGGACAGTGAGCTCTGGGAGGCTTCCCAACATAATCCAGTCTACATGCTGGGATCTGTCAGCCAACAACGCCTGGAGGAGTTGGGAGCGGATCGGGACTTTCTGGCCCGGATGGACCGAGCGCATCAGGACCTGGAAAGGTACCTTTCGGTCAAGCCTTCCTGGGGCGATGACGCCCAGGATCTTAAAGGTTTCTGTGTTGCCTATTTTTCGGCGGAATTTGGCGTGGCCCAGTGCTTGCCCATCTATTCCGGGGGCCTGGGCATCCTTGCAGGCGATTATTTGAAGTCTGCAAGCGACTTGAATTTTCCCTCGGTCGGTGTCGGCCTCTTCTATTACGAAGGCTATTTTCAGCAATACCTCAGTGCCGACGGGTGGCAGCAGGAAGCCTATCCTGAACACGATGTTTCTGCCATGCCGCTGACCCTTATGAAAGATGAAAACGGCCAGCCCGTCATGGTAGAAGTGGACATCCGTGGCCAACTGGTCAAGATCCAGATATGGCGGGTCATGGTGGGACGGGTCCCCCTGTTCTTGCTGGACACCAACGTGCAGGAGAATCCGCCCGAACATCGCCACATTACCTCCAGGCTGTATGGCGGGGACTGGGACATGCGAGTCCGCCAGGAGATTGTGCTTGGTATTGGGGGCGTTCGGGCACTCCGTGCCCTGGGCGTAGAGGCCTGTGTATACCACATGAATGAAGGCCATTCTGCCTTTTCTGCCTTGGAACGTATTCGTATCCTCAAAGACGAGCAAGGTCTGTCCTTTGATGCAGCCAGGGAGTTTGTAATTGCCACCAATGCGTTTACGACCCACACGCCCGTGCCCGCAGGAAACGACATGTTTTCGCCGGATCTCATACGGACCTATTTTGAAGGTCTGGTGCACTCTTTCGGCATCGCCTTTAGGGTCTTCTTGGGATTTGGTCGGCAGGAACCCATGAACGAGGGAGAACCCTTTTCCATGACGGTGCTCGCTTTGAGGTTGTCGGCCCATGCCAATGGGGTGAGCCGGCTGCACGCCGGCATTTCCCGCAAGATGTGGCACGGAATCTGGCCAAAGAACCCCGTGGAGGACATTCCTATCTACGCCATCACCAACGGAGTCCACATCCCGTCATGGATTTCGAAAGACATGGCCGAACTCTTTGACCAATATCCGGGACCAAACTGGGTCGAAGACCCGGACAGCGACAACGTGTGGAAGGAGATCGCGCAGATTCCAGACTCGGAATTGTGGCAGATCCATAAAAGGCAACGAGAACGCCTGGTGGCCTTTACGAGACATCGGTTGCATGCGCGGCTCAAGGGCCGTGGGGCATCCACCCGAGACCTTCAGGCCGCCCTCCAAGTGCTTGACCCTGAGATCCTTACGATTGGATTTGCCCGTCGTTTCGCAGAGTACAAGCGGGCCACGCTGATCCTGAAAGACGAGGACCGCCTCATTAGACTGCTGACCCACGCCGAACGACCCGTACAGATCATCATGGCCGGCAAGGCGCATCCCCAGGACGCGTCCGGCAAGGAGCTTATCAGGAGAATCATTCACTTCGCCAATGGAGAAGAGGTCCGCCATCGGTTTGTTTTCCTTCACAATTACAACATCCGGGTGGCGCAAGTGATGCTGCAAGGCTGCGATATTTGGCTCAACACCCCGCGAAGGCCCCTGGAAGCCTGCGGGACCAGCGGCATGAAAGCCATTGCCAACGGGGTTTTGAACCTGAGCGTCCTGGATGGCTGGTGGGATGAGGCCTATGACCAGAGCTGTGGATGGGCCATTGGGCGGGGCGAGACCTATGAGGATTTTCAGTTACAGGACGAGGTTGAGAGTCGGGACATCTACAATCTTTTGGAACGCGAAATCATCCCCCTGTTTTACGACCGGGGTTCTGACAAGCTGCCCCACGGTTGGCTGGAAAAAATGAAAGCGGCCATGTGTCACCTCTGCCCGAGTTTTAACAGTCACCGCATGGTTCAGGACTATAGGAACCGTTTCTACCTGAGTGCCTCAAGGCGCTACAGCGAGCTTTCAAGGGAAGAGATGAAGGGCGCCAAAGAGATTGCCGTCTGGCGACAGAAGATCATGACCAACTGGGATCAGATTCGCATCGACCGCGTTCATGTGCATGATGGCACACCCGTACCCGTGTCTGGCCGCCTCCGGGTAGACACCGATGTCTTTCTGCATGAACTTGGACCCGAAGACGTGGATGTAGAGCTCTACTTCGGCCCGTTGGGTTTTGAGGATGAATTTAAGGAAAGACGGACCGAACAGATGCAGGCCGTAGATTCGGATGGCAAGGGCAACCATCACTTTGAGGGCGAGATCCCCTGCTCGCAGACGGGCAAGTACGGGTTTACCATCAGGATCATGCCGAGTCACGAAAAGATGGAAACCCCCTACACCACGGGCCTGGTCGTCTGGGCAAACGACGAGGTGATGGCGAGGCAATAGGCAAGACCTGTGCATAACCCATTCGAACGACCATCATGAGCTTTTTGGGAAACCCATCCGGGCGAAGCAAACGGCCCGCCTCAGTGGGTAAATCGCAAACTGTTTGAGGCCGTTAGGCCGAGTTTTGAGCGCTACGCTTCACTTCGTGTCCGATTTAGTGAGCAAGCTCATGGATGGGTCAAAAGGCTCATGCGAACGAGAGAGAAGGGTTATGCAAAGGTGTCTAGGCCGGAGAGCCTTGGCGCAATGATCCTATCTTTCCATCCCCATGTCAGGGGGGATGTGAATCTTCGGCTCACCTTAAAGGGCCTTTTTACGAACAGGCAAACCCAAGCCATCGCTTCAGCACGCGGTGTGGTTGTTACGCAGACCATCAAATCTCACCAGTACGCGTTTTGCCGTGCCCGTTGTCCCAACGTTTTTCCCGATTACACGTATCGGTTTGGCTTTGAGGGTAAGTATGCGAACATTGATCTCTTTAGAAAATTCACCGTCCCCCACCCTGAAACCACCTGCTATGAGTCTGTAGACGACTTTTGGGCTCGCCATGACAAAAAAAAGGAACCGCTCTTGCCTTTCCCGTTTGTCTTGAAGGGAGACGAAGGCGGGGGCGGTTGGGCGGTTTTTCTGGTCAGAAACCGGCATGAACTGAGGCGGCGGCTGAAGATCTTGGCCGATGTGACCGTCCATGGCGCCAGGCGTTTCATTGCCCAGGCCTTCGTGCCTCACGAGGGCAGGGATTTGCGAGTGGTGGTGATCGGCAAGATCATCAAGGCCTACTGGAGATGCCAGCAGGACCCCGGGGAGTTTCGCAACAATGTGGGCAGGGGGGCAGTGATCCGTCACCACCTTGACCCAGGGCTAACCCGAAAAGGAGTCAGGTGCGTGAGGGACCTTTGCTCCAAGACCGGGATCAACCTGGCGGCTTTTGATGTGCTCTTTGACCGTAGCAGTCCGGCCCCCGAGCCGCTTCTCTCGGAGATCAATTTCGTGTTTGGTCGCAAGGGCCTGGGAGGATCCGAACGTTTCCGGGAACTGTTGAACGAGGCCGTTCGACAGTGGAAAAAGGGCCTCTCTGTTTGTCAGACAGCCACCTCGCCGGCGGCCTTATCTGTATTGCCCGATTTCCACGATGAGGCCTAAGAGGGCCCCGAAGAGTAGGAATGCCAGGAGGCAGGCAAGGTCAATGAGCATGATCGGTGTTCCTTTCTAGATGAACACGTGAAAAGTGGAATTATCACGTTTTTATGAACTCGTAGAAACTCCGCAAACAGTGCAAGGCCGTCAAATGACTAACGGACTAAGCCCTAAGCCTGGCAAGTTCTTCCTGCCCGTGCCCCTCGACAGGCGCAGGACGGCTGACCCAGGCGTGGCCGTTGGTGTGGTCCCGGATGAAACGTTCCAACTCGGACAGTTGTTTGTAGGTCAACGGTCCGAACCGCACGCCTCGCCGTCTCACTGTTGTGGCGTTCGAGGCGTCATCGTCAGCCAGCTGGAAATCCGAAATGGTCTTAAAAGGGACGCCGTTCAAGCGGAAACCATTGCCGGCCAACACGAGATCCAATTCAAACGATTCGGGTGACGGCTCCTGGGTGGCAACATAACGAAGCAAAAGCCCGGTCCTGCTGATATCCATGACCTGGCCCACGATATCGATATCTTGACCCAGAATGGGAGAACGGGGCCTGAGCACTACAAATGCACCGTCATGGACCTGGAATCGCCCATGTTCTCTTCGGTCGATGAGCTGTTTCCTCTTGTTCGTTTTATCCATTTCGGAGTCCTCCGTTGTTGAGGGAGCCGTTTGGTACTATTGCCATGCAAAAAACATGCAAAATTAAGAGCATTTAGCGGTCACGGATGTTTTATCTGCGATTTTAAATAGTTAAGCTCGAACCGCTGTAAAACGCACCTCCAATAACTCGCATGCTCATCGTTGTAAGTGATGGGAAAAAAGCCACATTTTTGGGGAGAAACCCACATTTCAGGTTGTCGTTTCATCCTGACTTCTGACCTCTGGCTTCTGACTTCTGGCTTCTGATATAATGAACCTAAAGCCTCATATCATCCCCATCTTTATCCCACACATGGGCTGTCCACACCGGTGTGTGTTCTGTGACCAAACCGCCATCACAGGCCACAAGAATGGAGCGCTTTCACCTCAGCAAGTCCAAGACACGATCACGCAGTTCCTTGGCTTCAAGGGGAGGCGTCGGGGCCCGGTGGAGGCGGCCTTTTATGGGGGGAATTTTCTGGGGCTCCCAGCCCCTGATCAAGAGTCGCTTTTGGACACAGCCCAAGGGTTTGTCGAAAAGGGCCTGGTGGAAAGCATCCGCTTTTCTACCCGACCCGATACCGTCACCCGCAGCACCCTTAGAGCCCTGACCCCCTACACGGTTCGGGCCATTGAAGTGGGCGCCCAGTCCATGGATGACACCGTCCTTGCCCTCAGCCGACGGGGCCACACGGCGGCCCATACCGCAGAGTCGGTCAAGCTGCTAAAGGATCATGGCCTGCGAGTGGGTCTTCAGATCATGCCCGGGCTTCCTGGAGACACCCCGGCATCGATCCTGGAAACCGGGTGCAGGGCGGCCGAACTCCGGCCTGATTTTGTCCGGATTTACCCCACCGTGGTGGTCAGGAACACGCTCCTCGAAAAATGGTATGCTTTGCGTCGGTTCAAACCACTTTCTCTTGCCGAGGCCGTAGATCTGACAAAAAAACTCTATATCCTGCTGACGGATTGCGGTATCGAGGTCATCCGCATGGGCCTGCAGCCCAGCGGCAACCTGCTGGAGGGCGGTCACGTTGTAGCGGGTCCGTTTCATCCGGCCTTTGGTCATCTGGTCCATTCGGCGATCTTCTTGGACCGGGCAGCCCAGGCCTTTGAATCTCAACCAGGGCTGTCTGAAAGGGTGGTCATCAAGGTGTATCCCCGAGACCTTTCCAGGCTCATGGGGCTGAACAAGGACAATATCAAGCGCCTCAGCAAACGATTTCACCTTGAAGAACTGCGCGTGATGCCCGACCCGGCGGTTCCTGAAAACACCGTGCGGGTCGAAAACCTGCTTTCATCATAAACCTCAAAACCCCAAAGGGGACGTTCGTGCAGAAATTGCTTGACATCGTGCCACCCGATGTTAAGTTCGTTATGCTGCTTTAGCCTTATGAAACAAACGGGTTCAAAACCGAGCATGTTTCCAAAACAGGGTCTTCTCCCGATTAGTTGATGGAAAGGGTTCGAGGGGTCAAGGGGTCGAGTGCTTTTATTTCTAACGATTTCACACCTTCTTATTTGCGATCTCAGCGCGTATCGTTCATCAGGCAATCTTCTTGTTGTTTTGTAAATTGCTAAACATAGCTGATAGGACTTTTGCCAAACCTTTAATTGTTCATAATTCTTAAACATTTTAATCGAACCCTTGAATCCTCGAATCCTTATGATTCTACCAACTCTTCTGGAGAAGAACCCGAAAACATAACTTGTTTAGGATTATATTATGCCTCGGTTGCCAAGATTAGACGCCCCTGGTGTTCTGCATCATGTCATGGGCAGGGGGATAGAAAAAAGAAAGATATTCCTAAACGCACGAGATCGGAATGATTTCATTTCTCGGATAGGCGAGTTGGTAAGAGACGATTCCATGGCCGTGTATGCATGGGCATTGCTTCCAAATCATTTTCACCTGCTCTGTAAGACGTTGAAGCGTCCTTTGTCATTAAGTATGCGGAGGCTGCTAACCGGATACGTAGTCAACTTTAACAAGCGTCACGAGCGTCACGGTCATCTTTTTCAGAATCGATACAAATCGATCGTTTGCCAGGAAGACGCTTATCTAAGAGAACTTGTACGGTATATTCATCTGAATCTGATAAGAGCCGCTTTAGTCAAAGATATGCACGAGCTAAACAGATCTCCATGGTCAGGGCACTCGACAGTGATGGGCAACATGGAACGAGACTGGCAGGACACCGACTACGTATTATCGTTTTTCGGAAAAGGCATTTCGGCCAGGAAGAATTATCTGGCATTTGTAGAGAAAGGAATCGCTTTGGGGGAAAGACCTGAGCTGGTAGGTGGCGGGCTGATCAGGAGTATGGGGGGCTGGGCTGAAGTGTTAGGCTTGAGGAAACGTGGAGCAAAACAGGCATCGGACCCAAGAATCCTGGGAGACGGTGAATTTGTTGAAACCGTCTTGTCCGAGATGGACGAGTTTGACAAAGAGACTCTAAGGCTGACGCCTAAGAAAGAGGATCTCGCCACATTGGCTCAAAGGGTCTGTGATATCCACACAGTCTCACTTTCTGAAGTCCGATCGGGGAGCCGAAGGCACGAGATCGTGGAAGCTCGTCGGGTATTGTCATGGCTGGCAGTAAAGGAGTTAGGCTATTCTGGAGCAGCGGTGGCTCGGTATCTTGGGGTAACAACTTCATGCGTTACCAGGGCCGTTGAGCGAAACAAAGGGGGGCTGGACAAAAGGAACTACCTTTGAAACGTTGTGCATGTTCTGCACGCTCCCCCACCTCATATGGAGGCAAGGGAAATGAAGGTTGTAGCGGGCGTTTTACTGATCTTTGGCGGGGTGGTCATGGCGTTCCACGAGTTGTTTCTGCGTTACGAACTGGGTGGCGAGATTAAACCATCTGTCTACAGACGCTACCTCAAGATCATGGAGAGCCCGGTCACTGCCTTGGCGGCCCGTGTTGGTCTGTTCATAACGGCGGGCTACTCTGTCTATTACGCGGTCTATCACTTTGGCTGGGTGGTTGGTCTGATTTCTTGGGTTGGCGTCACCCTTCTCTGTACGCTTGTATGCAAGATCCTGACAGGCTATTTTCCTTTGGTACTCCTGTCGGGTTTTGTCTCCTTGGTGGCAGCATACTACATCGCACTGAATGTACTTTACACGTTTCCGTAATCGTATTCCCCAACCCGGACAAGCCCACCCTCCTGCCAAGCGGAGTGAGGCGGACGGACCGAAACCAAGATCAGCCTTCCTGCATGTGCTTGACGAGGTGGCCAAGCTCCGGGAAGATCAATGTCTTACAGGCCAGTTTACAGGCCTTGAGGCTTCCCGGCATACAGAAGACCAGGGTCTGGCCAACCAAGCCAGCCGTGGCTCGGGATAGGAGTGCCGCAGCGTCGATCTCTTCATAACTCAAATAAGAAAAGAGGGGACCAAAGGCCGCAAGTTCCTTGGTGAACATGGGCCGCACGGCCTCAATGGTCACATCCGCGGGCCCGATCCCTGTGCCGCCGGTGATGAGGATGGCATGTGGATGGTGTTCTTCTATGACGGCGCGTACGGTGTCGGCGATTGCTTCCTCTTGATCCGGAGCCACTTCATGAAACACCACGTCATGTCCCTTTTTCTTTGCCCGCCTCTTGATCCATTGGCCGCTCTTGTCCTCGGCAAGACTGCGAGTGGTAGAAACGGTAACGATAGCAAGCTTCATCGACTTTGGCGTGTGGGCTTTATGTGCTTTGGTACTCATGCCAGTTTTACGTCAGAACCATTTGTAGAGGTGTAGGCATCCCGTGTAATTAGCACGCATGCCGTTGTCAAGGACAAAAAGCGATCAAGTGTTTGTTGACAAGTTCTCCGAACAGGGCTATTTTTATAAGAAAGACAAACTGAGACCTTCTTCCCACTGCAAAGACAGCAACCCGAGCACTGTAAAAAGGATCATGACGTGGCCTCAAGCAAGGACTCAACAAGACAGAAACAGGGGCGAAAGAAGAGCCGGTTTAAGAGATTCCTGGAACGTCTAGCCAAAGCGAACCAGAAAAGTGGCGGCCAGATTTGCGCAGCTTGAAACATCAAGGTACGAGGTGCCGGCAGGCACTAGAAACGGCTGGATGAAAAGGTGTATATTTAAAATGTTATGCACGCTCTGCACGAACGTCCCCTCTTGATACGATTGAGAGCAGGCTTATGGTATCAGGCACAGGCGTTGTCCGCCATGACATTTACAAACAGCACCTTGCCGATTATCCCCACGTTGAAAGCCCGCAACGCCTGGAGGTCATCTACGCCATGCTGGATGGGGCCGACATGGCGGAAAAATTTGTGACCATCCCACCTCGTCCCGCCACGCGCGAAGAACTTGCGTGGGTCCACACCACATCTTATATCCAACGCGTCGCTGCCACGGATGGCAAGCCCCATGTGTCCCTGGATCCCGACACCCAGACGACCCCCCTTTCCTACCAGGCGGCCAAATTGGCAGTCGGCGGCCTATTCTCACTGATTGACAAGATATTTGATGGCACCGTTCGCAACGGGTTTGCCCTGGTCAGGCCTCCGGGGCATCATGCGGAACAGGACCGGGCCATGGGGTTTTGCCTCTTTAACAATGTAGCCCTTGGTGCCCGGTACGCTATGCACACCCATGGGGTGAAGAAGGTCCTGATCGTGGACTGGGACTTGCACCACGGCAATGCCACCCAGAACACCTTTTACGACGACCCGGCGGTCCTCTACTTTTCCACGCACCAGTTCCCCTACTATCCTGGAAGCGGCAACCTGACACAGGTGGGCCAGGGAGACGGCAAAGGGTTTACGGTCAATGTCCCCCTGCGGCCGGGCCATGGGGACACCGAATTCTTCCAGATCTTCAAACATATCCTTGCGCCGATTAGCGGCGCCTTCAAACCCGAGTTGATCCTTGTGTCGGCAGGCTTTGACACCTATGTGGATGATCCCCTTGGGGGCATGAAGGTCACACCAAAGGGTTACGCGGCCCTCACGCATCTTCTGATGGACCTCGCCCACACCCATTGCTCGGCAAAGCTCGCCATCACCCTGGAGGGGGGCTATCACGTGGCAGGACAGCGGGAGTCAGTCAAGGCCGTGTTAAAGGAACTTGCCGGAGAGAGTATACTGACACAAGAGGACCTGGCATTCCTTGAACAAGGCGCCCCGCCTCCTGTCGTCGATGAAGTGATTCAGGTCCAAAAAGCGTACTGGCCCTCCCTGTAAGGATGGAAGCTCAAAGTTCTAACAGACGGCACAGTAAAAAGCTCCACTGCCCTCCGACCTCCGACCTCTGTGGCTCTGACCTCTGAGGCTCCGACCTCTGGCTGTTACTGACCTCCGGCCTCTGACCGCTCAAAACCCTGCTTCGAGGCTTCAGCCTTCAGCTTTCAGCTCCCCCACACGCCTTTTACCTTTTCAGGTATGCTCACCACCCCGCTGGGAAGAAAAATGACGATGACCAGCACGATGGCTCCGTAAACCATGACCTCGGCGTCTTCAAAATAGTGAAGCCATTCATAGCCCAGAAAGGTAATCAGGGTGGCGCCCACGATGGCTCCCCAGAGGCTGTACATCCCCCCCAGCATGATCATGATGAGCAGTTTGATGGAAACAAAGAGATCAAAGCTGGCCGGGTTGATAAAATTCAAATAGTGGGCATAGAGGCTGCCCGCAATAGAGGCCACCACGGCAGAAAAGACGAACACACAGATCTTGTACTTGGCAACATTCACCCCCACGGCGCCAGCGGCCAACTCGCTGCCGTGTATGGACCGAAGCGCCCGGCCCACCCTGGATTGTATAATGTTGAGGCAAAGGAGCAACACAACCAGGGCGACGCCCCAGACAAAGTAGTAGTACTTGACTACCGAATCGAGAGCATAGCCCATAATGCCGAGGCCCGGGATAAAGGCCAGGCCGTCCGGGCCTCCCGTGAACGCTATGCTCTCATTGAAGATCACGGTGATGATAATGCAAAACGCCAGGGTGGCCATGGCCAAGTAGTGCCCCCTTAGCTTTAGTGACGGCCCCCCGATCAGGAGGGCAACGGCTGCCGACACCCCCATACCAAGGACAAGACATAGCCACGGGTTGATGCCGTACCTGACCGTCATCACACCTGAAATGTACGCCCCCAACCCGAAAAATGAGGCATGGCCCAGAGAGATCTGTCCGGCATAGCCCATCAGCAGGCACAGCCCCATGGTGACGATGCTGTAAATTCCCACAAAGACCATAACATCCATGTAGTGTGCGACAAAGCTGATCCGTTGGGCCAACACAGGCAGCAAGACCAGACCCAGCCCAAAGCCTGTGAGCTGCACAATCGTCTTCTGCTTTGGTTGTCGTGAATCGTTAGGCATGGTGAAGCGTTACCCTGTGCCCATCCATGAACGCGGGCCACCTGAACCAACATAGCCAGGTCGAGCACTACAAGGTGTTCATTCAAAAATGGTAGATTTTGGTCCGAGGCAAGGCCGCACAAGGGTTTTCGCCGCAGGCGTAGCAGCGCTACGTCGAGGACGGAGACCCGCGGAGAACGCCGCATCGGGCCAAAAGATGCCATTTATGCATGGACACTACCCTTCCGGACGGATCTTCTCAATAACCCGAGCCGACCGGCGGACTTAATCTCAGGAGATTTCCTCCAACTTATTGACCGGCCTGCTCCCCGCAAGCCCCGCCCGGGAGGGCGGGGAGGCTTCATAAGTTACGTCCGGGCAAGTTTTGGACGTCAGGGGCCTTGCGTCTATCAAAACTTCCTTATCTTGCTTGCCTCCACGCTTCCCAACAGGCCGCTTGGCTTCACAAACAAGACAAGGAGCAGCACCGACAGGGCAAACACATCCTTGTATCCGGAAGAGATGAGTCCAGCCCCAAGGGATTCTATCAAGCCGATCATGAGCCCGCCTGTCACCGCTCCAGGGAAACTCCCCATACCTCCCAGAACACAAGCCGAAAAGCCCTTGACCGCAAGCATGGCCCCTCGATCATATTCCATGAGCGATATCGGGGTGATGACGATCCCGCCCAGGGCGCCAATGGCCGCACTCAAGGCAAAGGAGACCAGGATCATTTGTTTGACATTGATTCCCACTAGGCTTGATGCATTCGCATTCACGGCGCAAGCCCTCAAGGCCTTCCCCATGATCGTGCGATCAAAGAAGATGGTGAGCACGATCACGATCAGGACCAGGAAACCCAGGACCCAGAGGCCCTGAGGCTGCACCACCGCCCCAAGAAAAGAAATAGGATGGCGGCTGGAAAATGGAGGCAAATCAAAAGGGTTCTTCCCCCAGATCAACATGGCCGCCCCCTTAATAAAGAAAGCCGCGCCGATGGTCGCGATAACCATGGCAAGCACGGACGGTTTGCGGATCGGCCGGATGGCCAACCGGTCCAGGAGAATGCCCACTGCCGTGACCGCCGTGATGGTGAGGGGAAGGGAAAAGACCAGCGGTATCTTCAACGTAACCCGGAAAAAGACCATGACCAGACCACCCAGCATAACGAACTCACCCTGGGCAAAATTGATGGCCTCGGTCACGTTGTAAATAATGTTGAACCCGAGCGCCACCATGGCATAGACGCTCCCGATGGTAACGCCGGTGATGGTGTACTGAAGAAGCTGGCTTGCGAAAGAGATGTCTTCCATAGTCCTGCTGGCCAAGCCTGTGGGGCCCGTCGGCCGGTTGTGCTGTTTTTCCGTTACACGTTCAATCCCCGACCGGGTTGCGAGTGGGTCACCCGCAACCTGCAAATCACAGCGATCAACCGGCTAAACGGGCCCAACCGAGGCTAGTGGGCCAATGCCCAGTCTCCGTTTTTCACCACCACCATATGGAAGGCCTCTTTGGTCAGACCGTTATGGTCCTTGGGCGAGAAGTTGAATATGCCGTGCTGGCCCACAAAGCCCGTGAGGTTCTCCAGGTAATCTCTGATCTTGGCCTTGTCCGGCCCCACGGCCTCTAAGGCCTTGGCCACCATGGACAGGGCGTCCCAGGCATGGCCTCCAAAGGATGACAAGGGCTCGTCATACTTTGCCGTGTAGGCCCTGAGATAGCCCATGGTGACGCTCTTTTGCGGATCGTCATTGGGAAGGATCTGAGCAATGTTGCAGGCCCCCAGGGGGCAGTATATGCCTTCGGCAGCGCCTGCGGCGAGTTCAATGTTCTTGCGGCTTCCAAAACCGTGACTCTGATAGAAAGTGATGTTCGTCATACCCAACTCTTTCCAGTTTCGCACCACCACCACCTGGGTGGGGCCGATGGACCAGTTCACGATGGCCTGGGGGGCCAGTCCCTTGATCTTGGTAAGCTGGGCCGTCATGTCCGTGTCCTTGGGCCCGTATTTTTCATCCGCCACGATGGTCATGCCGTGCTGGGGGGCGAGACGCAGCAGTTCACCCCGCCCGCTTGCGCCAAAGCCTGAGGTGACTGACATGATGGCGATCTTTGAGATCTGCTGCTTTTTCATGTGCGTGTAGATGGCCTCCACCGCCATGCTGTCTGATTGGGGTGTCTTGAAGACCCATTTCCACTGTTCGCCCGTCTCGGGATTCTTGGTCACAATCTTGTAACTGGCCGCACACGATACCAGGGGTATCTCGTGCTTTTCCGCCTCTGGAACCACTGCCAGAGAGTTACCTGAGAGCGACGGCCCGATGATGGTGCAGACCCCGTCCCGGTTAATCAGCTTCCGCACGGCAAGGGCGCACTTGGTGGCGTCCCCCTCGTCGTCATAGATGACCAGCTCCAGAGGATGGCCGTTGATCCCTCCCTTTTTGTTGATCCGTTCCTGGAGCATCACAGCGGTCTTCTTTTCAGGATCGCCCAAAAAAGAGGCCCTGCCGGTCACTGAGAAGACCGCTCCCACCTTGTACGCCTCAGCGGCTTGGACCCTCGTCATGGGTATGAGAAGGAAGGTTGCCAGAAACACGGCGGCCAACAAGTAGGCCGCCCCCTTGCCAAAAGTGTGCTTTGTCCTCATGGTTCTTCTCCTCCTTGTCATGGAATCTTGTAGGTGGCCGACATGGACACCTACAGCGTATAGACGGTTTTGCCTTCAAGGACGTTCACATTGTTTTCCTGAAGGAGCTTAACCGCCGTATCAATGTCATCAAAACGGAAGATCATGACGGCATTTTTGCCACTGTGTTGGACAAAGGCGTACATATATTCCACATTGACATTGTGTTGACTCAGGATGCCCAGGATACGGCTCAACCCCCCGGGTCTGTCTGGCACCTCCACGGCGACCACGTCTGTCTTTCCCACCGTGAAACCGCGTTCTTTTAACACCGCCTTGGCCTTGTCATTATTGTCCGCGATGAGGCGCAAAATGCCGAAGTCAGATGTGTCGGCCAGCGACAGGGCCCGGATGTTGACGCCGGCCTCTGAGAGCACCCGGGTCACCTCGGCCAGCCTGCCCGCCTTGTTTTCCAGGAATATGGATATTTGTTCGACTCGCATCACACCCTCCTTTGTTTAGATTATTCTGGCGATTAGATAAAGTAGAGGGTTCAAGGATCCGAGGATTCAAGGGTCCGAGTGCTTTTCTTGCTAACGATTTGATAAGTCCTTTGAGCATCCTCAATATTTTCCTAGAATCCTTGACCCCTTGAATCCTCATTCTAGGCTTTGCGTTTGTCTATGACGCGTTGGGCCTTGCCTTGACTCCGCTGGATGGTCTTGGGTTCCACCAGACGCACCTTGCATGATACCCCCAGCAGGTCCTTGATATCCTTTTCAATGTCGTGCTCCATGTTCTGAAGGTCCTTCACGGCGTCGGAAAATACCCCTTCATCGATTTCAACATCGACCTCCAGCGTGTCCATGTGCTCTTGCCGGTCGACGATCAACACATAGTGGGGCGCCACATCCTCTCTGGCCATGAGGACACTTTCGATCTGAGACGGAAAGACATTCACGCCCCGGATGATGAGCATGTCGTCTGAGCGCCCCGTGATTCGTCCCATGCGCACCAGGTTTCTGCCGCACTTGCAGGGCTCGTGATAAAGGACCGAAAGGTCCCGTGTGCGGTACCGGATGAGGGGAAAGGCTTCCTTGGTGAGGGTGGTAAAGACCAGTTCTCCAGTCTGCCCGTAGCCAAGGGGCTCACCGGTTGCGGGATCTATGATTTCCGGGATGAAGTGATCTTCAAACACGTGCAGTCCGTTCTTGGCCTCCACACATTCCACGGAGACCCCCGGCCCTATGATCTCACTCAGGCCGTAGATGTCCACGGCATCGATGCCGAGCCTGTTTTCGATGTCCTTTCGCATATTCTCAGTCCACGGCTCCGCCCCGAACACCCCCACCCTGAAGTCAAGAGACCTGAAATCAATCCCTTCCTCCGTTGCGACGTCGGCCAGGTAAAGGGCGTAAGAGGGTGTGCAGGTCAGCACCGTGGGGCCAAAGTCCTTCATGAGCAGAATCTGCCGCTTGGTGTTGCCCCCGGAAACAGGGATCACCGAGGTCCCCAGCCGTTCGGCGCCGTAGTGAAAGCCAAGGCCGCCGGTGAACAGACCATATCCATAGGCATTATGGACGATATCGCCTTTGTGTGCGCCTGCAGCCGCCAGGGTGCGTGCCATGAGCTCGGACCAGGTGTTAATGTCCCGGCGCGTGTAGCCCACTACGGTCGGCTTGCCCGTGGTGCCGGAAGAGGCATGGATCCGCACCACGTTTTCCAGGGGAGTGGCAAACATGCCAAAAGGATAATTATCGCGCAGATCCTGCTTCATGGTAAAGGGCAGCCTGTGTAAATCCCCCAGGGACTTGATGTCACCCGGCTTGACCCCTTTTTCGTCAAAGGCCTTCTTATAAAAGGCCACGGTGGCATAGGCCTTTTCTGCCAGGGCCTGAAGCCTTTTTAGCTGAATGGCCTCCAGGGCTTCCCGCGGCAAGGTCTCAAAGTCTTCGTCATAGATCATGCGCCATCCCTCCTTTGCAAAAATCCGAGGCTACCCCTGCCCCTTCAAACGCCCCAGCTTTTCCTTGGCGATCCCAAAGTCGACCGCCCCAGGGTAGTCCTTGACCAGATCGTTATAGGCCTTACGGGCGCCTTCGTGGTTATTCATGGCTTCATACATTCGTCCCAGGTTGAAATAGGCCTCGGCCTTCAAGAAGGTCTCTTCTGAGGTTGTGATCTTCTTGAAATACTGCGCCGCGGTGGCGTAATCTTTTTTCCCTTCGTAGGCATATCCGAGGCTATTCCAGATCAACCTTTGCAAGATGTCATCCTGTGAAACAACCTCCAGCGCCTTTTGATAGAGTTCAATGGCCTTATCATACTTGCCCTCGGCATAGGTTATGTCCGCATACAGCGGCAGGCTGAGTTCAGCCGCCCTCGTGGATGGGTATTTGTCGAGGACCTGGGTGAATCTCTCCTTGGCACCCTCCTGGAAGTGAGGCGATTTTTCCCCAGGGGCTTGACTCATGTACTGATCAAGGCCTTGATCGAACAAGGCGTACGCCCTGCGTTCCGACAGGTTTGAAAAATAGTGAAACAGCGCCACAGCCAAGACAACCATGACAAAGGCGGTCAAGGCATAGGTAAGCGCTTTTCGATTCTCCGAAGCAAACCGGATGGCCTTTGCAGAAAGGGTCAGAAACTCATCCGGCTCTTTCAGGAGTTGTTTTCTCGTCAGCCGTTTCTTTTTCGCCATGCGACCTCCCTTGATTCAGCCAGGATAAATGTGAGCGGCACGAAGCTTTTTGGAGAAAAATACCATTTGCGTTTAATACTGACGGTTCCGTAAAAAGTCAATTTTGTTCGCTCGGCGAACATTTTGGGCACCCTTGAGACATTCAGCTGGAATCCTAACACGCAGTGAAGCTTTGCGCTCAACTCAGGCTAATACCCTCAAACAGTTAACATTTTTCAACGTTGAATATCTCAAGTGCCTTTATCCCAAAATGCTCAATGTCGTTCGCAAAACACTTTTTGCGAGTTCATCAATACGGATGGTCTCGCAAGAAGGCCGGATGAGACGGCAAAGTAAAAAGTTCCAAATTCAAGGCGCGCAAACCCTGAGGAATGAGGCGTACTGATAGTACGTCGCAGTGACGAAGGGTGCAGCGCAACACAGAAGTTGGACTTTTTGGGAAGCCGGCAATACGATAGCCGAGGAATTGCAAAGCCTAAGCCGTACAATTCCCGTCATCTGGGGCGAGAAGCTTCGCCTCTGCCTATCTTACCCGTTGCCGAAACAAGCCTTCTGTGATAGGTTCGCTTCCGTTTTTCAAGGGTCTCATGCTTGTAATCGACCCGGCGGAGCTGTGTTTTCATGCCGGTTTTTCGAATGTTCCGGAGCATATAATGTTTAAGAAATCGGCTCTCGTCATCGCCCTACTATCCTGCCTTCTTCTTGTCAAACCCTCTGCCGGCAAGGTTTCCGTCAATGTCCCCGTAGGCCACTGGACCTATGGCGCCGTGGACAAACTGACCGGTCTGGGGTTCATCCAAGTCAACATGGGATCCACCAAGCCTTTCACCCGCATGCAGATGGCAAGGCTAGCCCTTGAAGCTCAACAAAAACTTCAGGACACGTTGTCTGACATAGACAAACATGGACCTCACGGCCGGGTGGATATCATCGGAGCCATTGTCGCACGGCTTGAAAGGGAGTTCAGGGCCGAGCTCGATGAGCTGGCCGGGGGGGCTGAAACCTCGAGCTACGTCAAGCCCGTGGAAGAGGTTTACGTACGTTACCTGTATGCGGACAAAGACATCGAGATCGAAAACGACAAGGGCGATGAGCTTGCCAAAGATTCCAACCTCCGGCTGGGCTTTTCCACCCACGGCGCCCTCTTCAGCCACCTGGGGTACTACCTGAATCCGGAATATCGTTATTCTGAAGGCAAGTTCGGCGGTGATGATGATCGCATCGACATCCTGGAGGGATACGGCAAGGTCGAATGGTTGAACATGGAGCTGGAGGCCGGCAGAGACAGCCTGTGGTGGGGCCCGGGACGTCATGGTTCCCTGATCCTTACCGATAATGCCCGGCCCTTTGATCTGATCAAGGTCTCAAATCCGAGGCCGGTGCTGCTGCCCTGGCTCTTCAGACACCTCGGCCTTTTTAAGGTTGTGGCCTTTTGGACCGAGCTGGAAAAGGACCGGGCTGTCCCAGAGGCAGAACTCATGGGCTACCGTGTTCATATCAAGCCATCGCCTTTGCTCGACATTGGCGCTTCAAGGACCATCATGCTGGGCGGCCAAGGGGGCGCCAAGGGGGTGGCTGACCTGAGCCTGACCGACTGGGCCAAGGTGTTATCAGGAAAGAATATCTCCGGTGAACTGAACACGAATCAGATCGCTGGCCTTGATTTCGAGGTCCTGATTCCCGATGTGGACCGCCTGCTGCCCGTGATCAAATCCATCAGCCTTTGGGGCGAGTGGTACGGCGAGGATGAGGCCGGCGGTCTCCCCACCAAAACGGGCTATGTTGGAGGTCTGAAATTCGCAGACATCTTGCTGACCGGCAGGACGGATCTCGTCTTTGAGTATGCGGATAACGTGATCAGTGGCCGCCCGGGCCTCTGGTACAGCCATGGGGCCTATCAGACGGGCTATCGTTACAAGGGCGAGGTCGTGGGCCATGACATGGGCGGCGACGCCCGGGAGTATTTCCTGCGTGTGGAGCACTATCTATCGCCCGACCTGGCCCTCGGCCTGGATTACAACTGCCGGCAAAGAGGGGTCGAAGCCGATATCCAGGAAGACAGAGACAGGATCGACCTGGACCTCGCCTATCAGGGTCTTGACGGGCTCCTGGTGCGGGCCGGCTACCGCTACGAAGCCATAGACAATCTCGGGCAGGTTCGGGGGGACGATGAAACGAACAATATCCTCTGGCTGTCTCTGGATTATAGTTTCTAGGCTCCGGTCTCTGCCCTCTGATCTCTGACCTCTGATCTCTGACCTCTGGCTGTTCCTGACCTCTGAGGCTCCGAGACCTTTGAATAACTCATTTGAACGACCATTATGAGCTTTTTGGGGTACCCATCCGGCTGCAGTGAGCGGCCCACGAGAGTGGGCAAATCGTGAACTGTTTGAGGGCCTTAGGCCGAGTTTTCACGATTTAGCGAACAAAGCCGAAGATGGGTCAAAGAGCTCATACGAATGAGTGAAAAGGAGTTTTTCAAAGGTCTCACAGATTTAATCAAAGAGGCCAAAATATGTACATATTTGTGTAAACCCTAACGTTGCAAAAGTCGAGGGTGCTGCAGGTCCAAGGCGTCCAAGGGTGAGGCTGTAGTAAACTACGCCGAACCCTTGGCAACGCAGGAGATGCGGTATCATCGGCTTTCCCAACGGGTAAACAACATGGCTGTTTTTCCAGTTTTCTGGATATCACTCACAATGCATTCCTCAAAAGCGCCCAAAAAGATCGCAGATAGCGGCCATTGTTACTTTTTGGGACGTTTTGCCATGTTGTTTATGCGACTATAGGGGAAATACTTGGAGGGTGCCATGAACAAGCTGACGGCAACAGATGCGCGACGCGACTTTTTTGATATTGTCAGGGGTGCCACTCAAAAGCACCAGGTATATCGGATTCAGCATCGCAATGGCTCTGTTGTACTTCTTTCG
>Ga0315536_1000444_pt1 | contig 20589 bp, 26 predicted proteins | sample SalMarSW160230MG_FD_203093 | JGI IMG/M metagenome (GOLD analysis project Ga0315536, IMG submission 203093) | Salt marsh sediment microbial communities from the Plum Island Ecosystem LTER, Massachusetts, United States - Salt Marsh Sediment SW1602-30 ...
ATCATGTATTTACCATTCATTGCATTAAGGGCATTTTGAGCCCCAGATAGAAGATGAATACTATCAGCAATCATCAGGCTGTTGAATAACTGAAAGGCAAGAACCGATTCGGAGAGAGAACTTGCTAGTTTTAGGAGATTATCAGTGTCAAGATTGTTCAAGTTCTGATTCTCGCAAATGCCAATACAGAGTTCTCCATCCTTGGTAGTTAGTTTCTCGATTATCACCGTCAGCACCATATGTTTTCAGAGTCTAAAGTCGTTTGATGAAGTAGTCTGCTACCGTCGGTTCAAACCCAGCTTCGAAGACTAATCGATCACGGATTTCTTTCATTGTTAATGATGGGTCCTCTGTTTTGAAAATCTTGACTAGAGCAATGATTGATTCACGGTTCTCCCAAGGATACACAGTCCAGTTCGAAGTCTTGACCATATAGTAATCAGGTATTACTCGTGATGTCGGTTTTAGGTGTAGAACTGCAGAGCGTTGCTCACTGACCCCCAATTCTGTCACGTATTCTATAGCGTGATATAAACTGTCGCCGGTATCCGCAACTTCATCGACAATTAGAATACTCCTTCCTTCAAGGGACCCTGAAAGAGGTTGTGTAATTTTTGGTTCTTTTCCTCTAGCGCCTACATCGGTATAATACTCGATTCGAATATTCTGCAACGTTTCTGCGTAAAGAACATCCGACAGTATTCTTGCAGGTATCCAACCCCCTCGAGCAATACCCACGATTATGTCAGGTTTGAAACCACTTGCTACAATTTTCTCAGAGAGTCGCAGAGTAAGGTTGTAGACATCACTCCAGCTTAGAATAAGGTAATCCATCATTTGATACCTCTGGTTTTACGCTAATTGACCCGTGAAGTTCTACCTAATTAATGCACGCTAAAAACAGAATAATCTAAATCAAGGGTCAGTCCAATCCAAGGGTAAGTGACTATGATGAAACCAGACATCCTCTTAACGAATATTGGACAGATTGCAACAGTTGCAGGACATAGTGATATACCCAAGAAAGGAGAAGAACTAGGGGAAGTTTCCATAATAAAGAACGGAGCTATCGCAATTGCAAATGGGGCGATAATTGACGTTGGACCTACTAATGAGGTTCTTGCACAGATTACAAGGATGCCTGAGCTTCCTCCAATAGAGTTTCCAAACATGCTAGCTATACCGGGTCTCATTGACAGTCATACACACCTAGCCTTTGGAGGGTCTCGTGAGAACGATTTTGCAATGAAGTTGCAAGGAAAGACCTACTTGGAAATACTAGAGGCGGGAGGAGGTATCCTCAATACTCTCAGATCAACTCGAAAAGCAACGCAAAGTGAACTATGCAGCAATGCATTTTCATACGCAGAAAGTATGTTAAGCATGGGAACAACTACAATTGAAGCTAAAAGCGGGTATGGATTGGATACTGAGAACGAACTCAAAATGCTGAGAGCGATAGAAGAGCTTCGTACAAAGATGCCAGTGGATTTAGTATCCACTTTTCTTGGAGCTCATGCAATACCACCTGAGTTCGAAGGAAGAACAGAAAACTATGTGGATCTGATAATCAACGAAATGATCCCCGCAGTTGTCGAAAACAGACTAGCTGAGTACTGCGATGTTTTTTGTGAAAAAGGAGTCTTCAGTGTAGAGGAGTCCGGGAATATTCTACGAGCTGCAAAAACGAACGGGATGAAGCTCAAGGTGCATGCAGACGAAATTGTACAATTGGGTGGTGCTGAACTTGCTGCAGAGGTAGGAGCAGTGTCTGCGGATCACCTTCTCATGGCATCAGACGATGGATTGGAAGCTATGTTGAAAGCAGGTACAATTGCGACCTTGTTGCCAGCTACTGCCTTTAGCCTAAATGCAAAATATGCAGATGCTCGAAAAATGATAGACATGGGTCTCCCAGTAGCTCTGGCAACAGATTTCAATCCAAATTGCGCAAATGAATCGCTATTCTTCACAATTGCTCTTGCCTGCTATAAAATGAAGATGCAACCACGAGAAGCACTTTCAGCGGTCACAATTAATGCAGCCCATGCGCTCGACCGAGGAAAAACTCATGGAAGTATCGAAGTAGGTAAGAGAGCAGATATTCTGGTCCTTGATTGTCCTAATCCGGAGTATCTGACTTGGAGATTTGGTGCTAATCTAGTCCATACTGTAATCTCAAACGGTCAAGTCGTTCACACAAGACTTGGCCCATAAAACTAGGCTTCTAGGAGGAAACCGGTAATCTTCTCGACCTGAGTGATTATTTCTCCAGAAGTCATAAGACTGCGAATCTTTTCAATGTCTGGAGCCAAAGTCCTGTCATCTTCAAGTTTGGGTACAAGCTCACGTATCAATGACTTAGCGACTTCAAGTGGTTGTGCTGCTTTCAGAGGAGCGAGTAAATCAATCCCCTGCGTAGCGCACATGTACTCAATAGCAATTACATTCTTGACATTCTCGAGAATCGAAGATGCTTTTCGTGCTGCAATTGTTCCCATACTTACATGGTCTTCCTGATCAGCACTTGTTGGAATTGAGTCGACGCTAGCAGGATGTGCAAGCACTTTGTTCTCTGAAACCAAGGCTGCAGCTGTATATTGGGCAATCATCATTCCAGATTCAAGACCGCCTTCAGTTGTCAGAAACGCAGGAAGTCCACTCAAATGTGGATTAACTAATCGATTTATTCTTCTCTCTGAAATGTTTGCTAGCTCAGACAATGCAATACCCAGGAAATCCATAGCTAGAGCAATGGGTTGACCATGAAAATTGCCGCCAGAGATTACACTTCCATCGTCTGGAAAGACTAGTGGATTATCAGTTGCAGAATTTATCTCAGTTTCAATCACACTCTGTACATACCGAATTGTATCCAACGATGCGCCAATGACCTGAGGAGCACAACGAAGGGAGTACGCATCCTGCACTTTGCCGCATTCTGCATGTGATTGATTGATTTCACTGTCAAGAAGAAGTGCCCTCATCGCTTTAGCAACATCTGTTTGCCCTTCGTGGGCACGGATTGCATGAATTCTCTCATCCAAACCTTTTCGAGTTCCTCTAAGAGCTTCAAGACTCAGACTAAAAGCAATCATTGCATCCTTGACCGTTTGCAATGCATCATACACCGTGAGTGCACCAACTGAGGTCATAGGTTGAGTGCCATTAATGAGCGCAACACCTTCTTTTGCCTGCAATTCAATTGGTTTCAATCCCGCCTTCTTGAGAGCTTGTAGTCCATCCGTTCTCTCTCCTTTGTAGAAAGCCGCTCCCTCACCAATGAGAACCAGGGCCATATGAGCTAAAGGTGCTAAATCACCACTTGAACCGACAGATCCTTGTTGTGGTACAACTGGAGTTACTCCGGAATTGAGCATTTCAATGAGACTAGTTACCACCTCTAATCGGATTCCAGAATATCCTTTTGTGAGAGCGTTAGCGCGGAGAAGTATCATTCCACGAACGACATCGATTGGAAACGGCTCTCCTACACCAACACTATGGCTACGAATCAAGTTCACCTGAAGTTTTGCCAGGTCTTTTGGGCCGATTGATACGCTTGCTAGGTCTCCAAATCCAGTGTTAACACCATAGACTGTTCGACCCTCTTTGATTGCGTTTTCAATGACATTCCGACTCTTTTTAATCTGGTCAACAGCAGAAACAGCAATCTCCACTTTCTTCCCAAATCGAGCCACTTGAACAACGTCATCAATTGTTAGACTCTCACCGTCAATCGCAACGATCATTGTTTTCACCAGAGTACAAAGTCAGCAGTACTGACAGTAATTAGTCGTTCATTGAAGCTTACTTTAGAAGTTATCGAACAGATGGCTCTAACGTTCTTTGACTGCTTTCGCAACCAGACTCTCTACGAAACCTTTCTTTGGTATATGTGGAAGGGAGATCTGACCTTTTTCACCGAGTCGTTTATTCCATTCAACCACGGTCTCTATTGCATGTTCATTCCTTGCCCATGCGCGTCGAGCAACTCCACCCATGACATCCCAATCTAATGCAGATTTGATGATAATGTCAACACGTTCACTACCATCGAGCACCAATCCAAAACCACCATTGATCGCTTTGCCAGTGCCAACGCCACCACCGTTGGAGAGGACACACATCGTCATTCCACGGGCAGCATTTCCAGACCAACATTGGTGAGCCATATCGCTCATTACATTACTACCATCATGAATATTTGCAGTTTCGCGAAATGGTGAGTCAGTACCAGCAGTATCGTGATGGTCTCGACCAAGCATGATTGGTCCAACTTTACCTTCTCGTACCAATCTATTGAATTCAAGGGCAATATTCACGCGGCCCTGAGCATCTGCATATAGGATTCGTGCCTGAGAACCAACAACAAGAGCATGCTTCTCAGCATCTCGGATCCAGTGGTAATTATCTCGGTCTTGGCCTCTTCGGCTCGGGTCAATCTTAGACATTGCTGCATTATCCGTAGTAATGAGATCTTCATGTTTTCCGCTTAGGCACACCCAGCGGAATGGGCCATAGCCATAGTCAAAACAGATGGGACCCATGATATCCTCAACATAGGATGGGAAGATGAATCCATCATTCGTGTTTACACCATTCTTTGCAATCCGAGTTGCACCAGCATCGAAGACTGCTTTCATGAAGGAGTTCCCATAATCCCAGAAGAAAGTTCCACGCTTTGACATAGTTTCAATTAGTTCAAACTGGTACTGGAGGGACTTGTTTACTAACTCATTGAACTTGTCTCGGTCATTCTTGAGAAGCTCACGTCCTTCCTCAAAGGATATCCCAAAAGGAGTGTAACCTCCATCATATACAGCATGACATGAAGTCTGATCAGATGCAAGTTCAATGGTGATATTGTTCTTCACAATATATTCCCAGAGGGTAACAACATTCCCATAGTAGCCTATCGATACAGATTCGCCACTTTTCCGATATTCTTCAACCCATTCGAAAATTTCACTAAGGTCATCAGAATATTTGGTGAGCCAACCTTGCTCGCTACGCGTCTCTATGCGGCTCTTGTCAACTTCAGCGATGATACCTATTCCCCCAGCAATTTCAACCGCTTTTGCTTGAGCGCCGCTCATTCCTCCAAGGCCAGAAGTAAGGAATACCTTTCCTGAGAGATCTTTATCCTCAGGTAGCCCTAGATACTTTCGGCCTGCATTCAACAAAGTAATGTATGTTCCATGTACTATCCCTTGTGGACCAATGTACATCCATCCTCCAGCTGTCATTTGTCCGTAGTTCGCTACACCCATAGCAGCAGCATGATGGAAACCATCAAGGGTATCAAACATCCCAACCATGAGGCCGTTGGTGGATATGACTCTAGGTGCTTCCTTGCGAGATGGAAAGAGACCTACCGGATGACCTGAACTCACGACGAGTGTTTGTTCCTCAGTCATATGCTCCAAGTACTTCTTAATCAGTCGATATTGCATCCAGTTCTGACAGACCTGACCTGATTCACCATACGTCACGAGTTCGTAAGGGTAGAGGGCAACATCAAAATCGAGGTTATTATCAATCATGAGCTGAATTGCTTGTGCTTCCAAGATACCTTTGTATTCATTGACTGGCTTTGCTTTGATCGCACCTTGTGGGCGAAAGCGATATCCGTAGATTCTACCTCGTGTGAGAAGTTCATCCAAAAATTCGGGGGCCAAGGTCTCATGAAGTTCTGATGGAACATATCGAAGAGCGTTCTTCACCGCCACAACTGTTTCATCAGGTGATAGACTATATCCTCGATTGGGAGCTCGTCTAATTTCAGGGTCAAACGCAGGTTTTGGAGGAAGGTCCGACGACAATTTAATCGTCATCGCTTTTGATACATCAAATGTCATGGAAACACGTCTCCAGGATAGTTTTCTACATATAGTGATGTCCTCATAAAGGACTCGACATATACGACTAGTGATATCTCATTCAGAAGTTCAAGTTGTGATTTTTAGTTTTCTGGGCCCCAGTCTCAGCAACCGCACAGGGAAGGCAATTAGAGCAACTACGAAACCAAGTGCTATAGTTACTAGGGTCATTGCTGAGTAGGATGAGTTTCAAACAAGAAAACTATGAGCCGATATAAAGAGCGCAATCGGTGATATTCTGTTAGATTGCAGAGTCCAATCTTCTGATTCGGTAGGACTCCGCAATCACGTTCATATAGGAGGTAGGAGAGTATTGAATAATTCTAGACCGGGATCTCCTTTGATTTTTAGGACAGCACTCCAAATACCTTCAGATGAAAGAATGCCTAAAGAGAAACCAATCTTTTGCAGGCGTAGCAGATAATTCAGATGTTCAATATTGGTATCGATGAATTCGCGAGCTTCTTCTTGTTCATTTTTTATTGAAGGACAAGAAGGTTCTATGATACAATGAGGGAGGGATACTTCGATTTCGATTGTATTTATTTCTGGAGCAACTTGGTATCGAATTACCAATATCTTGACCCACGAAGTTTCCAACAATTTTGAAACGCATTCACCTGATATGCAAGAGCTTGAAATAACTGGGCCAGAGATTATATCATGATACTGCTGGAGTAAACTTGATCCTGTTGCCATTAATTGAATCGCCTCGGTATTATCGAATGGTCAATCAACTATGCCATACCTAAACCATACCGGGTAAACACAGCTTGAGCTTTATCCAGATTCACTGAGTAGAGTGTCCGCCGCATATCTCCCAGATTGGGAATCTTTTGACAAATCTCTTTGTCAACAAGACGATCCAATGCAAAAGTCACAGTTCTAAGAGGAACCTTTGCCTCTTGACTGATGACTCTTGGGGGTAATGGACCTCGTTTTGTTAGGAATTGCAGTATTATAAGAGCGCTCTTGGGTAATCGTATTCCATGCATCATCACATTCATCTCTATTCTAGATGTCTATGAAATACTAAGGAGAAGATGAATATCTATTCGCGTGAGGAAATACGTTCAGAATACGACGAACCGCATGTCAAGATTGTAAAAAAACGAGAAGCTATCTTCCGAATTATGCAACTAGTAAATCCGACTCGCCAACGAACTCCTCAGTCTGCCAAACATCGGAAATTCAATAGAAAATAGAGAAGTTAAATGAGGTTACAGATTGAATGCAAGAAATATATCCACATACTCATCATATGGTATCAGACCAATACCTGAGTGGAAAAGTCTACTAATGGTTTTAGAAAGGAGCGGCAATTATCCAAATTTGCCGCAGAGATGTAGATTACTAAATCATAATTTCTGATGCCATGCAAAGGGAGAAGCATGACTTTTGAGAGCTGAATCATTGTATCGCTGAAGAATGACCTTTGCAGCATCCATATCTACATGATATTTGGGACGACGCATATCACTTAGATTGGGAATTTTCCTTAGTAATTGACGATTTACTAGCGTGCGCAATGCAAAACTAACTGTTCGAGGAGCCATATCCAGCTTTTCGCTGATTTCTATTGGACACATAGGCCCATGATTGATCAGTGCTCCGAGAATTGCTATTGCACTTTTGGGGGTTCTTCCTTGTCGAATAGTCAATCTAGTAACAACCTCTTGTTCATTTATCTAGTTAGTAGTCATACTGATTGAATATGTATCTGCGTGAACTGAAATGGCAGAGTTTAGTCAAAAATAATTACAAAAACAGCTCAAAAAAGAAGCATGTGTTGCGTTTTTGAGACGTAGATAAAATTACGATTGATTGATTACAGAATGATTCCAAAAGGTGATCAAGAAACTTATGCACGGGTGATTGAATTTGGCGGGAATCATCTTCTTTCAGACAACTATGTTACGTGACATTGTAGATTTTTACGTAAATGAGGCAGGAATGCACATCTGGTTAGAACAAGCAGAATGTGTGATTCTCAATCATGGCAACTTTCTCTTGGGTTTCTGCGAGCGTGATGTTTCGGAAACTGAAGGTTGTATCACACTATTTTATCCTACGACGGAAGATGTTGATGTAATGTATAATCAACTTAAGCATATCTCAACCACTGAACCTGTGGTCAATGAGAAGTATCAAATCTACAATTTTTTCACTGAGGACCCAGAAGGTAGGACACTGGAATTCCAAGCCTTTCTACACCCGATTGAACCAGTAGGCTTTTTCTAAATAATGAGGTCTGTTTTGAGAATGTATCGAACGTTACCATCTCTGCATCCAAAATAGACGTGTTCGGCATCGTGGGTTAAATCAATAATTCGGCCCACACCAGAGTCGATTGTCGCTACCTCAGTCCAATCAGATTTTGAATATACTCTCACAGTACCATCATCAGATGCTGAGTAAACAAAGGAATCGTCTACTCGAAGAGCGTTCACATTGTCAGTATGGCCTTTCAACACATGAACACACTTCCAATCTGTCTTGTTCCATACTCTAACAGCACTCTCAAACTCTGGCGGTCTGGGAGATCCTGGACCACCCCACCATAACTCACCCGATCCCGAGTAGATATACTTCTCATCCACTGCCAAAGAAAGTACATTTGCTTCATGGCCAAAAAGAGAGGTAATTCTTCGAAAATCAGTTCGAGAGAACACATTGGTGCAGTTATCGATTCCTCCAGCATAGATATACTTCTCATCCAAAGCAATCGTGAGGACAAAATGAGTCTGAGCTACAATAGAATTGATATTTGCCCAATTTTTCTTGTTCCAGACCTTTACAGTAGCATCTCCAGATCCTGTAACAAGATGTTGATCGTCTGCAGTTATATCAAAAATAGTCCCTACATGACCCTTGAGAACTTTAATCAAATCCAAGTCCTGATTGTAAATTCGAATAACAGGGTCTCCTGAAATACTTCCACTAAAGAGATTCAAGCCATCTGAAAATAATGATATTATCTGTGTAGAGGTTTGTCCGGGAATGAGTTTGGGAGAATCTAGACATGACTTATCCCATGCAGTTATGCTACCTTCACTGTCAGATGCATACAGATTATTATCGTCAACAGCTAGAGCAGTGACAATTACAGGATTTCCAGTAGCATTTCTAAGTACAAATGGTGCCAATAAATTCCTCTTTACCGGAGTTATCGTCCATCCCCGTTCTTACTAGAATGAGGCTTCTTATACATCTTATTCTATTCAGTAATTCAAATTGCAACAAGAGCACTGGTTTCTGGAGACCACCCTAATTCTTTAGCGGTTTTGAATGCTTCACTTGACTCAGTATAGTTCTCAGATATCCAGAGTACAAGCCTTAGTTTATTCCAAAGGTCAGGATTTTTCTTATCCTCTTTTATCTCCTTTTTTACAAGCTTCGCTAATTTCTTGAATTGTTTTAGTTCATCTTTTCGATTCTTAGCTGCTGTTTCTAAGAGCCCACGAATGTGATCCGCAGGTCTCTCAAGTGTATATTCTAGGAATTCTTTGGATCGACCCTTGAGAAAATCGTTCAATGCAGCATTCGGTGTATCTTTCACTCGCCATAATTCACCCGATACAAGAAGCTCCTCATAATCATGTTCCATGAATTGCAGAAGTTCTTGCATATTTGATGTGACTGGGTGATCATCACTTAATAGATCCCTGCAGCAGGTCCACTCATAATAGATGAGCTGTGAACCAATTTTGCCAAGTATACTAGGTGTTGGACCTATCTTTTTGAGATCATTCAAGACATCTTTGACTGCATACTTGGTTCTCTTAGGTAATTGGACCATGAATTCACCCACCAGTGATAATATAGAGATTGCCCTTCTTTCTGATAAACTATAACCCGACGAACACATTCACTATTCTTGAGAATAAAATATGTATTTCATAAGGGAATACTCCAATCTGGGAGTGGAATGTAGAGTCGAATGTAAAATACTAGAACTAACGCAATCAACGAAACGATACATACTGCCCAATCGCGTTTCTTGAATGAGAGTTTCTCCATGTAGGTTCTATTCTTACTAGCACCGAATCCTCTTGATTCCATACTCTCAGCAATTAAGAGTGCCCTACGTATTGATACGATTATGAGCGGGACTATGATTGGTATAATATTCCGAATTCGTGCAAGTATGTTACCTTTGTCGAGCTCGACACCTCGGGCTTTTTGAGTGTCCATGATTGCATATGCTTCCTGACCAAGAGTAGGCACATATCTCATAGCCATACTCATAGCAAAAGCAAACTCAAATCTGACTCTCATTTGAATAAGCGCCTGAGAGAGCTCATCAGGCTGTACTGTAAGAAAGAATGAAGAAAAGGAGGTCATCAATGCAATCAATCTCAGTACTAATGCAATTGAATAGTTGAGAGGATTAGGATAGGTCGAGAGGAGTGTATTGAAAATCAATATGAAAATTAGCAGAACTGATAATCCTTTCATACTACGCAACCACCGTCGTAATGATTTCGCAGCGGCCATCAATGGGATTAGAACTGCGAGAATTATGAGCAGAGGGAAAATCTCCAGGAACAGCAATGAGATTACTGCAAGTACGATTGCCAGGAGTAGCTTTGCCCTCGGGTCTAGTGAGTGCATGATGGATTCTTGACGTGTGTATTGGAATACTTCAAGGAATGACAATTCACACACCTCCCAGTATTCTCACAATTTCATCCTCTAGTTCTGAGAGGAGTGTCAATCTTTCATGCACATCTGGAAATAGTGTATGAAGGGATCTAGCAGCTTGTGTAAGTTGTGGAGTAGTAAGTGAGCATAGCCGGATAACTTCATCATTACTTAGAACTGCACTTGTAGGACCATCAGCAATTATCGAACCACTTGCCATAGCAATTGTTCGTGAGAAATGTTCTATTACAAATTCGATATCATGGGTTACTACAATGACCGTTCTTCCCTTCTTATTCAACTCCAGCAGCATATCCGCAAGCTTCTCTTTCTGACGAGCATCTTGTCCGATAGTTGGTTCATCAAGAGCCAAGACACGTGGTTCTGTGGCTAAGACTGAAGCAAGAGCAACACGTTTTCGTTCTCCACCAGAGAGTGTGAAAGGAGACCTCTCTGATAGGTCCTTAATACCTAAACTTGAAAGTGTTCTATCAGTGCGTTCTTTGATTTCGTCTTCTGCAAAACCAAGTTGTTTTAGACCAAATACAACTTCCTTTTCGACACTATCAAGAAAGAGCTGATGGTCAGGATTCTGCATCACTAGTCCAATTTCTCGTGCAAGTTCTGCAACTGAATAATGCTGTGCATCGACACCATCGACAATTACTCTCCCGCTGTTAGGTCTAAGTAACCCGTTGAGATGTTTTACTAATGTCGTTTTTCCTGCACCATTTGTACCCATAATTGCGATTATCTCACCATCATCAATTTGAAGAGATACCCCCTGAAGTGCAGTATATAGGCCATCGTATGCAAAGGAAACATTCTCCATCATAATCATAGAGAGGATACCTCCTTCACAAGTCCTGCTAGTTCATCGCCTGTAAGTGGAACGCTATTCAGGTCAATGCCATGCTCCTTAAGACGTTTATAGACCAACGTAGCCTTTGGAACACCAACACCAATATCTTGACAGATATCTTGGGATAGTATTTTTCTTGGATGACCGTCCGCAACGATACTACCCTTATCCATCAAAACAACTCTACCTGCATCCTTTGATACTAGATCTAATCGATGTTCAACAAGAATTACGGTCATGTCACGTTTGTTCAGACTAGAAATAAAGTCAAGAATGATTTCAGCGCTTTTCGGATCCAGATTAGAGGTGGGCTCATCAGCAACAAGTATCTTGGGTTTAAGTGCCAGAGTGGCAGCCATCGCCACTCGTTGTTGTTCACCTCCGGACATTTCGTGAGGATGTTTGTCTCTGAGATGTTCGAGATCAAATAATTCGATTAGCTCCTCTACTCGACGTCGTATCTCGGCTGGTTCAACTCCAAGATTCTCCGGTCCAAACGCAATCTCTTTCTCAACATTGAGTGTTACAAGCTGATTTTCTGGTTGTTGAAATACTAATCCTGCGATTGAAGAGAGTTCAGCAACAGTGTGTTCTCGAGTGTTCTTGCCGTCAATGACTACATTCCCAGCAATATACCCACGGTGAAATTGTGGTACGAGAGCATTAATTGTACGGCACAAGGTGGTTTTTCCACAACCACTGGGTCCTGTGATTACTACATATTCACCCGCTTCGATAGTGAGATCTATCTTCTTGAGTGCGAGGGTTTCAGCTCCATAGTACTTGAAACTGAAATCGTTAATCTCGATAAGTGGCACTCACGGACGCCTCCTATGATTCTCTTACTGAATCGGTTTTGGTTCCCACTGCAACTCTTATCAATTCGACTGCTTTATCAAGTGCTGCACTCAAGTTCTTATTTCCGTTTGCGCCAGCAGCGTTCGCATGACCTCCACCCTTTCCATCTATTATTGGTCCCAGAGGCTCCATCACATCAGTTCCGAGGTTGATATTCGTTTTATCGTAGAACTCTCGTGAACTCCTTGAACTAAGGCGAACTTTCCCTTTCCTTGGTTTTCCTCCGATGATGGCAACGTCGGCACCCATTTCAAGTAGGCCTCGACATGCACTTGCTTCAAAGGCGTTGATTGTTGATGTTGCAATAACCCAATCACCAAAGAGATGTACTCTAGCCTTACTAGCTGCTTTCAAACGTGCAATTCTCTCCGAACGATTAGGACGTATCTGTAGTGAATTGACACATTTCTCATAATCTGCTCCAGAATTGAGTAATTTGATGCTTATCTTGAGGGTTTGTAAGTCGGTATAGAAAAATCGACGTGTGTCAAACAAAATTCCTGTTAGTAGGAGATTAGCAATATTAGGGTCAATCTCGATATTCATGTCTTCGAAAATATCGACAAGAATCTCACAAGTTGAAAAACGATCGCTCTTCACAAGTCTATAGTCTGCAATTGCTTCGATTTCAGGATTAGGTTCATGGTGATCTATTACAATAGTCTTACTTGGATCTGTAGGGATATCTTGAAAGTCTATCCCCAGCTGTAATCTGCTATTGGTGTCTAATAGGATAATCAAATCGAAATCGGTTCCGGGTTCCTCAAGAATCTGGTCGTTTAATTCAAAGATTTCGAGTACCTGTTTGGAGAGACGACTAAGATCGTCTGCCATTAATGTGAAAGTACCCTCAGGATTGATATTGTTGTAAAGTCTCGAAAAAGCAATCATCGAACAAACTGCATCAGGGTCAGCATTCTGGTGACCAATTATGAGCGGTTTCATTGAATTCGAGAGAAGCAGTTTCAGATTCATTTCCCTTTCATCTCCATCAGCTTCTTCTCAAGCCACTCCACTCCACAATCTATTGCTTCTTGAAGTAGGTCATCAAGATCATGACCTGTGTCATAAGCCTGGCTGATATCGATGTCTAGATTTACATCAAGTTGACCATCTAATAAGTTAAGAGAACAGGTGACAAAAAGGGTGTCCACGCTCTTTTCAGGAATTTTTCTTTTGATAAAATCCGTTACTCGGACTTCACATTCTTCAGCCAGCTGTTCAATAATATCTTCAGAGATATCAGGAAGCCCGATATCGATAAATACGCTCATTTCACTCACTGAAGGCGCAAATTCTGCTTAGATAATTCAATCTGAATCTTATTCTGAAGCTCTTGTAACTTCTCAGTCAAACTGTCGAGTTGTTTCTTAGTAGATGCCAATCGCATTTCCAGAGTTTTCTGCCTATCGTCAAGGTCTGCGGATAATGCTGGTTTTTCTACTTTGAACATTACTTGCCCAACAGCTTTGTAGGTAACTACATCATCAGGTTGCTTCTTCAATTCTTCAAGAGTGCCTTTGACTTCGGCTAGCTCTGTCTGAAGTGCTTGTGACATTGAAGTAAGAGTTTCGTGATTTCGTCGCATGGTATCGAACTTCTGTAGTTCTGCTTCTAATGCGGGTGGTATATTCTGAGCCATTCTCTAGCAACTCCTAATATCGTTGAATATGCTGTTTCAGATTGCGCCATCGGATTTGTGACTTAAGGCTTTGCATCAGTCCTCGTTTACAGAATCGATTGTTCTCAAACATGCAGAAATCCAAGCCATATACGAGTTGAGAGCTGCGCGCAATGCGGTAAGGTCATTGGCAGTAATCTCAATGACGAGTGATGATCCCTTCAGAGAAACACTTGTAGTAGCTCTTTCTGAGGGGGTAGATTCTGTTTCTGGTAAAAGCGCAGAATAGATAATTGTTGCTAATTCCTCTGATTCTAGTGGAATCTCAAGTTTGGAAAATCCCTGAACATCACTCGGGTTCATTTTCACTATACCTCCTGACTGAGCTCACGCGAATTCTTGGACCAATTTCAGACAAATCTTTCGTATTGTAATGAGTCCACAGAATTTTCTCATCAGGAACATCTTCAAACCAGAGTAATGACCAATTTTTTTCTGTGCGGCTCTCTGCAGGGCTAGAATATTCTTCGACATTCAGACTCAATAATTCAGCAAAACCCCTTGCGAGATCCAACACACGATCACTGCTTCCAGTCTTAACTCCTACACATTGTAAGTTTCCTACTTTTACTTTGTTCGAGGAATCTATCTCTCGGCGAAGTAGTGCACTCTCTAGTCTTAATTTGAATAGCTCTGTACCTTCTGGAGAGAGAATGATTAATTCACCAGGATTACCTCTCCAAATAGAAATAATGAAGGCTGCTTGAGCACCAGATTGACGTATTCGAGAAGCAAGTTCAGTTATTCCCATTCCGCCACGATTGAAACGTTCAGATCCAGGGATGACTGATGAGAGGTCACGCGCAAAAGAACGGACTCGGTTAGAAGTCCGTCGCGAAGTTGTGATAAGTAGACCCGGCAAGTCAATTCGGCTCAAGATTACTCTTCTTCAAAGTGATTGTTAGTTTCCTCTGATGCTACAACTGTTTCAGCGTCGAGAACAAGCTCTTCAGTTTCTGTTTCGACGTTTGGCAAGAAATCAAGAACATCTTCAACGTCCTCATCATCACGAAGAGCAAGGAAATCACCAGAGACTCTTTGAGCAATTGCTCTTTTTGCAGCCTTTCCAGCATCAGTGAATGGGACGTAGGCACCACCTGCAAATAGCAGGTCACATTTACTGCATTTCCAGAGGCCTACTGCCTGTCTCTTGAGTGCCCTTGTAGCACAGGATGGACAACGAGTTGGTTCGTTCCTTTTCTTCTCTATATCAAGAACTCGACGACGAAGTTTTGCGCCGTACCTTGCACCGAATCTACCAGTGCTACCAACTTTCTTGGTTCGTGCCAATTTGATTATCTCCTTGTAATAGTGTTTGTTTCACAATAGAAACAAGACCGGGCTCTGGAGCCTACCAGTCGCCCGTCTGTTTCTCTTATTAGCCTTACGTTGTGAAACAAAGAAAGAGTACTCCCCGAAAGAGAGAAGCATCTTTCAACGCTTATTCGACAGCTTTTGCTGCAGCTTTGATTAGGTTCTTGATTTCTTTTGCATTATCAAGAGCCATTCCCATTGCTTGATCTACAAGATCAAGTGATATTGGGCCATAACCACCGCCCTTCTGAAGAGCAGTGAAATTATCTTTCTCGTCTACAGCCATTGTAAGTCTGCAGTCCTGAACAAATTCCTCTCTCAGAGTTGCGTCAATTATCAGCTTATCACCAATCTTTGAAACAGTGTGTTCGATTGCGATGTTTTTGATTGGAAGCTTCAATGTGTTCCCAGTTGCGACAACTTTCTTGTCTTCCCATTTCATCTCGGGGTATTTTGTTGTCAAAAGCGCTGCATTCACTGCAATTGATGATGCATCAATAAGATTGCCATCATATTCCAAGGGATAAACATCTGCAAAAACCATGTAGACTTTCTTACCCTCTTCGATGCAGAGAGCTTTTGCATCCACAGTTTCAGACTCACGCACACCACGGTCAACAATTCGTGCTAACTCAATGGCATCTTCCTTGGGAGGCCCGAGTTCGAACAGAGGTGAAGCAATTGGCGACATCTCTGCGGTCACCATGGTGACACCTTCATCAGGAGAGTCAGGATAGGGCTCTCCGACCAAGACCTTAACACCAGCTACAACACTGGTATCTCCAATTTTTACCAATGCGGATCCTTCTGCTTTTGCTGGTACTACATTTGCTTCAATCTCAATATTACGGTATTCGTTGAATGCACGCCCATCAATTCTCTCACCCTTACGAATAAGATCCTGAATAAACTCACGATCAATCTGACTGATTATTTCTGAAGTATAGTCACCCATTTTATTCATCCTCCATTATTTCGGATTCTCCGAGATCTGCTTCGAGATCATCATCAAAGGTATCTTCACCATCTTCAGGATTCCTGACATAAACACGTTTTAGTGCGTCTTTCTGGAGTTCATGTAGATAATTGCAGGAATTGATTCCCATCTGCATTGCTTCAAGAAGTTCCTCTCGTGTAAAGAAGCCATCCTGTTGTAGTAGTGTTATTTCACCAGTCTGTGGCAGGATAGCCATTGGGACATCACCCTGACCATATTTGTCTTCTTCATCACCAAGATCCACAAGCAGTGTACCATCTGCCTTACCAACAGCTACCGCAGGCACTAAGCTCTTCATTGGAATACCTGCGTCTGCCAAAGCTAGTGATGCAGCGTTGATTGCTGCGCAACGTGTTCCTCCATCAGCCTGAATGACTATAATATGAACGTCAACAACAGCTTTTGGATATTCTTCCAAGAATAATGCAGGTTTTAGTGCGTTAGCAATTACCATTGAAATCTCCTTTTCCCTCCTTGAGGGAGCAGGTCTCTTTCGGTCAGGCACTGAAAATGTAGCCATCCTGTAAGTTACTCTAAGATAAGCTCTATCATTGAGTGTTAAGTGACGTGGATGTAACTCTCTAGGTCCGTAGACCCCTGCAATAATGTATGTCTTTCCTTGTCGGATTGATGCTGAACCATTTGCTTGTTTCAACACTCCAACTTTTAGCTCAATTGGTCGTAGTTCATCGGGTCTTCGACCATCAACCCTCAAGCCCTCGGGACTAATTAGAAAATCGGGCTTTACTTCTGGACTCATTATTCGTTCACTTCCTCTTTTTCTGATTTATCTTCTGATTCAATTTCAACATCAGTCGAAGCCTCAGGTTTACTTTCTTCTTCAACTGGTTCTTCTATTTCTACTACTTCAACTTCAGGCTCTGCTTCAGATTTTGGTTCGGATTCAGGAGCCTCACTAATCTCAGGTTCAGAAACTGTATCTGCTTCAATGAACTCTTCTTCATCTACAGTCTCAACTTCTGCACTTGGTTCTTCAGAGGGTTCAGAACTATTCAGTTTTGCAACCTCTTCAGCTAGCATCTTGTTAATTCTATCAGTGAGATTAGATGTATGTGCCTGAGCTTCAACCATTCTGAAGGCTTTGATTGCTAACCTTAGTTTTTCAACATCTGAAGTCTTTATCCAAATTCTTCCATTTTGACCTACAACTGAATCAATTCTCAAGTGATCATTGATCATGTTGATCATTGATCCTCTTCTGCCGATGATTCGTGGTATCTTTGCTGGGCTTACTTCGAGAACCATTCCACCCTCTAATACTTCAAGACCTCTACCTTTCATTGAAAGAAATGGACCACTCTGTCTATCAAAAGCAGAAACCTCTGCTGATATTACATCACCCATATCCATGTATTCAGATATGTCATCGGAGTAAGGTCTTCTTAGTGCATTATTTGCATGTAGTGATGCACCGTAAGGACCTCCGATATCGACTTTCCAATTATTTCCAGCCACTAGCTTGATTATGCCAATGACCAAGTCACCTTCCTTTGGGATATAAACACCGTCAAGTGCAACAACTTTTACTGTGTTACCCTTGAGCTCGGCCAATCCCATAAGAGATGAATATATTTTTCCGCCCTCATCGTATGTTCCAAATGACGGACGATACCTGCCTTCTGCAAGCAATTGCCCGGGTACTACGACTTCACGTTTTTGAAAGTATACTGCCAATTATCGTTCCCTTCTATAATATGTTATTAATCTTCAATTCTTATTGTTAAGGTCTCAATTATCTAACGACCTCTATTCTGATTTGCCCTTTCGTGAGACTATTCAGGTCATCATAGAGCTCCTGTCTCTTTTGTGCAGGTAGCTCGAGTAAGCCGCTCCATGATCCATCTAAATTCCAAGATTCTGATTTGATGACTCCTGCATTAGCAACCATGTTATATCCTTTCCCAGCATATGTGGCGGGGATTGTGATCTGCAGCTTCACACTCTCAAAGGAAATTGGAATAATAACTCTGAGAGATTTTACTACGTTTGGAATTTGTTCATCTACACTGATGAATGGATCAATACGAACTTTCGCTTCTTCCATTGCTTGTCGAATGCGATCTGGGGGATGGGGATGGCCAGTTTGTGGATTCATTGCACGCTTCGCAATGTGTTCAATGATTGTTTCGGTCTTTTCCTCAACAAGCTGCAAACGCTGCTCATGTGATAATCGAAACTCTCCTTGTTTAATTATTTCTGGAGCAATATCAAAAATATCATCTGATCCGAAAGCATCCTTGACAAGACTGTCAGTAGCATGCTCTCCTCTTTTCGCATCCTCGTATACTTCGTAAGATTTGAGAATTTCTTGAATTGGTACATCTTCACCACGCCGATAATCAAATGCCAAGTTTGGGTCGACAAAGATCTCGAATCGAAGATGACCTTTGTTTATGCCGATGACCACTGCGTCTAATTCAACCCATTTACCACCAGATTTCTTACCTGAGCCACCGCCACCACCCGTCATATTATGTCAACTCCTACTCCTTCTTGCTGGTCTTAGGGGGATTTAGAAATCCCTCAATCTCATTTCTAGTCAGCTTCTGGAACTTTCCGGTGCTCACAGGTATCTTTGCAATTTCAACATTGTCTGAATTTAGATCCTTCTCACTAGTTTCACGAAGAGCTGCTAGAGCAAGTTTAACGGCATCAGAGAGTGACTTGTTCCTTGCATAATGCTTCTCAAGATAGTCTCCTGCTCTTGCTGTGCCTTTACCTATTACTGCAGCGAGGAATCCCCAGTATGTTCCAACAGGGTCGGTAACAAAGAGTCGAGGTTTATTGTCATGATCAACAGAACCGATAATCATTGCAACTCCATATGGTCGCGCACCACCACCCTGTGTAAACTCAGCTTTCTTATCACATATATGTTCAGCAACAGCTTCTGCTGGTACTGGTTCCTCATAAGTTAACCAGTAGGATTGTGCCTTAATACGAGCCTCATAGATGAGTTTTCTAGCGTCAGCCATCAGACCTGCAGTAGCAACACCAATGTGTTCGTCAATTTTTGATATCTTTTCAACACTATCAGGTTCTTGTAGTGGTTGAACTCTTTTTTCTGTTAGAAGGACTACACCCTCATCAACAAGAACACCAATCGAGGTTTCACCAAGCTCAACTGCTTTCTTTGCATACTCTGCCGCGAATATTCTTCCATCAGGGCTGAAGATGCTTGTACTCATATCATAGCCCTGTCCAGATATTCCAAACATAATGTATTCCTCCAGGAAATCTAAAGAACTCATTGGAAGTCAGAACCTCACGAAGTGGGTATATCCTAACAGTTCCAAGGAGTTATGCAGACTCCCAAATTGCAGCCAAGGGCACAACTACCTCTAGGCTTAATCGGATTCGCCGACCTAGCCACATAAAGCTTATGGTGTACTCCTGAAATTGTATCTGTTTTGGAATAGAGGTGAATAGATTATTCCTGTAGTAAGTATAGATATACGACAAACCCCAGGGAGAGTATTGCGGTAACTCCTCCAACTGCGGCTCCGAACATCAGCCAAGCCATAGCTACTATAAGTATGAATACTGATATGACTTCGACCCAACCGGCACGAACCTCTGAGAGAAACAATCTCAGATTAATCACGGATACTATGAGAAAGATGAATACACCAAGCATTGTCAAGGACTCAATCAGAACTGTAACGAAAGGGTTGATGTCGTTAAGCAAATCAATTGGACTTATTTCATCTTCATTGAGAGAAGACCAAGCCCATAACGTGAGCCCAATAATCATGAATATAGCCGTGAGAATACTTGTTATGACTGTAGATCGTATCATTTCGCTTCTGTCTGGGGTATCATCACTCACTGTTGTTCACACCGACCTTGGAATTCGAGAATTTACGGTTCACTCTTAAACATACCGACAGAATAAATGTCGTCTAATAGAATTGGCCGTCATCAACGTTCGCATTAATCGTCATGGTCATGATCTACTACTTGAGTCCAAGTTGCTTTCAAATCGTCAGGAGCTAATTCTAGGTCATCAATATCTGTATCAACTCTCTCTCTTACTCGTTTAATCTGAAGTGCAAGAATGTAAGAAAGAGCTGCAAGGATTCCTGCAACCGCGCTTGGAGATATATATAGAACAAATGATGTCGCAATCCCAGCTAGTTCTGCGATTAGAGCGATAAGGAAAACCGATATAATTACACCACGTACAGATTTTACCAATTCATTTGAAGCAGCTGCGGGAGCCACCATGATTGCATAAACAAGGATAGCTCCTACTGCCTTTGTTGCTAATGCAATAGCTAATGCAGAAACAATGAGCATTAGATAGTGGTATCCTCGAGCGTTCATTCCT
>Ga0315536_1000445_pt1 | contig 20580 bp, 21 predicted proteins | sample SalMarSW160230MG_FD_203093 | JGI IMG/M metagenome (GOLD analysis project Ga0315536, IMG submission 203093) | Salt marsh sediment microbial communities from the Plum Island Ecosystem LTER, Massachusetts, United States - Salt Marsh Sediment SW1602-30 ...
TGAACTTCCAAATGAGTCTTCCACAGCTGTGACCCTTAGATCCATGCAACGTTCGAACATGAACTTCTCCTCTCCTTAGATATGCTAATGCAAATTATAGCATGAAGAAATGTTAGTAGTGAAAGTCAAAGCGATTTTGTGTAGAATTATTCTATGGGAACAATATTAAAATTTTTATTTGGTCTTTTTCTGGTTCTAATTTTGGGAGTCGTGCTTGTTTTAGGCTATTTTGGTCTTATCCCCGGTCTTTCCAACCTCATGGGTACCAATAAGCCACGTGACTTGGGCATGAAATATTCTGAGGCCAGCTTTCAATCCGCTCTGGATAAATCAGCTGTAGAAATGGCAACCTTGCCGGCAGATGACCCCCGTGTTATTGCTTATGAAGGCAGCCACGTGGTCAGGACCGCTTTCACCGATGAGGAGCTCACGGCCCATGCCTTTGATAAAAATTGGGTGGGCTATCCTGTGTCTGATGTACAGGTCAGGATCAACGACGACAACACGGCCGAAGTAAGCGGTATTCTAAAACTTGCGCAGATCTCACCTTTTTTGCAGGCCATGAACATCTCTCAGGCAGATTTTGAAAAAGCCATGGCCAAGATCAGCATTCCCATCAAAGACATGCCTTTTTATGCTAAAGGTTTTGGCACGGCTAAGAACAACACGTTGGACATCACCATGACCAATTTTGAAGTGGGCAGATTTCCGGTACCCCAAAACATTTTAGATCAATATCAGGACGAGCTGACCCAGTTTGGCCAAGATATCATGAGAAACATTCCCGGTTTTTCCGTGCGGGAAGCCAGGTTCGAGAATGGCGCTCTCTTTTTTGATGGCGAGCTGCCTACCATCGAATACACTAAGAGATAGCCTGCCCCCTTATCATATATTCTCGTTGGCGTAGAAATTTCATAAGTTAGCATATTGCAACGAATATTGTGTAAATGATAGATTGGGTTATGGTCAAGTCTGATCTGTCTAATAAAGTGCTTCATAAAGAGATATTATCTAATAGAGAAGGTATTGGAAATCTACGTAAAGAGGTGTTATCGAACAGAGACGATATCGGAAAACTACACAAGGAGGTGTTATCGAACAGAGACGATATCGGAAAACTACACAAGGAGGTGTTATCGAACAGAGACGATATCGGAAAACTACGTAATGAAGTGTTGTTAAATAGGGTTGAAATATCAAAACTTATTAAGATCACTGATAAGCTCCAAAGAGATTACTTTTCTATGAAAAACATGATGAGTAAGCTTGACGAGCGCACAAAATTTCTCCCTAAACTTTACGATAACGTAGACAAACTTGTTGGTGAAATCTTAGTGCACAGGCAGGAAAGGGCTTTCATAACCTCCCAGCTTGAAAACCACGAAAACAGGATCTCGCGCTTGGAAGCTAAATAATTGCTAAAAATCCCCCATATTGTATTATTCCCCTAGTTATGTCTAATGTTCGAAAAACTAAGTTGGTTGCTTTTATTGCAGTGTTGGCTTTTGTGAGCATGGCGGCAGGCGCGGTATATTACTTTTTCCTCAAACCCGACCCACCACTGGAAAATACGTTTGTCACTGATGAGTCAACTATTAGAAACAGTGGATCAGCGAATCCTCCTGAACAAACCGAGATTGAGCCTGCGCCGCTGCCCTCGGCCACTAATACGCTACCCTCCTCCTACCTTCTCCCGCCCTCAAAGCACACCTACCAAACTTTTAATAACTGTGGACCTGCTACCCTCTCCATGTTCCTTTCCTATTTTGATATTAATGTGGATCAAAAGACTTTGGGAGACCAAATGCGCCCTTATCAAAATCCCAAGGGCGACAATGATGACAAAACCATTTTTCCGGCCGAATTTACGCAGTGGGCATCCCGATACGGTCAGCACAAGGGCCTAAAAGTCTTTTACCGCCCCAACGGCAGCATCGAACTTCTAAAACAGTTCCTTTCCCATGATATTCCCGTGGTGGCAAAGACCCTTCTCAACCAAAAGGAAGATATTGGACACTTTATCATTGTGCGCGGGTACGACGACGCCAAACAAACTATTATCGTGGACGATTCTTACTACGGTCCCAACAAAAAATACAGTTATTATGACTTTCTCTCGTTATGGCAACCCTTTAATTACAGCTACATTGTGGGTTTCGAAGATGAAAAGAGTCACATAGCATCAAACATCTTAGGCACTGAGTACGATGAGAAGGTGGCTTGGCAAAATACCGTTACGAGAGCTCACAAAGAACACGAGCTGGCGCCTGAGAGTATATACCCTTTATACAATTTGACGGTGGGCTATTATCACACCGGCGATTACGAGAATTCGATAAAGTATTTTGAAGAAGTGGAGGGCCGCCTTCCCAGAAGAATGATGTGGTATCAGATAGAACCGATCAAAGCTTATATGCAAGCGGGAAACTATGACCGCGCCCGCTCCCTCATCGATAAGATTCTAAACGACGGCAACAGAGCCTTTTCAGAGCTTTACTACATACGAGGGCAGATTTATTTGGAGCGCGGTGAGGTTGATAAGGCAAAAAATGAGTTTGAAGAGGCGGTTTTTTATAACAGCGGGTATGAGGAGGCCAAACAAGCTTTGGAAAGTTTGTAAAAAAGGAGCCGCCTTGGGGTTTTGAGAATATGTTACATATTGCATTCTCATTACCTTACGGCGGTCATAACTATCCATCAATACTTTCCAGCTTTGCTCGTAACATTTCTCTAAAATAGTCATCAATAGGACTTGATTCGTAGGGCTTCCCACTTGAAAGATATTTTAATTTCGCAATTTCTGCTGCATCTTCCTCTGAATAACCTTCTTTAAGCAACCTTTCATACTCATGTCTCTCGCATACATCGAAATTGGGGTCGAAGCCTTGCAAACCGCAGCTATGTTCAATTTCCCTCTGCATGTCGGGCATCTCTTTCCTCCTTGGAAAATATGTTTTTGTGGATTATAACACTTTTAGTTTCCTGGATAACTATAAATTTTCTTTAAAAAACTCCACCGTCCGTGCCATGGCGGTCTCAAAATATGGCGATTCTATGTTGTGACCACCTCCGTCATATTCATATTCTTCGAAGACCTTGCCGTTCTCCTCTAAAACCTTAGCCAGGTCCCGGGAGTAGCCGATGTTGACCACTGGGTCGTTTACGGCGTGATGAAGCTGTAGGGGGCTTTGCAGGTAGTTAATGTTGGACGTGAGTGAGATGTTTTTCCAAAATTGGCTGTTAAAGTCCACCTCATCAGGGTTTTCGCGCAACTTTCTCACCTCTTCCATAACCTCGCTGCTATCATCATAACGGTGCCTTTGCTCTTCTTCCGTGGTCTCTCTAGGCACGTAGCTGCTGTCGTGCAGTCTGTACTGGGCATAATCCTCGTAGCTATAGACCGCCCCGGACCAAATGACACCGGCTTTGATGTCGCTGCTGACTTCCATGGCTCTTAACACCAGGTTTCCGGCCATGCTGTGCCCCCACATACCTATTCTGCCCGGGTTGACCTCAGGCATCTTTTGCAAACTTTTTAAGGCGCTTATGGCATCCACGGTGTAACCGTTCGAAAAATATGAGCCATTGGGCGTACCTTCAGAATTCCCGTGTCCCCTAAGATCTATTTTAAAGACCACAAAGCCGTTCCTAGCTAAGTTATCCACATAAGCCAGGTATCTTTCCGTGGTTTGATATTGATTGGCGGGGATGTAGCCGTGATTGAAAACTATGGCCGGAAATCCGCCTTCCGGAGGGTCTTGGTTGGGTATGGTCAGCAGACCGTAAATGGTGTTACCCATGCTTTCATAGCTGGCGATGTAGCGGCTGTAGTTGGCACCGTTAGCCAGTTTTTCTTCGATAGCAGGAGCATTGGCATCAAAAGTAAGAGATCTGAGATAGTCTATATCTATTGAAGTGACGTATTTTTTCTGCGATGGCAGACTTACACCTACGCCATCTTCCGGGGCCAACAAACTATCCGTGTAGGGATGGCCTTGATCAGGCTTTTTTCTTATAAAGATAAAAGAACCTGCAAGGATAGCTATTAATATAACCAAGGCCAGTCTTTTCACCACGCCTAATAATATCATATGATCTTTTTTGTCCCGGTTTTTCCTTTAACTACAACATATATTAGTGTATAATGCTACTGCCGTTATATTATGCACGAAAGATTCACTTTTAGAGTGTGGCACAAAGAAAAAAAGCACATGTACGAAAACGTGGCCATAGGTGTGGGTGAAAGTAAGATAGGCTATAAATTATCCGGAAAAAAAAGGTACATGTGGGAAGATACAACAAGAATAGAGGTCATGCAGTGCACCGGCTATAAGGATAGCAACGGCAAACTTATTTTCGATGGAGATATTGTCAAGTTTGGCAAAAGAGGTAACCAGTTATACACGGTGAAATGGGATGATTACAGATTCTTATTTGCTAAAAAAGGCAACAAAAGACTGCAGGATAAATTTGCGCAGTGGAAAAGTGTCGGTTATGTTGAGATCGTAGGTAATATCTTCGAAGATCCAGAACTTGTTTGAGAAAACTTTCCAAATCCAGCTTGATAACCTATAGAATTGTGCTATAATTATGGGGTTTCAAATCGGGCATAATTGAAAAATAAATAAGATAACTAACCCAAAGGAGGGCGAGATGAACATCAAATGGTGGCATGTGGTCATAATTGTAGTTGTCGTTATAGTGGCGTGCTTCTGCTTCACCTTTTCGGATTTTTTTAAAAGCCGAAGCCCGCTGAATGCTCCAATCAATAATATTGAACCAACCACATCCGGTCCGATTTTGGTACCCACCAGCCAAGCACCTAATACCCTTGCGGCAACAAAAGCCCCTGAAGCAGTCAACGCCCCTGAGCCGACTGCAACTACTCCGGCACCCGTATACTATGTAGTACTTCTTCAGGAGGCCGAACAAACGTCATATCCGGGTTTTCAAACACTAACGGAAGTGTTGGCGGAGGAAGGCATCAGCTTTTCCATAGTTAAGACGATGGCAGAATTCCAAAACTTAGCTAATTCTGATGCTTCACTGCTAATTTACCCGGCGAGCATGACTTTCGATAGGCCGAAGAATTTCAGCGCCATCGACAGCTACGTTAGCTCAGGGGGTCATGTTCTCTACGTTTTCAATTCGATGTGGAGATCCTTCACATACTTTGCTGAGCTAGGTTTGACCATTAATGGAACTGAAACAATCAACAAAGGAGGATCTTACTCTCTAGGGAATACTCTCCCGGATTTCCTTCAAGATCTGGACACTCTCGTTACCGGGTCTAACATCATAGGCTCCGGTTACATTGAGCTTGATCCTGAAATTGAGGGCGGAGAAAGAGTTTACATCGATGAGGAAAAGCTTGTTTTTTACTCTCTACCTGATAGGAGCGTAACTTTTATGCTCCAGATCAGATCTTCAAATCCAGCAAGTGCTTTCTTTTTCGATGACGTAGGAATCCAAAATGGTGACAATTCTGAAGCATTCGTAAGATTGCTCAAACACCTAATGGGGATTCCTGAAAGTTAGCCTGATCTGAAACACCGAAGCCGACTTGGTCTGTACTAGTCTAAGAAATTTTTAGACTTGACCATTTCGGCTTCTTTTTTTACTTTTTTTAGGAATTTACTGACTTTGTTCCGCCTCCGGAAACAGAGAAATAGTGAGTTTTGACCTGTTCTTGTCCTGAGGCTGCATTTCCGCATTCAACAAGCCAGTACCCACACCATCTTTATCCCTTAAAACAACAATGAACCCCAGATCATTGCGGCTGACCAATTCTTCCACTTCCCAACTTTTATCTTCGAAGTATCTTATAATGCCGCAGGTAGCTTCTGTAGGCTTACCTTCGAACAGTAAAAAGGCTTTATACATTTGCGCGCTTTCGGCTGTAAGCTGGCCCATACCTGAATCCACCAGCTTATACTCCGGCGGGTAAATGAATTCTTGCGGCCACTGGGCGGGATATTCCACTTTTTCACTAGGTAGGGGCATGATGATGCTGGAAAATGGCATGCCGCCTTCAGGGTCCAGCATGTATTGGGTGAGGTCGCAGTTGTTGTTATCACTTGGCTTTTCCGAGGGCAGCAAGCTACCGAATACGGAAATTGCCTCTTTTTCCACTGTGGTTTCCTCAACAGAGGTTTCCGCGGGCTGGCCATCCGGCGGGATCTCCTCAGGGACCTGCGCCGTATTGACTATGGAGGCTTCAGCATCACTTTTTTTAAAAACACCCAAGATCTTATCTTTGGCCAAAAACAATCCCGCCGCCAGGACGACGCCAGCCAAGATGAGCGGAATGTGGACAATTCCAAATTCACGTTTCATATACTATATGTTAACCCAATCTTGGAAAAAATCACTGTTCTTATAGTGATTGACCTTAACAAAACTGCTCAGCTTGCCGGCTCTGAGGAGCTTTTTTTCTTCTTCCTGCATTAAAACGTCATCGAACCACAAAAAGTCTTCACTAAGATCAATAGCCTCAACCTTATAATTACCCCAAGCGGTGGGTTTTACTTGGGCGGCTAGTTTTAGTATGTCTGCAGTCAGGAATTGCCTTAAATAATCCATGGTTTCTTGGGCGTCTCCCTGGCACATAGTGGATAACCAGTAGACCTGGTGTTTTTTTAAGGCATTGGTGAGGAATTCTTTGAGGTGGGGGGCCGGTATGACATTGATCTTGCCGCCCTGTATTTTTCGATAAATAATAGTGCCGTTTATATCCAGATATATTTTCATTAAAGTTCATTATACATAGAGAACTGGTTGTGGGTGATATTTTAATTATTATAGGTTTGCGTTAAATTGACTATCAGCTTTATTTATGTTAATTTCTGCCTAACATTAAAGGTAATTTTACTAATTCACTCTGCCTAAATATAAGTACTCTTACGACTACCGCATTTTAAGTGGTGCACGTTAAAATATTCATGAATAGAGACATAGGGTAGGTATAACAGGCGGCTGAAGGAATTGAGCCTCTTGTTATACCTATCCTACATACCAAAAAGAGAACAGGCATGAAAGGAGGACGGTAACAAAGAAACATCGTATCAACCATGGTAGGACATATTGCAATTACTGCAATCTCCTAACCGAAAGAAAAGGAGTTGGAAATGAGTTTCTCAGACGATGTTGCAAGAAAAGGCATGACTACACTTGTATTTGAACACATCAACGTCCTGGTAGCATCCCAAAATCCAAACATCATTGTTTGGATGCAGGCCGCCTTACAACCCGGAGGTATCAAACACCCGGTAGCTAAAGGCGATGTCCAGGTAGGTCCTCTCAAAGGCGACGGCGCTGTGGCAACGTTTTCTCATCCTAAAAAAGCCGTTGATGCTGTTAACATGCTGGCCGCTGTAGATAATTACAGCATCCACGAGTACGATGAGAGAACCAGCAGATTCATCTTGACCTTCGAAGGAACCACAGCCTACATCCCTCTAAACAGACCTCTGCATGACTACCGTTTCATCGATCAGTATCTGCAGCGGCTGATGAGGGACGCCAATGTTCCTGAGGAATCCATCAAGCTGGTGTTTGACAGAAGCAAGAGAGCCGCTTCTGAAAATGGCGGAAACTCAAAGCAAACTGACAGCAATACGCCAGCTGGTCAAGATGAAGATCTCCTGGAAAACACTGGGATGGACGCACGTACTCTTAATAACCTTGACCAGGCCGGGATCAAAACTATCGCACAACTCAGGCAGCTTTACGCTGACAAGGGCTATGATGGTCTGATCGGTCTGGAAGGGATCGGGGACAAATCCGCCAAGCAATTGGTAGATCTTCTCGAACCGGAGCAGGAAACGGCGGGGTAAATCCGTGTGAAATCGCAGAGCTTGGGGGCACATGACCTATCAGGCTCCGCGATAGGGAGTTTTGGTCATGAACAAGCGGTCTGAAAACAAAAACGAGTCCTCAAGTTCAAGCACTATCATGCGGCGCCTTAAAGCTCCGTTAGTGATCTTTGCCTTACTTGCAGACGCGAGGATCAGCCTTTGGTATAAGTTTCTATTCTTTGCTGCTTTTCTCTGGGTCGTTTTGCCGGATCTGATACCTGGTGGAATCGACGATCTTGTATTGTCCTTTCTGGGGCCAACTGTTTTTGCAGAAGTATGCAAAGACACTTATCCTCATGTCTACAGGGAACACTACGACAAGGTCTTTCCGGTGGAAGCAGCACAGCAGAAACAAAAGGCGGGAAGAGACAATAACTAACTTGAAATAGGAGGAGTGGGGCTATGTTCATCATAGATCCAAAACCCTGCTCCTCCAGTTCTTTCAAATGTGATGCAAGAATTTAAGATCTACTTGAATTCTTACCTTACATCGAGCGTTTTTTATCTGAAATCAAGATATTTAAAAACGCGCTCTTTGACAGCACAAACAAAAAGATAAACATAGTTGATCACACGCAATAGGGATCAATCCTAAAGGAGGATTAAAATGTCCCGCAAAATAGAAGTGATGTTCAACAATCTAATAACCACCGTGCAAAAGAACAGAACCAAATGGACCAGCTGGGGATTTACAGCCGGAATAATGTTTGCTCCGGTCATGGCCCCTCTCTATGATGAGATCAGTTTTACTAGGAAAGTTTTCGAGATCCTAGGGATCGCTTTCGGTGCTGCGTTATTGGCTACGAGCGGTTCCAAGATCATAAAAGAACCAAACGCCTGGAAAGTTATTGGGCAGGAACTTCCACGAATAATAATGGGCTCCATCCTTGTATTCGCTTCTTTGAGAATCTTTGGTGAGAATACACTAGGCGAGGTTGGTTATTTCTGGGTTGTGAACCTTCTCAAAGAGTGGGGATCTTAATAATAGGTTGGAGGTGCAGGTATGCTCACAAAAAAGAAAGTTGCATTGTGTTTAATGTTTCTCTTCTTCCTCTTCCTTCTGACAAGCTGTGCTGATGAGCAATCGTTAGATGCGAAGTGGTTGGAAAGAGCTCATGCCAACATCAATACATCAGAAGTTGAAGGGTACTTTAAATGGGTGATCTTACTGGCAATCCCCTGCTTTATCTTCGCAGCGATTTCGCTGCTTACTGACGATTGGGTAGGGTTTTTTAGTTGGTCGATCATCCTGGTGTTTTTTGTAGGGTCATTTCTGCTCATCACTGATGTGTTGCAAACAATAATTGCAGCATTTTGGCCGGACAGTTTTTCTATCTCAACCATAATGGATTGGTTCGGATGGCAGTTGCCTTGGCCGAAAGATGCCGTGTGGACATCGTTTTATGCCTACGGCTTTTCGGACCTCATACCATCCGTGTACAACATGTGGCAATGGATTTTACTGACAGTGCATGCAGGAACTCTGCTAGCCATAGGGTTCAGTAGAAACATCAGACCTATCTGGGCCGATATGGCTTTCATTGCCACCTGGGCGATATCTCCTATGATAACAGCCGGCATCGCACACTCAGCTGCCGCCAATAAAGCAGCTGCTTCCACAGTTCTTAGCAAGTCGGCTATTGAGGTCGGCTACATACTTGTAACAAGTGGAGTGGCTATAGCTTTGTGTGTCCTTCTCCCATTAGGTATCCTGGTTTTGACCTTTATTAGTCCTATAACAAAGGGCAAACTTCAATCTCAGTGGGGACCTAATTGGTGGGAAAACAAAGACAGATCGGAATCGATCAAGAGGATGTTCGATAAATTCAGTTTCGAAGAGGCGGCAGCTCTAATAGCCGGTCTTTTCACTGAACTTCCTCAACCCCATCGTAATGGAATCAATGGTAGTAGTACTGCAGAATTTCCAAAACAATCACCCCCATCAGGTGATTATCCTCACGGCAGTGATCAAGATCTTGGTCTTTCATCTCCCCCATCTACCGGACCAACCGGTCCGCTAGTCTCCAGAGGGGAGCGTGATAGGTCATCAGATCGTAACGGCGTCAAAACAACAGAAACCTCAACCGGTCAGTTCAAACCAATCTCAAAGCGCATTAAGCGCGATGATGGGTTGTCTGATCTGAAAAACAAAGGTGAATTTTCACCGCGTGTACATGATCTTGGAAGAGCTGCTAAAACAGTAGCCCCTCTGGCTGCATCCGTTAAACCTGAAGCCGGTTTGATCATTGGCGCAGCAGGAGAGATCCTAGATCGTACCAATCAAACGAAAGAGGAAGGCGAATTCGCATCCCCGGTCAGACGGGAAAAACGATCAGACGAATCAACAACAGAGATCACTAATACTCGACCACAAGGCGGGGGTGAATTTTCACCTCTCTCCAGAAGTAGTGGAAAAAGATCAGCTGATCTCACATCTGATGAAGGGGACGATGACGCCTTTCCCCAAATCAAAAGGAGAGATAAATGAGTATGCTGATCAATCTTACACTCAAAAAGGTACTTTACTGGTTGACCAACAGAAAAAGCCCGCCACCTCAATACATCCGTTTATGGTATATACTCGGGTTTGGTGTGCTTCTTATGTTCTTCATCGGTGATGCTGCCGAGAGTGTGCTCATTACCATGGCTTCAATAGTTGTTGGTGTTTTGCTAATAGTGCTTACCTTGATCTATCTAATCTGGGAGATAGATAGGCAGACAAGGTTCCAAATGTTCAAGAAAGATACCAGGAAAAAAGACGATCCCTTTGAAACAACGCTACTCCCAAGTGATCGTGTACTAAAGCCTGAGAATAACAAAAGAGCAGGGTGACTCCCGCATCCTGCTCGTTTTTTCCCTTCTTTTTGTTTGTGCTACTCTGTCGTCCGATAATTTTCGGGCCTGATGAAGATCAGTAAATAGCTAGATCGAAACAGAGGAATAATAGGACTGAGACGGTACCTTGACATACAACAGGAAAATCTCGACTAAAAACGACCCAATAGGAGGTCATGATCATGAAGATCAAGAAAGTAAGGTTGCCGAGGTTAAAGCTTAACACAAAAAGAAAACGACAACAGAAAGCTGACCCCAGAGACAGCGGAAATCCACTCAGATTATCGAGCAATAAACAGGGAGGAATTGGATTTGATCCTTATTCATCCCCGTCCGTAAGTCCCGGATCAGCTCAGGGTATTCTCGGCATATCTTTAAGCCCGAGACCAAAATTCTTACCGGTAGTAACCGAGGATAATATTCCGGGCGAGATCGCAGCTTTCACATCTGCAGGAAGAAAAACTGATCTACTCTCAGCTGAGATCAACGAACTTAGAAAAAAACGCTCTCAGCTGTATCGTGAAAGAGATGATCCATCAAACGAGCAAGAAAAAGAAAGGCTCAGCCAAGATATTAGTAAGACTGAAGCTGAGCTAACGCGATTGATGAGAAAAATGAACTACTCTATACGTGGCGTGGCATATCATGAAGAGACCCCCGAAGAGTCTCTGCTCATGGCCGTCAAAATGGTTCCTAGCATCACCTTTTTGCTGAGATCGTTTTTAAGAGATACAGCACCTTTCACTGATCGTCTTGAGAAGGTCAAGCACTGGGGCAATAGCCACTATGCAAAGTATCTCAAGGACTACGCTTACCATGTACTTGGTACTTCCGATCCAACTATGGACATCACCGACCGAAATTTACGTGATCTGCTGTACTGGGCCGAGGCTGACCAGATCCTCCCTGAGCCAAGAGATATTACAGCTTCTCTCGATGGTCATGTGATCAGGAAGAAGGAAGCCGGCTGGATGCTATTCGAAACGATCGAACGTTATCCGTTTAGCATTACAAGCAGAGATCCATTTTCTTTCAAGGAGTATCCGGGAAATCCACTCATGTTTGCTCTCCAAAAACTCCCATATTTTGAAGATGATATGTACATCATCAACAATCGGGCGTATAGGATCTATAGGTGGGATCTTCATTTTGACGATTCCTTAGACAGGATCCTGGCACAAGATGTAGATCTTCTGACCTGCGTGGACATGCTGCCGACTATAGATAGTACAAGAAGAATGTTCGTATCGGTGTTGCTCAGGACATCTTCAGAGATCGTGAATGGGCAATACCCAAAGCTGGACGCCACCACACGTCAGCTCAGAAGGTTGAACGCTGTTCCTCTGACCGGAGAAGATCTAAGACGTGCTTTCCAGGCATTTGTCCCCGGTTCGGATATCTTGGACCCCAGCGTTCGCTATCGGGTGCACTCTGAACTTTCTCTGGAAGAAGCTGAGTACTACTTTAATAAGTTAAGCACCAGCATTAATGTCCGTGAAGCCACCAAAAGAGGAAACTTTTTTGTGGGTTTCAAAAATGGTGACGAAAGAAACCCCATTTTTGCTGATGCTGAGTCCAGGTTTGTCGCTGCTGCATTGGTGGCAGTCCAAGGTGGAGGTAAAACACTCACAGGTACAGCACGTTTTGTTCTGCCAAGAACACCCAATGCCTTGGTCATTCACTGGTCTACTGCTCACGGGGAGGCTTGGCCTAAACTTGTCACTCGACTAGGAGGTCCGCCGCCTTTGAGTATGGATCTTCCGGATGCCAGTTCTGAAAAATACCCGGATGCTATGGAGCGGCATGCTGCTCAAAGAAAGATAAACGAACAGGCATCACAGCAAGCAAAAGATATGGTGGCTGAACTCAAAAAGCACTGGCAGAATACAAATTTGCCGATGGGGCTACCTCTGGTGATAAGGCCTTTACGGGACACAGTAGCTTTTGTAGTGTTTGCTTCAACTTTCCTCGACCAGTTCTCTTTGGCATATGAGGATTGCTTCATTCCCAAGAATGAAGAGCAGAAAACAATACGATCCCAGCCCGCCAACCAACTTGTTTTGACTCCTGATGACGATAACAAGGAAGATGAGTTGGTAGGTCTTGCAGTAGATGATCCAAGGTTATGCGTCATATTTCTTGACGATATAAACAACCTGGATAAAGAGGCAGGACATCCTGAGCTTGGCGACATTCCCATGGAAGTTGCTCAAACAGCCCGAGAGATCATCTCCAAAGGCTTAATAAACTTCCGCAAGAGAAGGCAGGCCCTGATCGTCACCGTTCAGTCTCTCAACCATTTGCTGAAATTCTATCCGGCAGATGCTTTTAGTACCATAATCACCATCAAGCAGGAAAGTAAGTCTGGCCCCAAAATGGGCACTATGTATGACCCGCAAGGAGCTACCAGACTTTCTGAGATGGGGGTGGTGGAAGATAACATCGACTTCAGGCTGCCGCAGTATCTACTCGATTACGTTGTCCCTCTTCACGATATGTACTAACAAGGAGGTGAGAAGTGCGTGCACAAAACGCTTTCAAGATACTTCTCACTCCAGGTTGCCTGATCGTGTCCATCCTCATTCTGGTCATTACCATCACGCCGCTTCTAGCTGCGGGTATTGTTGGTTTGGCCATGATCAAGGGCGAAGGGGTCGTTTACGACTGGTACAATGGCCCCTTTGCCCAATGGCTTGGACTAGGTTGCGCAACCGGCTTTCAGTTAAGTGAGAGTGACCTGCAAAAGATCTCCGCCATTGGCATCCCAGCTAATGCTGTGGCAAATGCAGAGGCGGCTAGGAGGTTGTGCGGTATCCGTTTTGGCTCGAACATCGACATAGGCATGATCCTAGCCATCATGGACTTGGAAAGCGGCTATGGATCGAAAATGGGTCACGAAGACTGGCTGGTAGCTATAAATAGCAATCGGAATACCAATCACGCTAGTGAGATAGCTGCCGCTGAATGGCTCTTGGATCGCTGGCAAACTTACAATGTTAGATCAACAAGCAGCGATGCTGAGCGTCAGATCTATCCCGGTTACTCTGGATACTTTGGGCACCCTAGTGCCGGAGAAATCGGAGATGGCTTTCTCCCCACCACTGCCAAGTTCGTTTGCGAAAGATTGCTTATGGACAGCGGTGATCAAGAACTTGAGTCTTGTAACTTTTTCTCAAGAAAGGTCAGCGCCTACGCCATATCGTGGTATCTATACCGTGGAGGTTATAGCGCAGACCAGAGCAGCGACCAAAAGATCGCCAGTTTGTATACCTGGAACCACAACCTTAAGACCAGGGGCGCCTTATTGGATAGGGCAAAGCTGATAAATGTGGTTGTGGGCGCTGTCAACATCATAAGTGATGTTGCAAGTGTGATCACTGAGCCAGGGAAGACGTTGTTCGGGGATCTCAGATCTTTACTCATCATTGTCCTTGACAGCATAGGTCTCCTCCCCGAAAGGGTTGGTTGGCTTGAAATGCCGTTGAGACAAGAGGACCTGAACAAATCGTACTGGTCAGATGGTATATCTCAGGATTACATGGAAACAACTTACGATTCTCGTGGTCACCCCGCCATCGACTATGTTTGCCGTCAGGTCGGTATTGATGTCATTGCTGTTGCAAACGGCGTAGTCATCGAACCGGACACCAACACCCTAATGGGAGCTCTGAGCATTACCCAAAAAGGGAGCAACTTTGGCAACAATGTTTGGATCGATCACGGAGGCGGTCTTTACGCTCTCTACGCTCATCTAAACTCGGTCGATGTCAACAAAGGTGACAAAATAGTTCAGGGGCAGGTGATCGGTACATGCGGCAGTACGGGGAACTCTACCGGACCTCATGTCCATTTCCAAGTCCTGAATGTGCATCCCAATCAGATGCAAACGTATCGTCAAACGGATCCGGGAAATATAAATCCTCATGACGTACTTGGAACATGTTTTACGTTCAAAAAGGAGGAATAAGGTGGTGCGACAATCGCGCATACATTTTATTCCTCCCCTTTTCATAATTTTCCTGTTGGCTCTTTTATTAAGCTGGTTAGATCTGCTTATCAATATTTAACCGGTTTAACAAAGGGGAGTTCAAATTCACCAGAACATTGAAATAATATAAGACTCTAGATATACCATGCAAAGGAGATATCTAAATGCTTAAAAAGCTGTACGATCTGTTCTCTATTGTCAGATTCTACGAGATCTTCTTCAATTTGACCAAGAGATTAGCGGCCCCTTTCGAAAAACCGATCATGTCGTTCCTTAACTGGAGACTGGGACCTGAAAAAAGGATCGTGCCCAGAAGAGGATCCACCTTGCAGTTGGTTATACCACCTGACGAACGCGCTTATGTAGGATGGCCTGTGATCAAGTACATCCTGGGTCCTTTCTTAAAGGACGAAACCGTGCAACCAGCCGGTAACGGGGATCAGGCTGAACCTGCCGTAGAAGCCGTCACGTGCGGTCGTATCCTTACAAGATTACCCCTGCTACTGCTAGTGTCTGCCTTGGTGATCTTGGCTATGGTGCTGGCAGTACCTTTTCTTCAAGATCAGGTATTTCCTAATGGCTTGCCTGATCTTAACTTAGGTATGCTACCATCGATTGTAACAGAGAATTTTTCCTGGGTAAGTGTAATTTTGATCCTCTTGACCATAGTAACCTTGATATTGATCTTTTGGATAGGTGGATTGATCCTTACCTACTGGCGCTACGAATGGGAAAGACGTCATACACTTTATGCCTTTTTCCTGGAAGGTATGTATCGCCTTGAGGCCAAGTTCATAGGACGGGCTGTTGGTCCTTTTTACACTGGTGACAATGTAAAAGTTAATTTTACCCGTATTGAGGAGATGCTTGAGGCAGAGTCGGTTGTCGACGAAGAAGACCTGCAGGGTGGTAAAAAGACTTCCGATGCGCAGGATGCGTGGTCCCAATATCTCTCTAAGAAGTATCAAGTGCAAACCATAAAGATCCCCAGTAGGTCTGCCTCTCCGGATATCCTGCAGTACGTAACTTACGCACCATCTACCCATGCCTGCATAAATCAGATCATCGACCTGGGACGCACTTACGTGGACGATTTTAGCTCATTCCAACAAAAAGAAGTAAAAGCTAAATCAGATGATGCCGGCAGTGGAAGATATGACGCCAATGCCAGTTCGCGCGAAGCTGAGAAGGTCTGGGATGATTTCAGTAGGCTATACCCCCAGTCTGTCCAATTCTATGCTAACGCCTTTGACATGGAAGATCCCAGTATATGGGATAGAAAAAGCGGCATGAGAAGAATCACTGATGGTAATGAACAGCCCAAAACGGTCAAATCAGACCCAAGCATACCTAGTGATGGTCTCGAGGTATCACAAGTTCAAAAAACGGCTGAGAGGGTTAGTAACTTCCCTGCTATCCAAAGAAAAACCGGCAACCAACCTCATAGGCCACAGACTAAACCACAAAATGAACAGCTGCCGCCCAAGAGCCCAGAAGAAGAAACCAAACCTAAAGATGCTGGTCTTGACGATTTTTGGGATACCGTCCCATCAGATATCGAATGAAAAACGCTGCAACTTAAGAGTCTTAACACTCCCCTCATCTCATATGTGCTAATTTGGACATTTGATGAGGGGAGTATCAACTTTTATCAATGCCATATTAGTTAGTCAAAACGTTGGCTGACTGATAAGACATAGTAAAATTTTCGGCACATTAAAAACTGAATTCACAATCACTAGGAGGTACTACAGTGACCAAGAAAACCGAAGATACGGTAGCTGCTTATATCTTGCAGGAGGAAATTCCCCCGGAACTTTACAACGAGATGTTAGCTCAAGGTGGATCACAGAACAAATTACCGGTACCAAAAACGATCGCTATTCCGACTGCTTACTACGGTTGGATGAAGAAGTTCTCTTTAGAACATCTGCTTGGTCAGAGTTCTGAAGAGGTGTCAAAAAAAATATTTGTTCCGGAAGATAAGGTGCAGCTCTGGGGCCTCAAAGAAGGCGATAAGGTGAGGTATGCACGCGCTGAAGGATTGTCTTCGATCTTTGAGGTCAACGGATTTTCTGATCCCCAAGAGGTCCGCAACAGATCCAGGTTGATCAGTGATATACATTCATCCTATGCCAAACGCAGGATCCCCATCGAAAATGTGAAACTTGATAAGCCTGGCACGGTCGGGGCTCCGGACAGTAACATCATCAATAGAGCTTTTACCATTCTGTCACCGTTACCTGAGGGGGGTAGAATAATCATTGCCTCTCCACCGACAGCCGGTAAATCAACTGTGTTGAGGGCTGTTTACGAAGCCTTGTTACACTTGCTGGAGTTTGATAAGAAGCTATTTGTAATTGTGCTTCAGGTTGGAGAAAGGCCTGAGGATGCCACTGAGCTGGAAAAGATCAGAGATCGAGTGACTCATGATAAAAACCGCTCCGAGATCTTCATGGCTCCAGCCGGAAATCCTATAGATGACCCCTTGGAAGGTCATTATAGACTGGCAAAGTTTGCTAAAGCCAGAGCTGAGCGGGTTTGCGAAGGCTCTGTCTCTTCCGGTTTCAAGGTTGTGCTTCTGATCGATTCACTTTCCAGAGTGATGATGTCCCACAGCTTCTCGGATAAAATTGAGAAACCGAAAATGGGTGCTCTATCCCAGGGACTCAATCCCAAATCTCTCACAGACACCATAAGTCTTCTTAATGTAGCCGGAGATTTTGGTGATCGGAGCCTAACCATCATAACTACGCTTCTCAAAGCAGATGACATCAATCTAAAAAGAAGGACTAGATCAGCTGAACACGTGCTGTTCGAACAATCAGGCCCCTCGATATCTATTGCCATCTGGGGTTTGGTAAACTCAAACAACCTTGCTCTTAAACCAAGTATTGATCTCGATGTCACCTTTACCAGACAATTTCATGAGATCAGTACCCCCGGACAGATCCAGGAGAGGGAGTTCGTTATCAATAAGATGTGGAATTCTCCCTTCACCGGCAAAGAAGTGTTCAGAAGCAGCGCCGAAAAAGCGCTAGCTACAATACTTCAATATGCTCGCGACAACCCAAGTTACAACAAGACCCAATTTGCCGCAGACTACGACAAAATACAATCATAGGAGGATGCGACTATAGGGAGGTAAAAAATGAAAAAAAACATGTTGTGGTGTTTGACCACGCTTATCTTGTCCCTTACCCTGATAAGTTGCAGTAAAGTTGTGGACCCCGTCACTACCGAAGATGCACACAGCAATCTAAGAAGTTTGCTAATCGACATTTTCAAGAACGGGCCTCAAGATCCGTGGGGACCTCAGGGAGAGTTCGAAACAACGGACCAGTATGAAACAAGGCTGGAGCAGCAAAAAAATGTTTACTTGGTTGAGGCTGAAAAGTACTATGATCAGATCCAAAAGAACACGTACTACATAGTGCATAAGGTAGAGGATCTGCCAAGATTCGATGCTGACACGGGAATGTACAACATCTCTTTCAGCCTTGCTACTACTTCATCGAACCCAACCTCTGATAGTGCCGGACCTGATTTTCGTCTTTTTGTCCCCCCACAGGTAGTGGAAAATATTCATCTGTTCGATGAGTATGGTCAAAGCTTTGAAGAGGGGTGGGTAATCGCGGAATCAGGCGGATTAGGAAATTTGACATTCTCGGCTGTTATGGATGCCGCCGGTGCTGAACAACTAAGGTATGCCGCTACTAGCCTGGACATCTTTCTACGGATAGGTGTGCAGTTTGAGTTTCCTCAACACTATCAGGGATACCGCTTCCTGCCTGATCGTTATGCACCCTTTGATGATGGCGAGATGTTCGATTCTCCTCGAGTCGTGCAAATGAAAGAAGAGGACCTAACTTACGCGGCGACAAACGGTATGGTTGTGGTTAAGGTAGCCTCCGTAGAGATTGTGGATGAAGATGGTTTGGTTTATCACAAATGGCCGGAAGGTCTTATCCCCGCCAGAACTCCCACACCTTCAGGAGAAGATCTGAGCACGCCACCAGCTACTCCCACTCCGGATGTTACCCCAGTGGTAACTCCAACAGAGATCAGCTTTTGTCCCGACGCTATGCCCACAAGAATGCGAGTAGGCATTGGAGGCCGTGTGACATATGGTGACCCCAGAAAAGTAAGGGTGCGCGTTGCCCCATCGTCTTCTGCGGCTGTATTTAGATTGCTGCAACTTGGAAAAGAATTTCAAGTCATCGGTGGTCCGGAGTGCGCAGATGGTTTTGTCTGGTGGGAAATCGAATTTGATAATTACTCAGGATTTTGGGTAGGAGAAGGAGAGAATGAAAACTATCACATAGAACCGATAGAATGAGCTGCCTTTGGAGGTATGAGTCCTTGCTTGCATATAAGCAGACCATACCTCCATATTTTATGTAACTTGAAATAAAAAGTAATATAACCTATAATGCTCACAACTTTGGAAATTATAAATGGGAGGTTCCTACCATGTCGGAATCCAGAAAGTTGATAATCATATCACTCGTAGCTCTATTTCTAGCTGTAGGGGTAATCACTTTTCTGATTGGTATCATTGAACCGTTCTGGTGCGACAAGCCTGGAGTAAGCTTTTTCACTTGTTATTTCCAAAGAAAAAGCTACAGCGGGCAAGCCCAAAGCGGATCTTTGGACAGAGCGGCTTTACCGCAAGACTCGCTATTGCAAACCCCGGAAATACCGATCCTTACACCGGAGACACCACCAACACTGATGGCGTATGAAAGCATAGAAGAAGCCGCTGCCGAAGATCCCAGCTTGGCAGACTTCCTAGCCAAATTAAAGGCTGCGGTCGAAGAAAAGGATTTTGGATCTATCGAAAATTTGATAGCCGTCCCCTTCAACATCGCACCCTATGGCACATCCTATGCCACATTGAGCAAAGAAGAGGCTATGGAGCGTCTAAGAAACGAGTTGGAGGACTTGAATGTCATCTTGGACATTACAGACGAAGGCAGGTCCATAGCTCACGAACTTTATGCTACCCCACGTGAGGCTTCCTTTGCCCTTGTTTCCTACGGATGGCCGGAAGATTCCATCTCGATCTTAGGCATCAAAAGAACGGAAACGGGTTACGCCTGGTCTGACCTCATCTTGTTTGTTTCAAGGTGATGTTTTGTTAAGAGAGAGAGAGTTGACTAAGACACAGTCGTCTGGATTGAAAAATCCGATGGGTGTGTCTTTTTTTGCCCATAAAAGAAAAAGGGTACTCGAGATGGTTTTCGAATACCCTTGCGGGTGCTTACAGTGGACGTACATAACATGATCGGCATCGAGCCTCGTAGGTCACTTTGTCTCCCACCATGATCAAGGGGGTCTCCTTGCCAGCCGGCCATCCATCAACCAACCTTTGTGTTCTGGTAGCAAATTCACTTCCGCACATCTTACAAACTGCATGTGTGGGAACAACAGTGTCAGCATAGGCTAGTAATTCCGGCATGGGGCCAAAAGGCTCAGCCTTAAAATCAAGATTTAAGCCGGCTACCACTACGCTCACTCCCCTATCCAATAGGCTAAGACAGCACTCCACCAAAGCCGGTCCCATGAACTGAGCTTCATCTATGCAAACAATATCCGTACTGCTGTCCACTACATTCAGGATCTCGCGCGGGTTGTTGGGGTCAACCATTGTAGCGGCTCTTTCCGTACCGTCGTGCGTAACTACCATGTTTCCTTGGAACAGCTCTTCAAGATACGGTGCAAAAAGCATTACCCTAGCTTTGGCGTATTTTGCCTGCCGCACGATCTTGATGATCATTTCCGTCTTGCCGGAGCTTTTACAACCAGAAATTACTGTTAATCCCCTTTTAACATCGCTTAAGTTGGTCATCTCATTCTCCTTTTCCTTATGATTTGGATTGGAATAATTCTAGTAGTTAC
>Ga0315536_1000447_pt1 | contig 20546 bp, 15 predicted proteins | sample SalMarSW160230MG_FD_203093 | JGI IMG/M metagenome (GOLD analysis project Ga0315536, IMG submission 203093) | Salt marsh sediment microbial communities from the Plum Island Ecosystem LTER, Massachusetts, United States - Salt Marsh Sediment SW1602-30 ...
CGCGCAATCACCTGCTGGGCGATATTGCCGATCAGCCAATCCCGCGCTCCGCCGGATCCATGCGCGCACAGGATGATCAGGTCGATCTGAAGCTCGCGGGCATGGTCCACAATGCTCCGCGCGACATCACGCACGGCCGCCCCGTGCACGTGCCGTTTCACGGTCATTTCCTCGGGGAAATAGCGGGCTGCGGCTTCCTTCAAATATCTTTTGGCTTCCTGGGATTGGGTGAGATGGCGGAAGGAATGCACCCTGTCTCGGGCGTCTTTTTCAATAGCGTGGAAAAGCGTGACCGATGCGCCTTCCAACCGGGAAAAGTACGCCGCCGCAGGAAGGGCATTCTCCGCCAGGTCCGAGCCGTCCAGGGGAAGGAGCAACGATCCCATGGTCATGATGTTCCTCCGGCGAATAAGGCGTAAACCAGGTAGATATTCAGCGCAATGATCAATCCGGAGATCACCCAAGCGACGACCGACGTGATCCAATGATTGACCAGCACGCCCATATAGGATTTTTTCGCACTGAAGTAGGCCAGGGGCAAGATCGCAAACGGCAGGCCGAAACTGAGCATCACCTGCGAGATCACCAGCACCCGCGTCGGTTCCCACCCGGCGAGGATTACCACCAGCGAAGGCCCCATCGTCGCCAACCGGCGGACCCAGGGCGCGATCCGGCGGTGGATGAATCCCTGCATGATGACCTGCCCGGCCATCGTGCCCACCGACGAGGAGGAGAGTCCGGCGGCCAGAAGTGAAAGCGCGAATATCACGCTGGCGGCGGATCCCAGCAGCGGCTCCAAAGTCCGGTAGGCTTCCTCCAGCGTCCCGACGTCGGTCATTCCGGTTTTATGGAAGGTGGCGGCCGCCATGATCAGCATGGCGGCGTTGATCAGGCCGGCCATGCCCATCGCAATCAGCACGTCAATTCGTTCGAAGAGGTAAAGCCGGCGCAGCTGGGCCGGCTCCTTCACCGCAATTCGCCCCTGGGTGAGCGCCGAATGCAGGAAGATCGCGTGCGGCATTACCGTGGCCCCGAGGATTCCCGCCGCGAGCAGGATGCTTTCCGGTCCAGCAAATTGGGGAGTTACGGAATGCAGCAGCACATCGCCCCAATCCGGACGGTCCAGGACGGTCTCCACCAGGTAGCATACGGCGATCACGCCCACCAAGGCGCTGATCACCGCTTCCAGCGGCCGGAACCCGTACCGTTCCAATCCCAGGATGATGACCGTCACCGCAGCGGTGATAAGGGCGGCCAGCCAAAGCGGTATCCCCAGCAGCAGGTTGAATCCGACCGCCGCGCCGACAAACTCCGCCAGATCGGTCGCCATGGCGACGATTTCCATCAGCACCCATAATGCGATGACGACGGGACGGGGGAAGGCTTCGCGGCACAGCTCGGCCAGATTCTTTCCGGTGGCAATCCCGAGCTTGGCGGAGAGGGTCTGAACGACCATCGCCATCAGGTTGCTGGCCACCACCACCCAGAGCAGCGTATATCCGAATTGGGCGCCTCCCTGGAGGTTGGCCGCGAAGTTCCCCGGGTCCATGTATGCCACGCTGGCGATAAACGCGGGCCCGAGAAACGGCAGCAAACGGCCCAGGATATTCTTCCGGCTGCTTCCCGAAAGCACATCCGCTGCGTTTTTTCGCGTACCGGTGTCGGTCATGCGGTTGTCGGACATGCCATGGATTATATTTCCAATTTGTTTTCCGGGCCTGCAGCCGGCCGCTGCCGGCCGGGGCAAGCCGGAAACGGCGCGGGAGAACAACATTCCACGGTTACCGATCGACGAATTTAACCAAAAACAAGCTCCGGCCGTAATTAGGCCGGAGCTTTTCATTTACGCAGGGTGCTTAAAACGCGGAAGATTTCATTATGTCGCACCCGGAGCTTGCCCTTCTAAAAGCGCGTCAATAGATACCCAATGGCAAAACCGAACAGGAGACTACAGGCGGCGAAAGGCAGGAAGGGCCGCGTTTTCAGCAATCCTTCGAGCATGAACTCCGTTGTCTGCAGCGTGCGGAGCGCGGTTACCAGGCATAGCTTTTGAATTATGTACATGGCGAATCCCTCCTACTTGGAAGTGCTGATGCGCACGACCCGGCCGTTTTCATCCGCAACAACACGCACCACGCGCGCCATCGGACCGGCGGGAGTCTGGACCCGGGCTTTATAGATCAGCGTGCAGCGTTTTTCGCCGGACGTGATCGACGGGCGCACACCGCGCATTTCCGGATACTCACGGAATACGCGCTGACTGATTTTCTCGACGGCGGAACTCTCAATTGACATGGCGGCCTCCTACCGACCGAGCTTACGCGGCCGTGTGGAATGAGCGGGCGGACGGCTGCGGTTCACTTGGGCGGATACGGCGCCGCAGAAACGCCGGGATCTCCAGATCCTCGCCGGCACAAATCGCCTCCGGATTCTCATCTTCTTCGACAATTGTACTGGCCAGCGGTTGATCGGCGTCCGAGCGGGAAGCGACGGGTGCGGAAGGGACGATAGGCCGCGAGAGATTCGGCGAACGCGCGGGAGTCTGCTGCAGGAGCTGTGCGATCGGCCGGCGGGAGATGGGGGCGGGTGGTTCCACCGCGAGGCGCGACGCCGGAAAAGCAACGGGCGCCGGCTGACCTTCCGGTTGGGTGTGCTTAAGCAGAATGTGCGACGCTCCGGAAATCACGCTGTTGAGCGGTTGCCCGCCGACTCCGGTGGCGACGATAATCGCCTGAACCCGGCCCTTCATCGCCGGGTCGATCGCCGCGCCGAAGAAAACTTCGGCGTTCGCGGCATCGGCCGCCGCTTCCTGCATCGCGCGGTTTAATTCGGCCAGCTCCATATCCTCTCCGCCGGTGAAATGGACGAGCAATCCGGCGGCCGTCTCGAGCGAGCCTATCTCCAGCATCGGATTATGCAGCGCGGAACGTACGGCCAGGATCGCCTTATCGGGCCCGGTTCCGTGGCCCACCGCCAGGCAGGACCCGCCGGCCAGTTGCATCAGCGACCGGACGTGTGAGAAATCGACGTTGACCAGCCCCGGCCGGGTGATGAGTTCGGCGATGGCCTGCACGCCCTGGCGCAGGACGTCGTCCGCCAGGCGCAGCGCCACGTCGAAGGTCGTTTGTTTGGGTGCCACTTCCAGCAACCGGTCGTTGGGGATGGTGATCAGCGTATTGCAGAAGGGGCGCATGCCTTCAATGCCCTCCTGCGCGGATTGCATCCGGCGCTTGCCTTCGAATGAGAAGGGTAGCGTCACGATGGCGACGACGATCGCGCCTTGGGAGCGGGCGATCTCCGCCGCGATCGGAATCGCGCCGGTTCCGGTGCCTCCGCCCATGCCGGCGGTGAGGAAGACCATGTCCGCATGCTGCATCGCTTCCGCCAGTTCGCGCGAGCTTTCTTCGGCGGCGGCGCGCCCCACAGCCGGGTCACCGCCGGCGCCCAAGCCGCGCGTGGTGCGCGGCCCGAGTGCCACCTGGTGTTCGGAAAGCGAACTGCGCAGCGCCTGATGATCGGTGTTGCAGGCGATGAATTCCACGCCGCTCACGCCGAATTCGATCATCCGGTTGACAGCGTTGGATCCGCCGCCGCCCAATCCAACCACCTTGATTACGGTCTGCGGCTGGGGAGCGATCGGCATCTCGGAATTCTCAGATTCGTTGGGATATAACATGGCGGTCTCCTCTCACATACGTTCGGCGGCAAGGTGATCCACTTGGCAGCCGCTGTCGCGAAGCTTGAGTGCGGTTACCGTGGAGGGGGCGCTGCCGAGAATGGTTACTTTTTCCGCCTGGCAGGCTTCGTCGATCGAAAATCCGCAGGCGGGTTGAAATGCCATCAGGTAATGGCGCAGGGATTCCCAGGTATAAGCGGATAACGATCCCGGATCCTGCGGTAATAACAGGTAGTGGCGCAGGGTTTTCCGCATTCCCTGGGAAGGGTGCAGATTCTTTGCCAATGCGCGGCGCTTGAGAGAATCCACGATCGGAAGCGTGGTGCCATCGTTTCGGAACCAGGCTTCTGCGGCTTCAGGAGTTCCATCTTCCGCCGCCAGCAGCCGGAAACACAGACAAAGCACCGGCGCAGTGAAACGCGCGCCGGCGGCGATCTGAACGACCTGCAGGTTGATTTCGTCATGGCGAATAGGATCCACTGCCGGATAGTCCACGTCCGTCAGATCGCCAACCGTAGCCCCGGCCCGCAGCCCGATCATCGGCAGACTCATCCCGAGACTGCGGCGCACGATGTCATCCACCCAGGTATACCCCTGAAAACCGAGATGATCCTGTGAACCGGGCGGGGTGAGGTATGGCCGGGTTTCCGGCCAGCGGGCTGAACCGCCGGCGCCCCAATCCAAAGGACGATTGCGGGCGGAAAAATCCACGCTGAGGACCAGCCGGCGCGCCAATTCGCTTTTCCCGCTCCGGTCCAATCCGGTCAGGAAGGCTTCGAGGAATGCCAGGCTCCAGTAATTACCCTCCGGATCAAGCATTGGGAGAACGGGGATCATTCCTTCCGCAAGGATGCTCTCCGCAACCGGTGGGAAGATAGTTAAAAATCGATCAACTGGAGAAATGCTCGGCGTGTCATCATTCGCCCAGGATGAATTCAGGTTCGGAGCCGGAAATGGAGCGATAAATTTGACGCCGGCCCGGCGGTAGGATCGGAAGATGGACCCGGTCACTCCCGTCATCTGTCGGATCGGTTCACGGTCGAGCAGCAGAACGGGGTCGATGCCGGCTTCCGTCAGCTGCCGGAGGAAATCTTCGGGAATGGCTTGGGAAAGCGATCCGGAGAGGGCGATCCAGCGAATATCCATAGATTGCAATTCAGGAATCCATAACTCCAGATCCTTGGACCGGTAATGCCGGTCGTCAGGAAAGTAGTGGATCCCCAATCTGGAAGGCGTTTTCCTGGTAGTCATGGTGTATATCCTGCCTATTTCAGTGCAACAAACGTGCCAATTCAGTTTTGTCACCTTTCTTTTTAGTGCATTTCCATGCGACCGGTTATTAAATTGGCCTTCCTTTTTCAATCGCTTTACTGAAAAAAGCTTCTAAAAAATTATAGTGAAGGATTCCTGGAGGATAAGAATCGTCAACGATGAATATGCGGGTCTTATAGAAGATTTCCTTTGACAAGCCTGAAAATCGCGGGTATTATTTGCAAATCTATGGGGGAGATGGATATTTGCTCTCATTGAAACTCAGGTTAATAAACGAAAAGGAGGGTTAAGATGGGTTCGAAGAAAGCCGTTTTTGCAGCGGGCTTGGTACTTTTTGCCGCATCTTTGGCCTGTACAAATCCCATCATGATTTATTTTTCAACCCAAACAGCCGTGATGCAGACGGCCACCGCGACAATGTGGACGCCGACACCGACCAATACGCCGACCATAACGCCTTCTCCGACCTCCACAAACACCCCGACAGCAACCTTCACCCCGACGCCGGATCCACGGTATTACTATGAAACCGACGGCCGGGTGGATTTCTCCTATATCCCGCCCGAGCGATGGAAAAAAATGAATATTGATGGAACCGATCTGCGCGGCTGGAGCGGACCCGGAAACACCGAACTCGGCTTCTTCGATATGCAATGGGAAGATTCGGCCGAGGAGGCGGCATTCGACATGGCGTCGTCATTTGAGGCGTTTTTTGACAACTATGAAGTCCAGGATGACGGCGTTCTGGATCTGGAATCCGGCGTGGATAACGCCTGGGTCTCCTTCAGCGCATCCATGGAGGGGTTCGAAATCTACATCACCATGTACTTCTTCGTTGATGGAGACAATACCGCCGTGTATGGAATGTACTTCCGGACGCCCGGCGAGGATGAAGATCAGGATGAGGTCGTCCTCGAAAGCATGCGCACCTTCCGGTTCGACGAATAGGGAATCTCTGGCGGTTTCTTCGGCGATGGTCTACGCAATCACGGGATGAAAGCCCTGTGGAAAAGGAGCCATGATGGCACGAAAAGGACCGGTCGCATTTGTCATCGCGTTGTTCGGGTTGATTTCGATTTCCTGCACCAATCCTATTATGATCTATTTTTCCACCCAGACCGCGGTGATGGAAACGGCGACCGCGACGATGTGGACACTAACGCCGACGTTTACCCCGACGCCCACTTTCACTCCGACGAATACGCCGACCAACACGCCGACCAACACCCCCACTTTCACCCCCACACCGAAATTCCTCTTTATGGATGATTTCGAAGATCCTGACGGCGGTTGGTATGAGGGGGAAGACGACTATGCGTTGGCTGAGTATACCGACGGCGGATACCGGGTTATGAACAAGAAGCCGAACATGTTTGTTTTTACCCTCGTTCCGACGGGCGATTATTTTTCAGATGTCCGGATAGAGGTCGAAGGAACGAAGATCGGCGGCCCCGATGACAGCCAAATGGGGATTATTGCCCGATATCAGGACGACGACAACTACTATGTCTTCATGATTTCTGACGATGGGTATGGGATCATCTTCAAATACGAAGATGGAGAGCTCGTTACGCTTTCCGGCAAACACGAGACGCGCGTGAGAGGGATCAACTCAAATGAGCTCAATCAGATCGCCGCTGTGTGTGATGGGGAGGAACTTGAACTCTGGGTGAACGGAGAATTTGCTCTTGGCGCAACCGACTCAGCTTTCGATGACGGCGAGGTCGCCCTGGTAGTCGGAAATTACGACGTCGGCAAAGGGGATTACCTGTTTGACAATTTCATAATCCTTCCGATGTAGTTTGTCCCGAATAGGGAGAATTAATGGGCGCCCAAACTCGGGCGCCCTTTTTTTATTATTTGGCCGCAGGGAAAGGAATACCCCTCCGCTTATTTCGCGTTATTTTCTACGATCACCATCCCGGATACCGCGCAGGTGTGCATCATCTGGATACCGTGATCTTGACAATTTGGCCGGATGCGTCCACGCTGATCTTGGCGTACTGGGTGATCGACTGTCCGTGGGCTTCGGTCTTACGGTCGAGTGCCACAACCCAGGCCGGGGACCGCGGCGCAGCCTGCGGCTTTCGTCCGCGCACGGAGGACTGACCGGATTTTTCATCCGGTGCTTCGAGGGGGCGCGGATGCAAATAGCGCATCCGGCTTTCGCTCATCCCGGGCAGATAGCGTTCCATCGCCTCCTTCAACGAGCTTTGCACCTTGGCCGACGGCGCCGAGCCGTTCTCCATCAGGTCATCCTTTGCGAAGAGAGTCCGTATTTGGGCCGGCGGTTTCCGCCAGCGGAGGATGCCCTGCTTGGAAAATTTTGCCGACCCGGGTTCGGAAACGTACAGCGGATCTCCCAGAAGGATGAAGGAGGCCAGAGTTTTTTGATCCTCCGGATCGAGGAATCCCTGGCGCCGGTTCATTTCCTCGGCGAAGGCGAGCTTCGCCAATCGCAGCGATTCTCCGGCCGGGATGCCCGACTGGCAGTTCTGCAGGAACAGCCGGCCCAGCAGGTCGGCCGCGATAAGCGGGGCGGCGGCGGCGCCGTAACTGATCTTGGTTGACCCGGCAAGCGCGCGGGTTCCGGCGGCCAGGAAGGCAAGCGAAACCGCATCCCCCGCACCTTTTTGCAGTATGTTCGCCCCATAGCAGGCTTCGGAAAACACCACGACCGGTGCTTTCCCGGCATTGGATACCTTGCCCGGGTTAAGTACGATCGGGAATTCCACGTCCACCGGGCTCTTTGTCTTCGCTTCCCGCTGTCCCAACCACTGCGGCCCGTTTTCCAATCCGTGAAGGTTGAAATAGGAATACTTTGGAAGGGTTAGAAATTCACCAGGCAGGGAACCGCTGTTTGCAGGAGGCGCGACCAGCATCGAAGACGAGGAGGCAATCGGCCGAAATACCTCCACCGAGGCTTTCTTCCAAACGGCGGCGGTGCAGGCGGACCCGGTCCGGAATCGCGCGGCTCCCGGGCGGAGCAGACGGCGGACAATCGCGAACAGTGTTTGCGCAAGCGTTGATCTTGTCAGCGTGGAAGGTTCCACCATTTTCCGCAACAGTCCGAGTAAAAACGCCGCCTGCGGATCCGAAGGAGTGGGGAGCCGGCCGACCGGCCATTCGGGAACAAAGTAATTTTCGTCGCGTGACGCGTATGGATTATCGGAAGGCACATCCGGGTCGTCGTCATCCGTCGGATTCGGAAGCCGGTGGAAGGGAATGACCTCATGCCCTCCCACAATCTGCAGCGCGCCGATCATCTCTCCTTTTTTCCCAATGGCCAAGTCGATCCCGGCTACAAGCGTTTTCACCTGCCAGGCATTTGCGGGATCCACCGGATTCAAGCCGAAAGGTTTTAATGATTCGGCATTATCAACATCCACCAGATGCGCAGACCAGCCGTTCAGGGCGCGTTTGCTGCGGAGAACATCCTGAAAGGCCTGATCGATTTTCGGGAGAACCTCCGGACCGTAGATTGAAGAGAGCCGTTTCCGGCTTGTCAGCAATATGTACGCCGGCCGGCGGACATCCTTTTCCAGGACGGATTTACGCATACGCAGCCGCACGGCAACCTGGTTCAACTCGCGTCGCAGATCCTCCAGATCCGATTCCGGTTCCGGTTCGCGCACAGGCTCCGTTGCGCGAACCGGTTCGACGGCGGATGTTTTTGGTGCTGTCGGCCGGTGGGCGGCGGTGTGTTTATCGTCGGAAGTATCCGACGGACCGGTGAAAACTTCTCCCGGGATCGGCGCGATCACAGTCGCATTGACCATCGGCGATCCGGCCGGATCCCGCGAGTCGAAATCCGGGAATCGCAGAACCGGAATATCCTCCGGCAGGTTGGGAGCCTCCGGCAGAGCGGGCGGGGCGGTCAGGCGATTCCACCCGGCGGCGGCGGCCACCTCCGCCGGCAAGGCGGTCGTGAGTGCCACCACCATCTTCGACGGCCACAGGGAACGATAAGGATTAAGCGCGCCCAAATACCGTTCGGCGACTTCACCGGCGGGATCGCCGACCGTTACGGCGTGCAGTAACTCGACTCCCTCGGCGTTCCGGCCGGAAGCGAACGAGGATTGCGCCATCAGCAGCAGGAAAGCGGTGCAACCCGGCCAAGTGAAGCAGTATTCCCGACCGGCCGAGAGGACAACGGCATGCTCCGACAACCGCCAAAGGGATTTCAGGTGCACCAGCGCGGCCAGCGGCTGATCCGGAGCGGCACGCAGAACGGTTTCGGCGGCAAGCCGCGCTTCCTGCCAGCGGCCGGATTGCAGCAGGCGCATGGCGGCCTGCAGAGGATCCGCCCATTCGGGAAGCCTAACAGTCGATTCCGAAAAGGCCTCCATGGCATGCAGGCAGCCGTCGGCCGCGGAAGCCTCCGCGGCCCGTCCCGTACGGCGGAGCATCGTGGAGAGTATCTGGTAGGGACGTTCGGCTTCCGGATCGGCCTGGCTGACCAGCGCCAGGTGCTGAGAGGCGGGATCGTATTCTCCGGAAAGGATACAGGCGTCAGCCAGCCGGGCGCGGACGCGGAAATCGCCGGGCCACCGGGCGAGCCATTCCAGGCATGCACGTTTGGCGTATTCCAAGCCCGATGAGTTCTTCTTGGGCGAGGAGGCCAGGGAAAGTGCGGCGTCAACAGCGGCAAGAAAAAGTGAGCGTTCCACAGGTCACCTCGCATCCGCGGATTGCGGCGTTATGCCGTACACCAGGCTGAGGGCCATCACGCCGGAAAGCAGCTTGTGCGCGGCCAGGTTCTGGGGTTCAATCTGCACGGCCTTGCGCAACGCACTGGCCGCATCGGAATACGCGCGCAGATTTTTATGCACCACGCCCATCCGGTAGTGCACTTCCGCGTTCTCCGGTGACAGAGTCAGCGCGGCGCGGTAGGCATCCAGCGCCAGGTCCCAGCGCTGTTCGGCTTCGTACGTCAGCCCGCATTCCAGCGCGGTCCGGACATCCCGGGGGGAGATTTCACGGGCGCGGGTGAGGGCGGAAAGCGATTGATCCAACTGGCCCATCTTGCGGGAAATTCTCCCGAGCAGGATCCAATGCGCGGTATTACGCGGGGCGAGTTCGGCCGCTTTCTGGCCGGCGCGCAACGCATCCTCCAGCCGGCCGCATGCCATTAGCGCCTCAGCCAACCGGTGATGGGCTTCGTCGTTTTCCGGATGGGCCTCGAGGAGTGCCTGCATTGCGGCGGAGGAACGAACCGCCGCGCCGGTCGCCGTCCACAGGCGGGCCAGGCGGAGCGCCGGCAGAACCGGATCGCTCATTTCCGATGCGGCGTGGTCCAAGTGACGGATCGCTTCCGGCAGCCTGCCTTCGGCTTCTTCCACTTCAGCCAGCACCAGCCGGGCTTCCGGCGGATGCCCTTCGCCGTCAAGGATCGCTTTGGCGATCGTCCGGGCTTCCCCACGACGGCCGAGTGCCAGCGCCGCACGGGCCTTGCCCAACTGCCAAGCGGCGGGGATGGCCGAACCGGCCTTCTCCTGTGCCAGACGAAAAGCTTCGTAGGCTTCCGAGGACCGGCCGGATTCGATGGCGGCCTTTCCGATTTCGGCCTGGAGTTCACCATTGGAGTCCGGCAGGATGGATGCCGCCTTGCGGAAATGCGCCAGCGCGGTCTGCGGATCGCCATCGCGCATGAGGGCATGCGCGAAATGGCGATGGTATCCGCCGTTCTGCGGATCGAGCTCGGCCGCGCGCTGCAGGCAGGACAGGGCGGCGGCGCGGTTATCTGCATCCTCATTCCATGTCCCGAGCGTGTGCTGCCAGGCGGCCGTGTCCGGAGCGAGACGCACCGCTTCAAGCATGTGATCCATGGCTTCCTCACGACGGCCGAGTTCGGCCAGGATCGCGGCCGTGACGGCGTGCGGAAGCGCGCGGCGGGGGGCGAACCGGACTGCTTGCTGCAAAGAAGCCAGTGCGGATTCGGGACGGCCCGCCTTCCATTCGCAAATGCCGGCCAGCGTACGGCCGGTTTCTTTCTCCGGTTGGAGGTTGACCGCGGTCTGCGCGGCTTTGCGGGCGCGTTCGGGATCGCCGGCGCGCAGCCAAGCCTGAGCGAGGGCGGCGGCGGCCTCGGGGGAAGCATTCTCCTGGTTCAACTGCTCGAGGCGGGTTATCGTCTCCGGGTCGGGCTGGGTAAAAACCAGTGCGGCGCGCGCGTAGAGCGATTGAAGCATCTCTTCCGCGGCCCCAAGGCCGGCGGCGCGGGCGAGTGCTGCACGCGCCGCTTCGCCGTCGCCAAGCGCGGCATGCGTCCCGCCGGCACCGGCCAGCTGGACCCGGTGTTGGGATTCCGCCTTCAGTATCAATGCCTGAGCCAGCAGGATATGCGCTTCCGTATTGTCCGCAGCGGATCCGCATAAGGATTCAAGGCAGCGAACCGCCGTGGAATAATTTTCCATGACCATAGCGGCACGCCCGGTTAACCCGAGTGCTTCCGTGGATTCCGCGCTTAATTCGACGGCTTTGGAAAGGGCGGAATCGGCCGCGCTTTCCATTGCTTCCGACGACTGATCCTTTCGGGCCGCTTCATCGGATTGCAGAGCCAACGATTGCGCGAGTAAGGCCCAGCCGCGCGCATCCGCCGGAAAGGACGTTACGGCCTGGTTGCAGGCGTCGATGGCCTTGGGCAGATCCCCTTTTTCGAGGGCTATTCTTGCCTGGAGGATTAAACTTTCGGTGGAGGCGGATTCGGCCGACATGCCGGCATCCTTCCACCGGTCCGCTTTCTCAAGGTCGCCGGCCCGGAAGGCGGTCTTGGCGGCCTCGATCGCCAAACCGGTGTCAGCGGGATCCAGCGCCACCAATTGTTCGTAATGGGGAAGCGCTTCGCGAATCAAACCCATCGACGCAAGCCCGGAGGCCAGGCGCCGGACAAGCGCCGAATTCTTTGCATCGATCCGGACCGCCTTTTTAAGGAATGCCAGCGCGGCGGATTTTCTGCCATCGGCCCACAGGGATTCCGCGGCGGAAGCCAGGTGGCCGGATTGATCCGGTTCCACTTCGCTCGCCCGCCGGAAGATTTTAAAAGCCTGGGCGTGCATCCCGGATTGACTCAGTGCGTTTCCCAGGCCGGTCAGCAGCGGGACGGAGGAAGGATTCTGCTCAAGCGCTTTTTCCAGCACGGTTGCGGTTTCGGCGTACTCCTTGAGCGAGGAGAGCAGGTGTCCGGCGCGCAGGGCTATCTTGGTGTTTCCCGCTCCGGCGATTTGCAGCGCACGCGCCATTTCCGACCGGGCGCCCGCGCTGTCGCCGGATTGCATGTGGATTTCCGCCAGCCGCATCGGCAGCTCGGGATTGGCAGGATCGAGTTCAGATGCCTGACGCAGCAACCCGACGGCTTCCTCGTTTCGGCCCAAGGCCAGCAGCGAAGCGGCAAGCCCGGAGAGTGCAGGCGTATGATCCACTTTTTCGGAGAGGATCTTGCGAAAAACGTCCTGGGCGTCCTCGTGCAATCCGGATGCCGCATAGGCCTCTCCCAGCCGTACGCGGATGCCGAGATCCGGTTTGGAAATCTGAACCGCCGATTGCAAATTGCTAATCGCCGTCGGGAAATCACCGGAGCGGAGCATCGCCTCTGCCAGCCCCAGATGGGCATCCGCCTTCTGGTCGGCTGTCAGATTCTCAACCGCTTGAAGAAGAGTTCCAAAGAGCGCGGCGGCATCGGAAAGCCGGCCGGCAAGAATCTGCGCCCACCCGATCAGGGATTGCAGCCGGAAGTCCGCCGTCCCGCCGAGGAACTCCTCGGCCTGGCGCAAGAACGCCAGCGCCGTCGCGGCCAAGGCCGGATCGGCTTCGGGCGACCGACGGCACATCTCCAGAAGCAACGCACCCAATTCGATCAGCAGATCCGGAGATTGCACATCGGCGGAGAGGGCGCGCTCCAGTATCACCCGCGCCTCGGCGAAGCGTTCCATGGTTTTGAGCAGGGTGACCAGAAGTTTCACCGCGCGGAACAGGGCGGGAGAAATTGCAATGGCGCGATTCAGATAGTCTTCCGCTTCCGCGGTTTGATGCATCCCCAACGCGACCTCCGCCAGTGCCACCAGGATGTCCGTATCCGCCGGGCGCAATACCAGCGCGCGTTCAAGGATCGCGGCGGCTTCCCGCAGGCGGCCTTCGTCGAACAGCGTCCGTCCGAGCGCGAGCATCAACTCGGCCGGATCGGATGCGGATTCGATGCCGGCCCGGAGGGTCGTCGCAGCGGCTTCCCGGTTGCCCTTGGCGGCATGCATCCCGGCCAGCGCTTTCCAGGGAGCGGATGCGTCCGGCGCCAGACGCGTGGCTTTCTGCAGCGAAGCGAAGGCTTTTTCCTGATCGCCTTCTGTCAATTCAATCAAACCCAGGACGGCGTGCGCCTGTCCGCAATCCGGTTGCAGCGCGAGGGTTTGTTCGGCCGCCTGCTGCGCCTGGGAGGAATCACCGGCGGCGAAGCTGGTCTGGGCCAGTGAGAGGAGAACCTCGGGATCGTCGGTCGCCCGTCCCGAAAGCACCCGGTAATACTCGGCGGCTTCTTTCGGCCGGTTTTCGTGTTCCGCGGCCTGAGCCAGCAAGCGGAGTGCCTGGTTGTCTTCAGGACACAGATGCCAGGCCGATGAGGCGGCAGCCGCGCAACCGTGCCAATCACCGAGCTGGGCATGCATTTCCGCAAGCCGGGAAAGCACTTCCGGGTGATCCGGCCAGGAGCGGCTGACAGCCGTCAGGATTTGCGTCGCGGCACGCAGGTCGCCGCAATCGGCAAGGATGCCCGCCAGTTCGAGGTTCAATTGCGGGGTCGCATGGTCCGCGGCTTTGGCAAAGGCTTGCCGGGCCGCATCGATCGCCTTTTCCCGCGCCCCGGATTGGGCGTGAATGCGGGCAAGCAGCGTCAGATCGTATGGGTCATCGGTGGATGAGGAAAGCGCTGCGAGCGCCTCTTGGCCACGCCCGAGACCGGAAAGCGAGCGGGCCATCCCAGCGCGAATACCGGCGGTGTTCGGTGAGAGTGTGCCGGCTTCCTGCCAGAAGGAAAGCGCGCTGGTGAAATTTTGTTCCGCTTCGGCTGCATGAGCGGATTCGATCAGCGTGTCCAGCAGCATGCGCTTGGCATCTTTTCGGGCGGCGTCGGCTTCCGGGAGGGCGGCGGAGGGTTCTCCGGCCAGTCGAAGCATCCGCGCGCGAACGATTCGTTTTTCAGGACTCCCGGGATGGGAGTCGGAATGGGAAGTTTTTGCGGTGACGGCGACACTGAGGTGCTTGGCCAGTTCCGCTTCACCCATGGCGGCGGCGCTTTCGCACAACGCCGCTGCGGCGGTCAACCCGACCGCCGGAATATAACGCTCAAGAAGTTCGGTCGTCTTATCGATGGATTCATTGGCCAGCAGGGCTTCGAGGAGCACCGGTGCGGAGCCGGGCAGTTGTTCCGCGAGGCGTTCGATGACTTTCGTTCCATCGCCGGCAATCGCGTAGAGGCAGTTCCAGACCAGGCTGGGGATGTCCGTGACGGCAATACCGGTGTGCGTGAGTTGATCGCTCAGGGCAAGTGCGGCAAGCGCCGCCTGATCCAGTGACGGGGATGGCTTCCCAACCAGATCCTGCAAGACGGATTGGGCGCGGAGCAGGCTGGTTTCCGGAATCTTCGCGGGGGAGGGCCCGGTATTCGCGAATCGAGCGCGCAGGACTTCGGTTTCCGATGCCAGCAACAGCCCCAGCAGGCCCGGATTCCAGCGGTCGGGATCCGCCCCGGCAAACGAGGCGGCCTTCTTCATGAACGCTTCCTCGTGAAGCGCCGACCAAAGACCGCCCACACGGCGGATGCGGCGTGCAACCGCTGGCCGCAATTCGGAGGGCAGGGCGTTTTCAAGAGACTGGAATACCTGGGTATCGGTAAGCATCGGGCACCTCGCGGAGAAAAAACTCGGAAGGATCAGATCAACCCGGACGTCAGGCAATAGGCTCCGGCCATCAATCCGATCCCCATCAAGATCAGAAAGGCGCCGGTTCCGGCGGCGGTTTTCATCAGCTGGTTCACCTGCGAAAGGATTTCGGAGACGCTTTCCGCCAGCGTGGTCATATCGTGGTTGAGGGCGCGTTTGCTGAGTTCGGTCGAGGTGCTGGCGAGGGTGCGCATCTCCCGCGAAAATCCTCGGGTGATCAGGATCAGGATTCCGGCCAGCAAACACAGCAGGCCGGAGCCCAAGAGGATCAGGATGATGCCGACTTGCAGGTCAGGTTGAGTGATGTATTGAACGATCATGTTCGCCTCCAGACAGGAAAGACTGGAGGAGGTATGTGCAAATTGCGTGCCAGAGGGAAAAAAACTGTATGTTTACGGCATGGGGTGAAAAAAACGTATCATTAATGGAACAACGCCAAGGCGCAAAGCCGCCAGTACAATGGATAAATTCTTTTTACCATAAGACAGTTGCGGCTTTCCGCCAGACTCTCTTGAGCCTTAGGCAGCGCTTCTCCGCCCCTGGATTTTGGCGGAATTTTTCTTCGCCTGCTCTTCTTTTTCCTGTAGATAATTGGTGTAATTGCCGGTAAATTCCGTGATCCGGCCATCCGCCAGCTCGAAAATCCGGTTTACCACATTATCCAGAAAATACCGGTCGTGGGAGACGATCAGCAGCGTTCCGTCGAATTCCTCGAGCGCTTCTTCCAGCTGTTCGGCGGATTGGAGATCCAGGTGGTTGGTCGGTTCGTCGAGGAGGAGGAAGTTGGCGCCCTGAAGCATCAGGCGGGCCATTTGGACTCTCGCTTTCTCACCGCCGGAAAGGTTGCCCACCTTTTTCTCAGCATCATCCGAGGTGAAGAGGAAGCGGCCCAGCAGTCCGTAGAGCGCGCGATTGGTTAGCGCCGCATGGCGGGTGATCTCGTCCGCCAGAGAATTGTCCATGTCCAGGGATTGGTGTTCCTGGTCATAATACCCGAGCGTATTCGAAGGCCCGAGCACTATTTCGCCCGCCGTCAACTTCTCCTCGCCCAGGATGCAGCGCAGTAAAACGGTCTTGCCCGAGCCGTTGGCGCCGATGACCCCCACCCGTTCCCCGTTCCAGATCGTACAATCGATCCCGCGCAGGACGCGATTGCCGTCGAAGGATTTCTCCGCACGGCGGATATCGAGTGTGCGGTTGGAGCCGCGGCGGGACGCCGTCAGGTTCAGGCCGATGGCCTTGCGGTAGCCAATCGGCTTGTCGACCTTATCCATCTTATCCAGGCGCTTTTGCATCGAGCGGCCGCGCTTGACAAGTTTTTCGTTTTGCCCGGCGCCCCATCCCAACAGGCGCTGAATGGCGAATTCCATCCGCCGGATTTCCCGCTGCTGGATCTTGTACTGCCGTTCCTGCAGCAGATATTTCTGGTGCTTATCAAATGCGTATTCGGAGTAGTTGCCGGGAAAATGGGTTATCCGCGCGTCCGCCAATTCGGCAATCTCTTCGGCGACGATGTCGAGCAGATAGCGGTCGTGGGAGACGATCACCACCGCGCCCGGGTAGCCGGAAATCAGTTCTTCCAGGAATCGTTTTCCCTGCATGTCCAGGTGGTTATCCGGCTCGTCCAGGAGCAGCAGGTCGGGTTGTTCCAGAAGCAGTTTGGCCAGTCCGACCAGTTTCTTTTGACCGCCGGATAGCGCCCGGAGCGGGAGGGGAAAATCCTCCTCGCTGAAGCCCAACCCGCGCAGCGTGGAACGCACGCGGCTTTCGAAATTTAATCCGCCCTTTTCTTCGAATTGCTCAAGCAGCTTTTCATGACGGGAGGCAAGCCGCTCCAGCTTTTTGGGATCGCCGTAATTTATAGGATCGCCCATTTGCGTGGTGACGCGGTCCAGTTCCAATTCCAGGTTAGCCAGGGTGGGGGAGGAATCGCGGGCTTCCTCGATAACGGACCGGTCGAGATCAAAAGTCACTTCCTGTGGGAGAAATCCAATCCGGATACCGCGCGCGATATGGACGGCTCCGGAATCCGGTTCCAGCCGGCGCGCGAACATCCGCAGCAGGGTGGATTTCCCGGCGCCGTTCGGACCGATCAGGCCGATTCGGGCGTCGTGGAAAATCTCCCAACTGAAGTTTTCAACGATGGTTTGCGCCCCGAAGAACAGGGAAACTTTGTCGAGGCGCGCGATGGTGCCAATCATGATGGGGCCGCTCCTGACGCAAAAAAGACTGGAGGAATCTATCATGGGGAATGAGATTCGGAAAGGGGAGGAGGAAAAATCGAAACGCAAAGGAGCAGAGGCGCAATGCTACAAGAAATATTTCTTTCGTAAATTGCGTCTTTGCGCCCTAGCGTCTTTGCGATTATTATTTTTTGATCCCCCAAGCCGCTGGAAGGGCTGTAAGGAAGATCGCCGGAATTGAAACGGCAAAGAAGAAAAACACGTCTCTCCAGGTCATGCCGCCTACGGGAACGATGAACAGCGTCAGGGTCACCCAATACAAAAGAAAATGCAATAGGGTGAATTTACCGGTTTTGACCAGCCCGTGGCCGTTCAGAAGCGGCTCGGCGATCTGATACGCGGAACCGTCACCCCGCAGGTTACGGCGAGGGGGATCCAAAAAACCATATGAAACCAGATTTCCTGTGAACCGGGGTCCAGAATTTCCAGCCCAGAACTCCGATGACCGGCATGATCACCATTCCGGCCAAGGACGGCCGCCAATGGAATTTTTGAGTTGGGATGATGATCCTTTCCGGTATACCCATGCGATGGACGACGACGCCCAACAACCATCCGTTGATGAGAAAATTAACCAGATCGCATACAGCCGTAAGCGTTTGTTCGATTTTATACGGCGAAAACGGGTCGGCGCTCCCGGCGGGATCGAACGCCGAAAAATTGACGATGTTCCCGAAGTAAATTCCCAAACCAATCATAAGGCCGTACAGGAACGCTTTGGAGGCGGTGGATTTTCCGGGAAGATACGGGCGGAAGAGGTGGAAACCGAAGGCGAAGAGAAAGCCCGTAAGAAAGAACAAACTTGCTCCACCGAGGATCAGTTCCGGGGTAGGGGGATCACCGAGTCCCAGGAGTGTCCTTTTGGCGACAACCTGCAGTAATACCCCGAAAATTGGAAAACTGATCCCCAAAAGCACACAGGATAATAGAATCCTTCGGTTGAGTAGAGAACCAATGCGCGTGCGCAACATAAAGCCTCCGGGAGAATATGGAATAGTGATTTTTATACAATGAAGACGATTGTGCCATTCAATTGTGAATAATCAATTAAGCGGGTGCTGATAAATAATGGATAAACTCGGTGCCTTTGTACCTTTGTAGTGGTTATGTCTCCCTATCGATACCGTACGAGCGGACATTGCGTTAGAATGCCATCCAATACGAAACAGGAGTGGGAACCATGCGGACATACCGTCTTGCGATAATCGGCTTCGGGAACGTCGGGCAGGGGCTGGCACAGATCCTCGACGAGCGGGGCGATGAACTCCGCGGACAATTCGGGGTGGATGTGCGAATCACGGCGGTCAGCGATCTCCTGCTGGGGAGCGTGTACAACCCGGCGGGATTCTCACCGCGCACTCTGCTTGCGGCGGTAAAGCGGGATAGAACCCTACAACGCGTGGAAGCCCCCCTGCGCGGGTGGGATTCGATCCGCACGATCCGCGGGACGGAATCGGATGTCGTGGTCGAGCTCAGCCCGACCGACCTGCAGACGGGGGAACCGGCCAACAGCCATATCCGTGCCGCCCTGGAATCCGGGAAACACGCCATCACGACCAATAAAGGGCCGGTGGCGCTCCAGTACCGGGCGCTTTCGGAACTCGCCGCCCGGCATGGCGTGGAACTCGGCGTGGAAGGCACGGTGATGAGTGGAACGCCCGCACTCCGCCTGGGGACGGAATTGCTTTCCGGAGCGGGCGTTGAAAAAGTCCAGGGGATCGTCAACGGAACGACCAATTACATCCTGACACAGATGCAGGACGGACAGCCGTATGCCGAAGCGTTGGCGGAAGCACAGGCCAAGGGGTACGCCGAGGCCGACCCGACCGGAGATGTGGAGGGATACGATGCCGCGGGAAAGCTTGTCATCCTGGCGAATGTCCTGATGCATGCGCCGATCGGCATGGAGGATGTCGCGCGGGAAGGCATCACCCGCCTGAAGAAGGAAGATATCTGCGAAGCGGAGGAAGCGGGTGACGTCTGGAAACTGATCGCCTCTTTGGAAAGCACGGCGGAGGGTGTGGCCGCGCGTGTCCGCCCGGAAAGAATCCCGCGCACGCACCCGCTGGCTTCCGTCCGCGGAGCGACCAATGCGATCACCTTCACCACCCGCTGGCTGGGCGAGGTCACGGTGATCGGACCCGGTGCCGGACGGCTGGAAACCGGTTACGCCATTTTGAGCGATCTTCTGGCCATCGACCGGCATAAGGCATGACCTGCTCCAAGCGCGCCGCCGAACCCCCCGTCTTCTCCATCGGTACAATCCCCGTCCGCGGCGACCTGGTCCTCGCGCCGATGGATGGCTTCACCGACTGGCCCTTCCGCGTGATCTGCCGCGAACTCGGATCGGCGATGGTGTACACCGAGTTCGTTAACGTCGATGAAATCGCCCATTCCCGCCGTGCGGAGAGTGCGGCAAGACTCAAGTTGAAATATTCGGAAATGGAACGTCCGGTGGCTTTCCAGATCTACGGGCATGTGGACGAACGGCTGGTGGAAATTGCGCGCGTCCTGCAGGACCTGGGTCCGGATATCATCGATCTCAACCTTGGCTGCGCGATCCGAAAAATCGCCGAACGCGGCGCGGGGGCGGGGATGCTGAAGGATCCGGCGCGGCTCGGGCGGCTGTTTGCCGCGCTCTCGGTCGCCTTGAGAATCCCGGTCACGGCAAAAATCCGGCTGGGATGGGATGACCGCAGCCGCAATTACCTCGAGGTGGCCAAAGCACTCGAAGACAACGGTTGCGCGTTAATCGCCGTGCACGCGCGGACCAAGGAACAGGCGCTCTCCGGCCCGGTCGACTGGTCCGCGATCGCGGAGATTAAAGCCCGTGCGCGAATTCCCATACTGGGAAACGGCAATGTGCGCACCCCCGGTGATATGGATGCGATTCAACGGGAGACGCATTGCGACGGGGTCATGATCGGCCGCGCGGCCATAGGCCACCCATGGATATTTTCACGGCGCGAAAAGGAAAGTATCCCGCTTGCGGAAAGCATCGCCATGGCCCGCCGCCACCTGGGGATGATGATCGAATTGTACGGTCCCGAATACGGCTGCCTTATCTTCCGGAAGCATGCCGTGCGGTATGTGCATCATTTAACCAGCGTGGGGAAGCTGCGCTCGCGGCTTGTATTGTGTTCGAATGTCGCGGAGTATGAATCATTGTTTGCGGAAGCGATGGAAATATCCAAACAATCCTAAATCAAATTGAAATAATGATGTAATACCACCAAGACACCAAGACACGAAAGATGTTTGCGGAATCCCTATTGCCTTAGCGTCTTTGTGTCTTGGTGGTAAAAAAGAGTATTTCTTTACGTGCGTCTGTGTCGCAGTGCCACCCGAGCCCCGGGCAGGATTATCAGCCCTCCGACCAGAAGCAAATATGGCTAGAAAATCATCCGGAAGTGGAATCGAGAAGCT
>Ga0315536_1000450_pt1 | contig 20534 bp, 24 predicted proteins | sample SalMarSW160230MG_FD_203093 | JGI IMG/M metagenome (GOLD analysis project Ga0315536, IMG submission 203093) | Salt marsh sediment microbial communities from the Plum Island Ecosystem LTER, Massachusetts, United States - Salt Marsh Sediment SW1602-30 ...
GATGGCTATGATGTTAAGCAGACTTGGGATTGAACCCATGGAACTTCAACTCAAATTAATAGCAGCTTATTCTGATGGTGAGGTTCTTACTTCAGATAGCTTCGATATCGATCTTGAGGGGCTGTTCAGCCAGGTTCTTTTGGGTCACCAATATGCAGTCAATCTATCGGTCAATACGGGCTTCCCCACAGAAGAAACAATGCCATTGATCATCGCGAAAGTAAACATGGAAGCCAAGAGTCTTGCAATGACTATTGGATTCTTTGTACCTGAAATGGTGAATGAGTTCCTTGCAAAGGCTAACTCTGAAGCATTTGCTTTGGCAATAGCAGCCTCCGAGAAGGACCCAGAAGCAATACCCTCTGAAATCTTAGGTCAGGCTAAAACAGCTGTAGCTACCCCAGAAGTAGTAACTTCTGAAGCAACGCAGCCAGAAGAACCTGAGGAAGAAGAAGAGGAAGAAGACGTAGCAGGCATAGGAGGCCTGTTCGGATAAACAAACACGAGGTAATAAAAATGGAATATGTATACGCAGCACTTCTGCTTCACAAAGCAGGTGGAAAATTGACTGCCAAGGCAATGGAAGAAGTTCTAACCGCAGCAGGCTCCACACCTGACAAAGGTAGAATCAAGGCTTTGCTTGCAGCCCTCAAAGATGTTGACATCGATGAGGCTCTAAAGAGCGCAGCCGCTATGCCTGTTGCAGCAGCTCCCGCAGCAGCCGGTGCAGCAGCACCAGCAGAAGCCAAGAAAGAAGAGAAGGAAGAAGAGCCTGAAGAAGAAGTCACCGCTGGACTTGGAAGTCTATTCGGTTAGAACATTCTTGTTCATCTCGTCTGATTCCTTTAGCATAGAGGACAGGCAGGTCGCGAGCTTGCCTTGTCCACTGAATTGTTTTTTCAACCCACACACAAATATCTTAATGTGTATATTGACAATTTATGAAAATCATCTTCCATCCATTTATGCTGGAAACGTATGATAGTACTCCAGCAGGAGCTCTTGGACGTTTGGAGTCTGCTGTCGAGATTCTCAGTAAACAGCCTGAATACGAGTTCCTTGAACCACCACTAGCTACAGAAGAGCAGATACTTAGAGCTCATAATGTATACCTAATGGAACAGGTTGAGAGAGATGAGCGTCTAGCACGGATGTCATTACTTGCTGCTGGTGGGGCTGTTCTTGCTGGAGAGATTGCTGTCAAAGGAGAACCAGTATTTGCCTTGATTCGACCACCCGGTCATCATGCATCTGAGGACTCTCATTGGGGTTTCTGTTACCTATCAAATCTACCTATCGCGTTATTACATTTGGAAGCACAGGGGCTGATTGAATCCGCATTTGTTCTAGATTTTGATCTTCATACAGGAGATGGGACAATAAACATACTTGGAGGGAAAAAAGGATTTCACATTCACAATCCCAGTGGAAATGGTGATGAAGCATATTTGAAAGATGTAAAGAGGGTCTTAGATGCGAATCCTGATGTTGACATAATAGCGGTTTCAGCAGGATTCGACGAGTATGTGGAAGATTGGGGAGGGAATCTGTCGACCCAAGCTTTCAAAGAGATTGGAAGATGTGTTTATGATTTTGCGAAGGATAATTGTGATGGACGTAGATTTGCTGTTCTGGAAGGGGGATACAATTTTACAGATTTGGGCAGAAACATCTTAGCTTTCTGTGAAGGATTGAAGGGGAATAGATAGAAGATGATATACAAGATGCTAGTCTCTGCCATTCGAAGACATCTCGAGGAAACATTGCCATTAATCAAACAGCTCACTGAAGTCAATATCATGAGTAGACCGGTTAAAGGTGGTAGAGAGATTGGTGAGGTTGTTCTCCATATGCTACGGTCTTTTGAGTATTATTTGAAGGGAATCACAACAAATCAGTGGGAGGCGCTTCCCTATAACCTAGAGAAGTATGGCTCAGCTGAATCAATCATTGAGCTTACAGAGAGGGTCTTCGAAAAAGTGAAGGTGTATGCAAGCTTGATTTCAACAAGTGATTTGGGAAGAAAGATAGAGTCATTCAATCGACCAGCTACTGTGGCTGAATTGATATTAGAGATGATTGAACATAGTATTCATCATCGTGGCCAAATCACGACATACTATAGATTTCTTGGTATAGATCCTATTCCTATCAAGTATATCATCTAGTCCGATTTGAAAAATGATGGCCGCATTCATCGCGTATATATGAATCATAGTTCCAAATTGTAACGTGAGTTCGCAATGTGCGGATATCACCCTTTTGAAGGAAAAAACATGGGTAACTCTATATTCACTGCAAAATTGCATTCAACTAGCGCAGAACAGATTCATGGTATTACACTAGGAGGTAATCAGAGCACGACAGTCTGTGCACCTCCAATGCTGCAACAACATCCAGGGTCTACAAGTCCGCATCATCTCTTTCTCGCGGCAATAGGTTCCTGTGTGAATCTCATTTTTGAAATTGCTATGAGAAAATCTCACTTGGATTTAATCGAATTAAACTCCGAAATCAATGGGCACTATGAAACTGATGAAGAAAGTGGGGTGAGTCGTTTTACCACAATAGAAATCAACACGAAAGCGACAGTTCCCAAGGGTGTCAAGGAAGAACGACTTCACAAATTGTTTGAGATGGCACATTCAAATTGTCCAATAGGCAATTGTCTAATTGGATCATGTGTTAAACTTGTTACAAGCCTAGAAGTAATTTACAAATAGATGATGAGGGGAAAATCCCTCTCTCGCTCTATTTTATTCTTGTAATCTTTCAAAGACCTTGTCAAGCATTTTCCTATATTCTTGAAATGCATTCCTACCAGATTCAGTTATTTTCAATATGGTATGAGGCTTCTTTTCTTGAAACTCCTTTCTTACCTCGATATATCCAGCTTCCTCTAGCTTACTCATATGGGAAGACAAGTTCCCCCAAGTGAGACCTGTCTTTCTCATTAGGAAGAGAAAATCAGCCTCCTCAATAACATAAAGCTGGGTCATAATCTGCAAACGTGCTTGTTCATGGATAGTCTTATCGAGTTGGATTGGTCTCCCGACATCCTCACTGTTCACAGTCAGCGGCCTCCGGTGTGTTAGTGATTGGATACTTTCGGATGAATAGAAGGAATTTGATAACACCCAGAACTAGTATTGCAATGCTCCAACCATCGAAGTAAATTGTGAGTGCCATATCTGTGGATATGAAATCAGCAAGTGCGGCTGTAAGCCCAGTAATTGTCATTAAGACACCCAGCAGATAGTATCTGTTTTGACCAGTCCTGTACTTCAATAAGAAGGAAAAAGTACACGCGGTCAAACCAAAGAAAACAGGTATCCATCTATAGACCCAATCCATGGTTACTACGTCTATCGAGATAATATAGATCAGAGTAATTTCTTCTGTAACTGACAGAATAAAGATCACTATAGTCCCTAGTATAGCTTTAGATGAGTGGACCTCCCGTAGTTTCGCATACCCAATCCTTGGATATACATACTTTTTCTTAAAACCTCTATAGAATGAAAAGGCGAAGATAATATAGAACATGCAGAATATGACAAGTGCAAGATTGAACCATGCTTCGAATATTGATGGAGCAGATGGTTTGTAAATTATATTAAAAAACAATAGAAGCAGTACTCCAAAATTAAGTTCGATGAATCCATCTTGCGTTAGTTCTTGAACGGATTCCTGTTCAACTGTTTCCAAACTTGTTTCATTGGTCATTGTAATCACAGTGCAAAGTACTTTGCAATACAAAGTATCTTATATCCTAATAAAGTCTTGCAAGAACACAGTTACTCACCAGTGAACAAAGTGCCTATCGGAAAGCTTTATGTCCAATCAAAAAATACCGGAATTTACAGGGCCCGTTGCCTAGCCCGGTACCTTACGCAATCTTTGCGTTGTGTGGGAACATAGGGCGCCAGCCTTCTAAGTTGGAGTTCGTGCGTTCGAATCGCACCGGGCCCGCCATCCTTCTTTTCAAAATTAACTATCGCTCAAAGGATAGTGACTCGAGTAGCCAGTCTGGAAGTTCCATTTCTAATGCTGTTGCCAACTCGCTAGCAGTGTGAAGTTCTCCTACAGCTCTAATCCGTGTTGCTCGCTTATTACCGATTCCAGGAATAGATTTCCATTGGTTAAGTGATGCATTTTGGGGGTTGAATGGATAAGGTAGAACTGCGAGAGACCTCGGTCCGTGATCGACTACGAATACATCTCTGGGTATATGTTCATCCAATCCTTTAGACATGTGGCATAGCAATGGGTACGTACCAAGTTGTCGAAGAAGGTAGTTATGCCCATCTTCAGCATCAAGAAAGACCGATTGAAGTATCGTGCCAGCTGGTGCAACTCGTTTAATCATCTCTACATCAATGCGGTCACGAATCTCTTGCCTGTGTTTGAAGTATTGATTTCTCTTGATTCGTTTACCTGAGATAGGCTCTAGATTAGTACCTTGCAGACCTATGACCTGTCGGACATTAATTCGACGTAATAATAGTCCCTCATTGAGGATTTGTGTGAGGAAGTTCATGTTGTGTTCCAAGGTCTTCTTAGACTCACCTGGCAATCCATAGAGAAGATTGATCCCAGGCAACAGATGTGGGAGCCCACGTGATTCTCTTTTACCACCAACTATGTTCAGTATCCTCACTGCTTCAATCATCTCGTCGACTTCACCCTTCAGATTGTTCCTACGAATCACTTCAGGGTCTGTAGATTCGACTCCAAAAGCGGCTACATCGCCAGGGGTATGGTACTTCATTATTGTCTTAGCAACTTGCTTCGATTCTTCTGGATGTCTGGCAATTGTTCCGGGATTCACATTATCAATGTGAAGGACATCCAAATCTGGAGCTACTTTACGGATCTTAGTGAATAACTCATCAATTGCATCTACATTTGGGGTTGGAAACTCATATTCCCCAATCTCACGAGAGCCATAGGTGAAAAGATCTGCCTGATGACCTAGACGAAAAGCACGGACTCCTAATTTGTATAGAGATTCAATTTCTTTGACGATGGCATTTACTTCTCTCTGCTGAGGTATGCCATATGAGGGCTCCACGCAGAAGGAGCAACCTCCAGAGAGGAATCGAGGGCACCCTCTATAGGTCTCAATCTCGCAAATCATGTGTTTATTCGCAAATCCAGGATATTGTGTTACAATCTGGGAGCCTTTGGTGGTATAGGATTCCATCTCAGAAGCATTTTCTCTTGTTAACTCCAGATTTGCGGATTCTAAACCAATAGAAGAATCAAAAACTTGAGCAAGTACAATCTCAGGGTCTCCTTTGATGATATAATCGAAAGGTGGAACAAGCACGTCTGAACTCAGCGCTACTTTACCGCCCTCAATTCCACATCCAAAGCTAGCCCAGGGGCCAACTAGTAGTTTGGGAATATCCTCTAAAAGTGATGATGAGAATAAAGTTCTGGCTTCTCTAATCGAGATTGGTGTGCCACCGATATACTTACCCGGGACTATCATACCAGCGATGAGAATCAATAGGTCCATTTTCGACCACTTTCTTTGAGCGGTCTCAAAGCTGTTACGTACTTGGTCAATGGTCTGATAATGAATCTGAGTTTGAGGGGAATGGATCCAAATAGAACCTGCTACATATCGAGGATAGATGCTCACATAGGGTGGAACTCCAAGAACTGTAGGCTCATCAACATAACCATCGATAAGCCCTACATGTTCCATAAGCTTCATACAAATTACTCCCATTCTTTGAAGTTATCATATCCTAAGGAGGGAATATCGACATGTCCCTCTGAAGACTCGTATGCTACTCTATCTCCCTTCTGAACATATCCGATATTTATCAAGGGTACATGCTTTGCCGTAGCAATCTCCTGAGCAGCCTCAAATTTATTTTCCGGGATTGTTAAAACTAGTAGGAATTCTTCACCACCCTGCAGTATGAGTTTCATCGCGTCGAGCTTGTTTGTTCGAGCAAACATTTCGACCTCTCTAGCAGCAGGAAGACGTTCTATCATGAAACGGACATTGCTCTGTTTTGCAATTGTGTTGAGTGTGATTCCAAGGCCATCACTGCTGTCCATTGATGCGGTTATTGCATTTTTCTCAGCAAGTGCGGGAACAATCTCCAGATTAATTGCTGGTTTGTAAGCTGCTAGGATTGCTTGCTTGTGTAAATCAGGTTCAGCCTCTCTTCCCTTGAGAAGGATTTCGAACGCAACTGAGGTCAATCCAAAGTATCCTGTGACTGCAATAATATCACCAGGCTGTGCACCATTGCGTGGAATAATGCCTTCTGGAGGCGCTATACCTAAACCTACACCAGTAAGCACAACATCTGAAGACATACCCATATCGCCACCAATGAAAGGGATACCTTCTTTGAGACCATACTGTGAGAAACCACGAACAAGCTCACTTGCTTCATCAGCTTCAAAATCCTCAGGTACACATAGAGATAGCATTGTACACATTGGTTTTGCTCCCTTTGCTGCTAAGTCGCTCAATGTCATGACTGCAGTTTTCCGACCAACCTGTGCCGCGGTCATACCAGAAAGCCAGTCTGTTTCACGAACAAAAGTATCAATATTAACAACCATGTTTTGATTGTCGGTGATTGGAAAATCTGATGCATCATCATCAAAGCCCAGTTTTGCACCTTTGATTGAATTGACATAATTACTAATGCTAGATAAGAAACCACGTTCACCAATCTCACCGGTCTTCATAAAAAGGGCCTCGATATATAATTCAAAGGTCTCATGATAAAGTTTTATTAGTGAACTTTAGAGGTCAGCTCTTAGATGCGCCTCGGTGGCTTAGGGGCTATAGCGTCTGCTTCGTAAGCAGAATGTCGGGGGTTCAAGCGATTCGGGATTTCCCTGAGTCGGAACAAATCCCCCCCGGGGCTCCATCTTTCATCAAATTTTTTGTGCAGCTTTCTATAGTTTTAAGCGGTTTCATTAATAACTCAAAAGGATAGGTGAAATAATTTTGAAAGATAACAAGAATAAAACACAAGCCCCCTCTAGGGCTTCAAAGTCAAGCCTTTTTGAATGGCTGGCTGGTACTACCAGATAATTAAGGTAGGCCACGAAAACAGAACAGATCGGATTGTCGCATTTGTGTGACTCCTTCTGTTCAGAATATTCTCCTTTTCTCATGAAATTGTAGGAATTCAAACTGATTCTAGATAAAAGACTCCAGGTTCGTGGTCATGTGTTGACTGATGAATGAAGAGCTTGTAAAAATTCTAGAGAATGATTTCAACCACAGTGTAGTATCACACGATGAGAACAAAGTCGTTGCTTGGAAGAATCAAGGAAAGAATGCAGTCATCTTCGATACTGAATTAGGAGAGAATCTTCTAACCATTGATGCTGAGATAGACAAATGGTATTGGTCGCCTAATGGGAGTGAGCTTGTTTCACATGACTACACCATAACGTCGATTTGGAATGTACTAACAGGTAAGTTCCGTCGTAATGTCGAAGCAATGTATAATCGACCAAATGAATTAACAATGTATATACGGTCTCAGACTCACATCAATTCGGGGATATTATGGAGTATCTTGATTTCCTAATATTATCTGTAGGTGGTATAACCATCTTTGAAGCTGCTCGACGATTGTATTTGATAAATATGGCTAATAAATTGAGAAACGCTATTTCAAATAGGAACGAGGAGGGAATTCAAGATAATTGCATCTCCTACAAAATCTTCTACAGTTCTGGTGAGGGCTCAAAATGGAACCCCGGGATTGGAGCTGCAATCAATGATAGGCCCTTTGTTATTTTTATACTGATCATCATTACATTGGGTGTTTTTGGAGCGGTACTTACTCTAATAGCTAGCTATCCTAAGATATCCTTACTCATTATGGCTATTGTATTTTCAGCAACATTCCATAGTGGTCCGGATAACATTTCAATAAAGGAGCGATACCTTGAGGTAATAGTTGCTCAAGATCAGAACAAGATGAATGGTCATGATTTGAAAATTCTGACTAAAAGTATCAACGAATACAGGAGTTGGCCTTCGTATCAATTGATATTCGGACTAGCATTTGTAACTTCTATTTTCTGGATAGAATCGTTCATGTTCGTGGGATTTCTAATTATTTTGATCACGGGCTTTTGTGTTCTAGGTAATAAGTATTCTATTCAGAGGGGAATATTTGAGTCAGCTCCGGGGATATGAACCATCGGAGTAGTAAGGTCGTGTGAGAAGCAAACGAGGTTCAACAGAAATCCTTATCATTCAAACATTTACGGAAAACGATGAACTCCATACTACAATACTCCGGAAGCGCTTTCCTGGAATACGGAGTATTTGTCATCCTGTATGCATATGCGGAGGTTGCCCAGCCAGGTTAAAGGCGCTAGGTTGAGGGCCTAGACTTTGCGATATCCGACCCAAGTGGTCTAATCGTCGCAGAGAGGCAGTCTCGTAGGAGTTCGCGAGTTCAAATCTCGCCCTCCGCACCACTTTTTCATCAGAATATTTTTCTTGAAAGAATCAATAATCAATTATCGTGGTGTAGGATGAGAGATATTCCAAAGGGAGTCATTACAATCAGTGTATTCATTGTTGTATCCCTATTTGTACCGATTGCGGAATTACATAGACTTGTAGATCCAGACCCTCAAGATATCATAACTGGAGGATGGTCTAATCCAATTGTTATTTTTCTCTTCGGGGCATATTCCGATGTATCCCAATTTCAAGATAGATATCATATTACAGAAAGTATCTCTAATGCTTCAACAATGCCATTTCTGTTATTGATAGTACTCAATATTCTGCTTCTATTCATCCTAATGATAAGAAGGACATCACCTAAAGCAGCTTTTCCATTATCTGTATTGATTGTTATTTCGTGGATCTTGTTGACAGTCCAAACATATTCAGCAATAGAAAATTGGGTTGTTAGACCAGTTTTGATCACACCTTTGGTCGGCTCATTTATGACCCTAATTTTCATCAATGACCTTGACTCTTTGAGAAAATTGCTGCACTTCGATAAGTGACAAACCTAGGTAATCTCGCCCTCCGCACCATCCGTTTCATTCTAGTTCGATTGGTTCCATCCTGAATTTCCTCATTCGCTCATCAATTTTAGAGCCGAATGGAGCCATAAATCTCTGGATAGATGTAAATAGTTCTTCAGGAACTTTTAATGCGGCTTCAATGCATTGAGCAAGGTCATCCTTTGAAAGGTATTGAGTTAAGGGGCAATGGACCAAATAATGCGCTTCCCCATCTATTGAGAAAATTGGATATTTCCTACAAAGCAATGGACGTACGGGGTAGATTTCACAAGAGGATTCATGGAGATAAGGACATACCAGGTCCTTTCCAAAATCTGTAATATAACAGTTTTCCGTAATTTCAATGAATTTGTTCGGATATCCAGCCTCAATAACCCGATCTACTTCCTTTCTTGTTGCAGAAGTCCCTCCTTGTGTGCAACAGTATCCACCACACTCTTTGCAGATATTAGAATAATCGTAATCTATCATCAAATAACTACAATCGTTATACTCTCATATCAAATCTCGCTCTCCGCACGACTCTTTCTTGTAGAAGGTATGAGTCCCCTTATTTCAAGGATTTCTCAAGCCATACATGATAGCCCCATGGATTTTTGGTCTTCTTAATAATGGAAAAACCGTGTTTCTTATAGAAATTGATAGCCCACTTAGCTTCACTATCAGTTTCTAAGTGGATCTTCGTGAACTCAAGAGATTCTGCTTTCTTTTCAAGGAATTTCATTAGTGAAGAACCAATCCCCATTCTCTGATACTTAGAATGAACTTGCATTAAAGGAATCCAAGCTGTTTTTTCATCTTTGGAACCAAATGACCCGACTGCAATAATATGACCGTCCCTTCGGAGAACAAAGAATTCCATGATTGCTGCCATCTCATCAAGTTGCTTCCGTGTCAGAAATGGTTCTCTGTTGTATTCTTTCGGGATAATCGTGCTGAACCACTCACGATTGAGATTATTAATGAGGGATAAGATTTCATCTTGATCAGAATCTGTCGCGGTTTTAAATTCAATCAACCAGTTTCGCCCTCCGTACCTTTTTGTTTCTAAATGTATTAATCGCCAGTCCGAAATGATGGTATAAGTCTACCAGTTTTTCCCATGTATTTGATATATTCGTCACCAAACTGATCAATCATCATTTGCTCCTCATTTGGGATTCTTCTGTAGTTAACCCAGATTGTAAACACAAAGAAAAGAGTGACCAGAATATCCAGAGAAATAAGACAAAGGCCTATTGTATAGACAAATATACCGAGATACATCGGGTGTCGGATCCTCTTGTAGGGACCTGTAGTGATCAACTTGTGATCTTCCTGTATCTCCAGTGCTATTGACCACTGTTTATCGAGGTGGCGGTGAACCCAAACCAAGTAGAAAATCGGAATAATTGAAACAATAATCCCAATCCACTGGACATAATCACCGAGAGGAATATGAGCCCATGGCCACCACGGTAGTGCTAGTAAATACAAGATGAGACCTATGACTCCAATCACAGTAATTATTGCGGTTAGAACCATCAGGCCCTTCCCCATCTCCATATCGGCAGTTTTCATCTTCTCTGTAATGCTAGCAAGACTATCATGCGTCTTTGTCTTTCTACCATAATATCCTCTCACAATCCCCAGACTAATCCATAAACTGAGGAAAGCAAGTCGAAAGAAGAGATTCATGTCCACACTCTTCACCTCTTGATGCTCTATTTGTATCTGTAATAAAATTAGATGTGTCTAACTTTCTTAAACTTCTGTTTCAAAGTAAATATCGCTGATTTCCTAACTAGAGGGCCCGCTTTCGGTGTAATCTTATTCTATGGCAAGAATCTAGGGTCTATTCAGTTTCATACCTCGCAGGTTCAGCGAAGAAATCCATTGCTCTGAAGAATGTCTTGAACTCAGCTGAGTGGACAACTCCTTCGGGTATATAGTACGAATCACCTCTCTTGTAGAGATTTGTTTCATCGCCGATTGTTAGTAACATCTCACCTTCGATGACAAAACCATATTGTGCACCATGACTGTGTGGAGGTACTATTCCAATCGGTTCAATCTCAAAAAAGGCGATCTGAAAAGCAACACCTTGAGCAATCCAGGCTTGAACTCCTTGCATTGGGATTTTTGCCCTTGGTAGATTTTTGATGCAATCGGGATATGCTTCAGCATCCATTGTTCTCACATGTGGAGATTCGAGTAACGGGATATTAAAATCTCTTGTACTGGTTAAGAAAAACAAATCTGGTCCACCGAGCCATTCTTTTCTGTGTGTTGGTTTTGAATACTTGAGGGCACAAGATTACTTGATTCATACAAGAGAGACAATGTATACCCAACTGTCGTTCAAATCCTCAGTTTCAGCAGTAGCTAGTCCCACTTTTGGATTAGAATGAGTAGATAATGTGCCGTGTAATATGGAACTAATACCAATTAAACAGCTGCGAGGGCTGTCGACTTCTAGTACTAGAATCTCAGAAGATAAATCTGGAAAAGTCGCATACACGTAGACAGATACAGATTGTTCTGCAATGCAAACAGTGACATTATTCTCTATCCAACACATTGGCCAGTACTAATACAGGAAAGTGAAGTTGACTTCGTGGAATATTACAGAATACGATGAGTTACTGTGATGGCTTTGAATATCACTTACGTAGTAATATCCACCAAAATTAGTAAGATAATCTCCTTCATTTTCGACTAGTACAAATCCAATAATACACACTGCTACAATAGTAATTGCAATAATCTGTTTCCAGTGGCCGCCCCTCATATCTAGTAGTATGTCAGCATCTCAAAATAATATCTTCGATTCTGATTTGATAAATTGAGGAATCGAATAATTCAGTTCAAAAAGAAGAATTTGTGAGCAACCAATAAGATTGCCCACAATCAAACAGCTAGTGCTGTATTAGATTAATTCTGGAATAAAGATCTAGTATCTACGACGCCTGTCGCCGCCACTGCTACCACCGTAGCCACCGCTACTGCGGCCGCCACCACTGTAGCCACCACTGCTTCTGCCGCCACCGCCATAACCGCCGCCGCCACCGCTGCGACCACCATAGCCGCCGCCACCTCGGCCGCCACCACCGCCACCGTAGCTTCTACGGGGTCGGTCGTCTTCGTGCTCTTCAGCAGACATGTCAACATCCATGTTGATTTCTTCGATAGCTTCTTCGGCTTCATCGAGTTTACCGTACCTACCAACATTCAATCTCAAGTTACCTCGAAAGAGACCGGTGTATCCATTTGTTAGATTGTAGGTAGTATTTTCTTCAACTTCGTCAATAGTGTCATCCCATAGTGGAACCTGAACGGTTCCGCTGGAATCTCCAACAGTAATATCACAGACTCGGTGTGAGGATCCATCTTTTCTAGATTCGATCTCTCGCTGTTCACCTATGCTGATCACCTTGAAAGAAATGGTGACATTCTTCATTCGTGGCTTTAGTTCTGCCACGGTAGCCTCAATTGGCTCACGTTCTTCATAACCCATTGTTATTCACTCGCTTGATGCGATATATGCAAGTCGTCAAAATTAGATAATCCTTCTGTGAAATTTACGATGCTGAAAAAATAACTCTCGATAATTCCTTTGTTAGAAAACTGTTCTCGTGTACCTGCAAGTCGTTTCTCAGAATGATTGCTTATGAACTTGTGTACGTGGTTCATTTCAAAGAAAAAGGACTGTAATTTGATTAAATCATGAAAAAACTTGTTTTGATAATTCCAGATTAAAAAGAAGAACCTGTGAGCAATCAATGCAGATTGCCCACAATCAAACAGCTTACGCTGTGTTAGATTATTTCTAGGATAAAGGTCTAGTATCTACGACGCCTGTCGCCGCCACCACCGCCGCCTCGGCCGCCACCACCGTAGCCGCCACCGCCGCCTCGACGATCTCTACCGCCATAGCCGCCACCGCCGCCTCGGCCGCCACCACCGTAGCCGCCACCGCCTCGACCACCGCCACCGTAGCTTCTACGAGGGCGATCATCTTCGTGCTCTTCAGCAGACATGTCAACTTCCATGTTGACTTCTTCTATGGCTTCTTCGGCTGCCTCGAGTTTGCCGTATCTACCTACGTTTAGACGTAGGTTACCACGGAAAAGACCAGTGTAACCGTTTGTTAGATTATAAGTTGAACCTTCTTCAACTGCTTCAATAGTGTCATCCCAGAGTGGAACCTGTACGATTCCACTAGCATCACCAACAGTGATATCACAGACACGGTGTGAAGATCCATCCCTTCGGGACTCGATCTCTCGCTGTTCACCTATGCTGATCACCTTGAAAGAAATGGTGACATTCTTCATTCGTGGCTTTAGTTCTGCCACGGTAGCCTCAATTGGCTCACGTTCTTCATAACCCATTGTTATTCACTCGCTTGATGCGATGTATGCAAGTCGTCAAAACTAGATAGTCCTTCTGTGAAATTGCGATGCTGAAAAAACACCATTGATAATTCCGATGATAGAAAGCGCGTCTCGCTTTTCGTGTACCTGCAATTTTCTTTTCAAAGTGATGCCTTAAGAACTTGTTCACACCGGCGAGTAATGCGTAAAGAGTCATTAAATAACGAAATCACTGGGGAAGCCTAGTTAACACGATTCTTGTTTGAATGGCATCAGTTCTTATCATCAGAAAATCCGCTCTTTTTATGGCTATTATCACAGAATGGTTTATTCATGGATGAACCACAGCGACACAATGTATAATGTTCCATTGATTCAGGTTTTGAACCTTGGTCATCGATGAGGATAATTCCACCGACAAATTCTAACGGGCCATTCTTTGCTACTTTGATAGCAGGTTCTCTTTCTAAATCTTGGATTCTTTGTGTACCAATCTTGTAACTGAGAGCTCCAGAGGGACATTTCTCGATAGTTTTTATTGTCTTTCGTATACTTCCTTCATCAGGAAAAATCCAGGCGGGTTTCTTATCTTTTTGAAAAACTTCAGGGCTCTCTCGTACGCATGTACCATCAGAGGAACAAACTCCTCGGTTGTCTAAGATAGTGATTTCTTTTCCCTTGAATTCTACTACTTTATCTTCGCGCCTATCAGGTTCTTTCGCTCCGGAAAAATCAACTTTTGAATGAGTCCCATCACAATATGGTTTGTCCTCAGATTTTCCACATCTGCATAATGCTGTGACAGAATCCAATTCAATTGCCTTACCTTTCGAGTTGTAGCATTTTGGTGCACCTACAACCATGAAAGGGCCAAAGCTATCAAATACAACCATTGGTTTCATATTCTGATTCATATGTTTCACAACAGTAGTTTGCTATTGTGGTTCTATTTGAATCTTGTATGAGGACCATTTATCGATACTATTTTGTTTTAGAAAATGAATTGGAAACTTGAAAGATCGATGTAAATGGACCCACTCACAGCACGTTAGAGGCGGGAGCATGCTGGGTCCACGAGTGGGTCCGGGGGAGGGAGTTTGTCTGTGATTACTGCAGAAACTGCAGCAGAAGTGCGATTCCAAAGGAAGGGAAATCGCGCAAGGTGTGTTACTTTGGTTCCAATACTACGTACGTTGTCTGAGATATAAGGTCCTCATGAGAGTGAGTGCCGCTTTTCATTATCAAAATAGAAAAACTATCACAAATTTCTACTACAGAGTATGTTTCTGCTTATTCATGACAATGTATAAAGGAGGAAACAATCCCGGACAACTTGAATTACCCTGGGGTGAAATATAACGACATCCTTGAAGATTGGAATCATTGGAACTGGAAATATGGGTAGAATTCATGCACGAATTCTAAATGATATGAACTCATTAGTCGGTGTTGCTGATTCTGCTTTTGATATTGCTAAGGTGACGGCAGAAACATACAATGTTCCAGCATTTGATGATTATCACGCGCTTATTGAGGAAACAATCCCGGATGCCGTGGTCATTGCAACCCCCACGCATTCTCATGCGGAGATTGCGAAAGAGGTTGCATCAAAGTATGATTGTATTCGCGGATTATTAATCGAGAAACCCATGGCAAGTACATTAGAAGATGGAAAGAAAGTTGCAGATATTATAAAGAAAAAGGGGATAGTCACCTTAGTTTCTCACTCTGAAATCTATAATCCAATTGTAGGGAGAGCGATTGCTCTTATTGAAACAGGAGCTATTGGGAAACCTCAGTCTGTAATCCATGATAGACGAGGTTTAGTACCACCTGCAAGAATTCCTTCTTTGGGAGACGTCTTCGAAGATCTTGGGGTTCATGACTTTGATATAATGGCGAGAATCAGTAAAGGGAAAGCAAAGCTCTATGCACATGGCGCCACTCAGAGTGGAATATTCAATAGTGGAACAGTGATGATCAATTTTGAATCAGGAACAGAACACATCTTCCATCTCTCGCGACAATACGCAGGACGACGCAGATACACGGATGTTTCAGGTAGTGAAGGTTCCTTGATGCTTGATTTGTTTGGACAGATTATCAAGATACAACATCTTGAGCAAGCGCCCATGGCAGCAAGCGATACGATAAATCTCCCAGAAAGAGGTGCTACTATCAAGGTATATGGTGAACCAGTGCGAGAGGTTCTCAATGATTTTATATCTTGCATCAAATCAGGGGCAACTCCGAGAGTGAGTATAGATGATGCTCTCTGTGCCCTCAAGGTTGTTGAGGCATCAAGAGAAAGTGCAAAATCAGGTAAAGTTGTTGATATCGAGATAGATGCTAGGAAATAACCTCACCGAATAGATGTGTTCTTTCAGCATCAACTATACGAATTGATGTAGTTTCACCTAATTTAATATCATCATTGATGATAATAGGTTTGTATGAAGGATTACGACACATGAGACCTCCACGAGATCCCTTCTGAGTTACTAGAACTTCACCAGTCCAACCAATCCAGGATTTATTGTTCTCCTCAAGAATTTCATTCACCAGTACCGTTAGTCGTCGACTTCGATCCTTCTTGGTTAAAGTATCGACTTTATTCAGTGCTTTCGAAGCTTCAGTTCCAGGTCGGTCACCATATTTTGAGATATTGACAATAGGAGGATGAACTTTTGAGATTGCTTCCATGGTCAATTCGAAGTCCTGTTCTGTTTCACCAGGAAATCCAACTATGATATCAGTGGCTATGGTGGAGTCACTGAAGGTCTGTCTCACTGTGTCAACAACTTGCTCCCATTCTTCAAAGGTATATTTTCGCCCCATAGCATCAAGAATAGAATTACTTGCTGACTGCAATGGAATATGAAAGAACTTGAAGAAGTGGTCAGATTTCATTACCTGAACTAATTCACTAATAGAATCTAACACCAAGTTCGGATTAAACATTCCTAACCGAAATTTATGCAATCCTTCAATCTTGTCTATCATGGTTGTCAATTCAACAAGATTACTACCAATATCAACACCATATGTCCCAAGGTCTTGGGATGTAATACGGATCTCTTTGTACCCTGAGCGAACACATTTCTCAACAGTATCAAAAATATCTCGTTTTGAATGGCTCTTTACTGCCCCTCTGGCAAATTTTACAGCACAATAAGCACAATTACCAAGACAGCCTTCGCAGATAGGAATCGTGCAAACGACACTGTTTGGTGGACCTTCCAACCAATTCAGCTTTGACACATCGTTTGAGTCAAGATGAATAATGCCCACTTCACCCTTCAGAACTCTCGGTACTACATCACTAAGTGATTCGATGGATTGCGGCCCAATTATTGCAGCAAATTTAGGGAGAGCTCTTTCAATCCTTTTCAGGGATATTTTTGGAAGACAGCCTGCAACTATTATTGGTGTATTTTCAACAGCTAATGTTTCAAGTCTACTTATTATTCGGTCCTCTGTTGGTTCCTTCACTCCACAGGTATTCAGAATTATCAGGTCCGCAGTATCAATAGATTCAACGCGATTGCTATCCATGTTTGCTAAAGTGCCTACTATAATATCCGAGTCCGCCGAGTTTAGAGAACAGCCATAGGTTTCTAAATAGAATTTGATTGTCATGCCAACACCTAACCGCCTTGAACGTGTGGAAGGAGCGCAATCTCATCACCATCAGACACAGAGATCTCTACACCTCCAATTGTTGAAACATCCTTCTTGTTAAACATCACAATCAGATTTCCATCAATCTTCCCATTCTTCATTATCAAATCCTTTAATGCAGAACCGCCCAAGTCAGCAACTATCTGAATAACCTGTAGTACTGTTGCTCCTTCTGGAACCTCCACTTCTATCAACTGCTTCTCTAGCAGCCTACGAATTGGCCCAAAGGACTTGAATCTAACTAACATTATTCCCAGAGTTTCAAATCAGGGTGCACTATTCAGCTTTTGCATAGTGCGACACGAGTTCATCAACCAGAGTGTTGACAGCTTTGATAATCTCATCAATATCATTCTTCGTAGCGTGATCATAGTGTATTCCTACAGTTACTACTGTCGAACGCTCAAGAACCTTGCAGATTGTTTCAGCTGCGGAATTAGCAACTACATAATCCTTATGCCCTGGAAATGTTAAGGAGCTTAGACTTACTGTCGATGCATCTCGATAATGACTCGGAGTAACATATGCAATTGCAACACCACCAATATGGTGTTCATCACCACCATGAATCGAAATGAGCAGATCATTTCCGATTTCTTTTACCTCAAGATAGATGGTATGTTTCCCAGCTGCACGTTCTAGAATCATCCTTCTTCTTCTCCTTTAGCAAGACGCTCCTGATACATCTTATACGAGAGGGTAAGAGTTTTTGGATGTGCTGCGCGATATTCATCAAGTAGGCGAACAGCTGTGGTATGTGGTGCAGTTTTTACTATCTCTGGGTTTTCATGCGCTTCTTTTGATATCAGACGAAGTGCTTCAATAAAGAAGTCCAGTTCTTGTTTGGACTCTGTTTCTGTTGGTTCAATCATGAGAGCTTCAGATACAATTAACGGGAAGTATACTGTTGGAGAGTGCACACCAAAGTCGAGCAGACGTTTTGCAACATTCATTGCACTAACACCAGTTGTTTCCTTTAGCTCCTGCGCAGAGATAACACATTCATGCATTCGAGGGGCATCCTGAGAGAATGGAAGCGTAAAACCAGGAATCTTCCTTACATGATGGGCTACGTAATTTGCATTTAATACTGCAATCTCAGAGGCTCGTTTGAGCCCCTCTCTACCAAGTGAGTATGAGTAAGCATATGCTCTTACAAGTACACCGAAGTTACCATAGAATGATTTCACTTTACCGATAGATTTGGGAAGATTATAATCAAAATCAAATAGGCCATTCTCTGTTTTTACAATTCTTGGAATAGGTAGGAATTCTTGAAGTGGTTTCTTGACTCCAACAGGACCGGCTCCGGGTCCTCCACCTCCGTGAGGCGTTGAGAAGGTCTTGTGTAGATTCAGGTGAACAACATCAAAGCCCATATCACCAGGTCTGACCTTGTGCATTATTGCATTGAAATTTGCGCCATCATAGTAAACCAGACCACCAGCATCATGAACGATTCCCGTGATCTCTTCGATATCTTTCTCAAAGACTCCAATGGTATTGGGGTTAGTAAGCATAAGTCCTGCTGTTTTTGGTCCAGCAACTGCTTTCAATGCATCAAGATCAACAAGACCTTCTTTGCTTGAGGGAATAACAACTACATTGTATCCAGCCATTGCAGCGGATGCGGGGTTGGTTCCATGTGCTGCATCTGGAATAAGCATCTCAGTTCTTTGTTCACATTGTTGTGTTACACAGCGATGATATTCGCGCATCATCATCACCCCGGTCCACTCACCTTGAGCTCCCGCTGCTGGTTGAAGAGTGACCGCATCCATTCCAGTGATTTCACATAACCATTGTTCCAGTTCCCACATCAGTTCTAATGCACCTTGCGTTGTGGAAACATCTTGTAGAGGGTGTATCCATGCAAAGCCAGGATGTGCAGCAGCTACATTGTTCTGTTCGGGGTTATATTTCATGGTACAACTTCCAAGAGGATATGTGCCAAGACTGACAGAGTAGTTCATCTGAGAGAGTCTAGTGAAGTGGCGCACTATCGCAGGTTCAGAAACCTCAGGAAGCTTAGGCGGATTCTTACGTGCCATGGATTTTGGAATGATATCTGTAAGTTTTCCTACCTGTTTACGAATATGATCTTCTGGAGTAGGAAATCTGTGCGCAATGACGCCGGGATTTGTTCGATTGAAGAGGAGAGGTTCATCCCACTTTGCCTGTCGACTCGTGGATCTATCTGAACCGCCGCTCATTTGGTCGCACCTCCCCCTGAAACGATTTCTTTAATCACCTGCACCATAGTATCAATATCTTGCTGAGTGTGAATTTCAGTGACACAGAATAACATCGATTCACCTAGATCGGGAAATTCATTATTCAGTATCTTACCACCTTGAATCCCATGATGCAAAAGACCTTCATGGACCTGATGAGCAGTAGTTCCATTCTCGAACTGAACGACAAATTCTTTCCATATCGATCCACCAATTGCAGGAGCATTGACTCCATTAATGGCATCCAGTCTCTTTGCAGCATAATTTGCTTTTAGAGCAATAGTTTCACCAATCTGTTCTATTCCAGAGGGACCAAGCACAGACATATAGATTGCAGCAGTAACTGCAGCAAGTGCTTGATTAGAGCATATATTGCTTGTAGCTTTTTCTCTGCGGATATGTTGTTCTCTAGGACTAAGGGTGAGTACATATCCATCTTCGTAGGGTTCTTCTTCAGTTCGCGTTAATCCAACCAGACGCCCAGGTAACTGATAAATTAACTTTCTATCATTTATACAACCAAAAATTCCCAGTAGTGGTCCCCCATAGCTTACAGGAGAACCGAGATGTTGCCCTTCTGCAACAACTATATCCGCGGCGTAATCTCCAGGTGGTCGAAGGATACCAAGAGAGAGAATATCAACACCTGCAACAAGGAGTGATTCCTTTTGGTGCACAATTCGTGCAATGTCATCAACTTGTGTTTCAATGAATCCGAGATGACTGGGATTTTCGATGTAGACTCCTGCGACATCATCATCCATTTTTGATTCAAGATCAGAGAGCGACATCAGACCTGTTTTTTTATCAAAATCAATTTTGGCAACTTCAATATCTGCAGGTTCTGTGTAGGTATGAATTACGTTATAATGCTCTGGATTGATTGTCCCAGGTACAAGGAATTTCGACCGATTCTTTTTTACTCGAATGGTCATTCGAGCAGCTTCTGCAACGCCAGTCGACATATCATACATTGAAGAATTAACAACATCGATTTGGAGTATTTCAGCCAGAAGACTCTGGTACTCAAATAGGGTTTGGAGCATCCCTTGACTGATCTCTGCTTGATAGCTTGTATAAGACGTCACGAATTCAGATCTTCCAGCTAATGCAGGTACAATGGCAGGAATATAGTGCATTCCAACACCGGCTCCAAGAAACACGCTACCATCGGAAGCTGTTTTATTTTTTCCAGCAAGTTCTTGTATTCTTTCAG
>Ga0315536_1000451_pt1 | contig 20529 bp, 21 predicted proteins | sample SalMarSW160230MG_FD_203093 | JGI IMG/M metagenome (GOLD analysis project Ga0315536, IMG submission 203093) | Salt marsh sediment microbial communities from the Plum Island Ecosystem LTER, Massachusetts, United States - Salt Marsh Sediment SW1602-30 ...
CGCCATGGAAGCGCTCGACTCTGTCGGCTTGGCCGACCTCGCCCTCCAGGACGTGTCCACCCTGAGCGGAGGCCAGCAGCAACGGGTCCTCATTGCCCGCGCCATGGCCCGCAAACCCGATCTTCTCATCCTCGACGAACCCCTTGCCGGGGTCGACCTGCCCAGTCAGGACGTATTCGCCAAGGTCCTCACCGACATCAAAGAGCAAGGGGCGACGGTCATCATCGTCCTCCACGAGGTCGGGCCCCTCGCCAAGCTCATCGACCGCGCCGTCGTGCTCGAAAGGGGTCACATCGTCCACATGGGAAAGCCCCCTCACGCTCATGGCGAGCACGCGCTCCCTGGGCACGTTCACGTCCACCCTCACGACGACGACCCCACGCGCGCCACCGGTGGAACATCGGCCCTCGGATTGACGGTGTAGCCATGGATCTCTTCTCCGACCCCCTCATGCAGCGGGCACTGCTCGTGGCCCTCCTCGTTGGTCTCACCGCACCGGTGGTCGGCACCTACCTCGTCCAGCGCCGAATGGCCCTCCTCGGCGATGGCATCGGGCACGTCGCCCTGGCCGGGGTCGCCGCTGGTTGGCTCGCCGGATCGGCTGCAAACCTCGCCCAGCGGGACGCCCTCGCCCTCCCTGGCGCCGTCCTCTTCGCTATCGCCGCTGCGGTCACCATTGAGCGGCTACGAGAGAAAGGCACCTCCCCGGCCGATGTCGCCATGGCGATCCTGTTCTATGGCGGAATCGCCCTCGGGGTGCTGCTTATCGGTATCGCCGGAGGTACGAGTTCGAACCTCCTCGGCTACCTCTTCGGTTCGATCTCGACCGTGACCTGGCCGGACGTCTGGCTCTCGGTGGGCCTGTCCTGCCTGATTCTCGCCATCGGCCTCGGCCTCCGGCACTCGCTGTTTGCCGTCACTCACGACCAGGACTTCGCCGTCTCCTCTGGCCTCCCCGTCCGCGTCCTCAACCTCACGGTCGCGGTGCTGGCCGCCGTCACCATCACCGTCGCGATGCGGGTCGTGGGCGTCCTCTTAGTCTCGGGGCTGATGATCCTGCCCGTCGCGATCGCCCAGCAGGTCTCCCGATCTTTCGTCCGCACCATGGCCTTCTCGATGGGAATTGGCACGGCCCTGTGCGTCACCGGATTGACCATCACCTACTACCACGACCTCCAGCCCGGCGCTCTCATTATCGTCCTTGGGGTCGTGGTCTTCGCCGTGACATCCGGTGTTCGAGGCCTCCTCACCCGACGGACCAACCGCACCTCCCTTGAGGCCATCCATGGATGACGGCCCCCAGCCCGCCCTTCCCCGGATGACCCGTCAACGGGCTGCCGTCCTTGCCGTGATCGAGGATTCGGAGGAGTTCCAAAGTGCACAAGAGTGGCACGAGCGACTGCGCCACGAGGGATCGCCGATCGGGCTCGCGACGGTCTACCGCACCCTCCAGTCGCTCGCCGAGGCTGGCGAGGTCGACTGCGTCAGAAGCGAAGACGGCGAGGCGCTCTACCGCCGATGCGGGAACACCGAGATGCACCACCACCACCTCCGTTGTCGGAACTGCGGTGTTGCCGTCGAAATCGAGGGGCCGGGAGTCGAGGCTTGGGCGGCAACCATTGCCGCACGGTACGGCTACTCTCACATCGAGCACACCATCGAATTGACCGGGCTCTGCGCGGCGTGCTCGGCGAAGGAGCAGCACTAGCGGCCGACGGGCCTTCCGCCTACTCCGCCGCCCCAAAGCGCCGATTCCTCCGGGCGTACTCCTCGATGGCCTTCCACAAGTGGCGCCGGTCGACGTCGGGCCATAGAACGTCGTCGAAGACCATCTCGGCGTAGGCGGCCTGCCACGGCAGGAAGTTGCTCGTCCTCATCTCTCCGCTCGACCGCCAGAAGAGGTCGACGTCCGGCATGTCGGGCTCGTCGAGGTGCGCCGCGACCGTCTTCTCCGACACCCGCGACGGGTCGAGGCGTCCGGCCGCGACATCGACCGCGATGGCGCGGGCGGCGTCGGCGATCTCGGCGCGGCCCCCGTAGTTGACGCACATCGTCAAGGTGATCACGGTGTTGCGAGCGGTGAGACGCTCCGCCGTCTCCAACTCCTTGATCACGCTGGCCCACAGTCGCCGCCTGCGCCCCGCCCACCTCACCCGCACGCCCCACTCGTTGAGTTGGTCGCGCCGGTCGTGGAGCACCTTGCGGCTGAAGCCCATGAGGAAGCGGATCTCCTCGGGGCTGCGCTTCCAGTTCTCCGTCGAGAACGCGTAGACGCTGACGTAGGAGACGCCGATCTCGATCGCGCCCGCCACAACGTCGAGAAGCGCGGCCTCTCCCCGTTCGTGACCCGCCGTCCGCGGAAGCCCCCGCTGCTTGGCCCATCGCCCGTTGCCGTCCATGACGATGGCGACGTGACGGGGGATGGCGGCGGGCGGGAGGACGGGTGGTTGGGCGCCGCTCGGGTGCGGGTACGGGGGAACGGGGGGAGGCGGGGCGGCGCTCACGGGGCAGTCACCTCCGGGGATTCGGATCGCGTCCGGTCCACCATACCGAGGCTGCGAAGGCTCCGCTCGAGGTGGTACTGCGTGTAGGCCGCCACGATGCCCGCCGCCTCCCGTCGGTTCCGAGCCTCCGAAGCGTCGGCCACCGGCCAATCGCCCGCTTGGAGCGCAGCCAAGAGAAGAAGGGTCTCGGGGGCGGGCGACGCCGCGCCGGTTGGACGGTCGTTGTCGCACACCGCACCGCCTGCGGCCGGGGAAAAGGCGCGATGCGGCCCCGGCTTCCCGCAGGTCGCGCACGAGTCGAACGACGCCGCCCAGCCGGCCACCGCGAACGCCCGGAGCAGGTAGGAATCGAGGATAAGCCCGTGCTCGTGCTCACGGTTAGCCAGGGCGCCGAGGCCGGCCCGGAGGAGCCGGTACTGCTGGAGCGCGGGCTCCTTCTCGTGATCGACGAGCTTGTCCGCGGTCTCGACCATCGCCGTCGCGGCCGTGAACATCGGGTAGTCACCCGCGATCGCCTTGGCGAACGGCTGGATGGTCTCCACCTGGTTCACGGTGTCGAAGGTACGACCCTCGTAGAACTGGGCATCGACGACCATGAACGGCTCCAGCCGCGCCCCGAAGCGGCTGCTGGTCCGCCTGACCCCCTTGCCGACCGCCCGCACCTTCCCGTGCTCGCGCGTCAGCATCGTGACGATGCGATCCGCCTCACCCAACTTGTGGGTGCGGAGGACGATCGCCTCATCGCGGTAGGTGGGCACGGTCCATTGTCTCGCGCGACCGCGTCGTCGCCGGACGCGATCTCGTTGAACAGACTCGCCTCGCCCCGCAAGCGGTCACCCGCTACGCTGGGACCGGTTCGGCCCGGCACCGACCACGCCGAGAAGGGGCGCACCATGTCCTCCGCGCGTCATCGTTGCGCAACCGTGCGCACACTCACGGTGCTCGCGACGCTCATCCTGCTGGCGGCTTGCGGCCCCACCGGGGCGCCCTCGTCGGACCTGTCGGCGGGTGCCTCTCCTACCGCGAGCTCCCCGACGATTCCTTCTTCCACGGACCTCGATCCGGCAAGCCCTATGGCAACCCCCTCCGCGAGCGAATCCGCGGGACCATCTCCTTCGCCTTCAGGCGACGTCACGTTGGAGCCCGGAACGACCGCACCAGGCAGTCTCATCCTCATGCCGATGGGGATCCTCTCGGCGGGAGACGTAAGTTCATGCATCCTACGAAGCGACGGCTCCGTCTGGTGTTGGGGAGGGAACTGGGCTGGCGAGGTCGGTGACGGCACCGCGGTCCGCCGCACCACACCGGTCGAAGCCCAAGGACTGTCGAACGTGGCGCGGGTGACGACGGGTGGCAGGTACGCGTGCGCGCTGCACACCGATGCGACCGTGTCGTGTTGGGGTCAGGGTGCCTGGCGTGTCGTACCATCCGGGACCGGTCCGTGGCTCCCGGTAGACGTGGTGGGTTTGGACCACGTCGTGTCGATGTCGTCGGGTTATGCTCACGTGTGCGCCGTGGACCAGGAGGGAAGCGTCTGGTGCTGGGGCGATACCGGCGTTGGGGCTCTGGGTAACGGGTCGTTAGGCAGTTCGGTAAACCCCGTACAAGCCGTCGGGATCGACGACGCGGTCGCCGTATCGGCGGGGTGGAGCCACACCTGCGCGGTGATGAACAACGGTACGGTCTGGTGTTGGGGCAGCAACTTCGGTGGCGAACTCGGCGACGGCACGTCAACCAGCCGATCGTCCCCGGTGCAGGTCGTCGGGATCGCGGACGCGGTAAGCGTGGGGACGGGCGATGGTCATTCGTGTGCACTCCACCGGGACGGGACCGTGTCCTGCTGGGGTGCAAACGACTGGGGTGAACTGGGCGATTACACAACCACCACCAGACTGCTCCCGACGACGGCCCTAGGGGTGACCGGCGCGGTTGGGCTCACCGTCGGCAACCACCATACGTGCGTTCTGTACCCTGACGGCACGATCTCCTGTTGGGGAACAATCAACAGGTCCTACTTCCCGCAAGCACTTCCGCTGATCGACGATGCCGTGGCCATCGACTCCGGCGGCGGGCACTCGTGCGCGCTGCGCGAGGACCTGTCCGTTTGGTGCTGGGGGTCGAACACCTACGGCCAACTCGGCGACGGAACCACCACGATCCGATCGACCCCGGTGCCCGTCGTCGGACTGGGCTGATCAGGATCCGCGTCACCCGCGGGATCGGGTGCATGACGAAAATCACCCCCTCCTCGGTAGTGACGCGGGGTCGCGCTCGGTACCCTATGGGCATCGGGAAGCGTGCCGCCAGGAGTGGCCCCGAACCCCGAGGGGGCACCGGCGGGTCCGCTTCATGTGACAACTCCAGACACGGAAGGCGGGATGTCGAAATGGCGCACCACCTCGGGCGGAGGCTCCGCCCCATCGTCGCGATCGCGGCAACGACTCTGCTCCTCAGCGCTTGTTCGTCGGCATCGCCCGGCTCGACAGTCGAGCCCACCGACACGTCCGGCACGGCGGCGCCCACCACTCCCCCTCCCGACACCCAACCCTCCGAGCCAACCTCCCAACTCGTGGCGGGCTACTATCACGGATGCCTCCTTCAGTCCTATGGCACCTTGTCCTGCTGGGGAGACAACTCCTACGGTCAGGTCGGGGACGGAACGTCGGTCATACAAACCCACCCTGTTCCCATCCCCCGAGCCATCGACGCGATCCAGGTCTCGCTTGGCGGTGGCCATTCGTGCGCCGTGTTCCCCGACGGGACGGCCTCGTGCTGGGGCTGGAACGCTTACGGCCAACTCGGCGATGGCACCACGACTGATCACCTAACGGCCGCGCCTGTGGCGGGGCTTTCTGGGGTCGTCGAGACGACGGCCGGGGCGGGACACACGTGCGCCCTCCTTTCCGACGGAACCGTCTCGTGTTGGGGGTACAACGACTTCGGGCAACTCGGCGACGGGACGGTGACGAGCCGCCCGACTCCCGGTGCCGTACCCGGGCTCACGGATGTGGTGCAGGTCGTGGCGGGGTATAGCCATACGTGTGCCCGTCACGGTGACGGCACGGTCTCGTGTTGGGGAGACAACTCGTGGGGTGAACTGGGGGACGGGACGATGACCTCATCCGCCGTGCCGGTGAGGGTCCAGGGCCTCACCGACGCGACACAGATCTCCACCCGTTACGGCCACGTGTGTGCCGTGCGCACGGACGGCACGGTCTTCTGCTGGGGCAACAACGACTACGGAGAGATCGGCGACGGTTCGGCAAGCAACCAGGCATCCCCCGTTCTCGTCGGGGGCCTCACCAACGTCGTCCAGGTTGGAACGGGCACCGCCCACACGTGCGCCCTAATCGCGGACGGCACCGTTCACTGCTGGGGCTTCAACGGGTGGGGGCAACTCGGCGACGGCGGCACGACGGATTCGTGGACGCCGACGCAAGTGGTGGACCTCTCGGATGCCGTCGAGGTCGCGGTGGGGGAGGCGTTCTCGTGCGCCCTCCACAACGACGACTCGATCTCCTGCTGGGGCCAGAACACCTACGGGCAATTGGGCAACAGTTCGACGACCGAATCCTCTGTCCCGGTGACGACAGGAGGGTAGGCGGGCCGACAAGTTAGCGGTTGACCTTCGAGGACACTCCCCACCGAGATGCGTTCCTCAACCCGATAGCCCAGCCTCTTGTCGCCCACGGTCGAGTGCATGACGCGGCCAGGCTTTCCGTCATGTATCCTTCAGAACCTACTCCACGCGGGTAAGGACCAGAGCCGAATCCGCAGAACCGTTACTTCCCATCAAGGTCATCCGGTTCCCATCGATCGTTCCCCCGCGCATTTCCTTGAAGTCGCTCTTCGTAAGAACAATCGTCATGATCACGCTATCGCCCGAGACGGCCCACGTCTGCGTGCAATCCACCCCCGAAAACTCCCAAGAGACGTAGCCCGAGTCGATGGTGCGGTAGCGGAACGATCCATCGGGGTCGAAGTAGTACGTGAAACTCCAGGCCTCGAGGGAGCCGTCGGGAACCAACCACAACCCCTCCCACGCGGACCCAGCGATGCCTGAATCGCCAGAAGGTACCCGCGTGAGTTCAAGGCGATACGGCGACTCACCCTCGTCGAAAAAGACAAGCGTGTCACCCACGATCGTCCCGTAAAACGGCTCCCCAAGGACGTCGAACACGGAAGTCGCCAGCGTCACCTGGTCTCCATTCTGACTCCAGGAGAACACGACCCCATCCTGCGAGTAGGTCCACTGGTCGTACTCGAGTTCGTGGGTCACCACTTCGCCGCCATAGTCGAAGTGAAACTCGTATCGATACCCGTCGCTATCCTCACCATTCCACTGAGTGCCGGCGAGGGACGAGTCGTCCTCCCCTGGCGACGGAGTACCCGCAAGAGACGAGGAGTCCTCCCCTGGCGACGGAGTACCCGCAAGCGACGACGAGTCCTCCCCTGGCGACGGAGTCCCCGTGCTCGATGGGGAGACCTCCTCCGTTTCCGTCGAACACGCACAGAGAAGACCCGCTCCGAGCACAGCAAGCATCACCGCCGTTCGTGTTCGTCCGATCCCCATATGGCGACGCTACCACCGGGGTGTTTCCGGCGCTCAAGGGGCGACGGGACCGCTGCTCTCACCCAGCTTGTAGGTGCGGAGGACGTTAGCCTCGTCGCGGTAGGTGGGCATGGTCCGTTGTCCCGCGCGACGGGAGGCGTTTCGCTATACCCGGGCTCGACTTGCCGCCACTGAGGGTAGGCCGTGTACTCGTCGAGGCGCCCAGCAAAGAAGCGAGGTAGGCGGATGTCATCTTCCCGCGAATCTCGATGGGGTCGTGCCTTAGCCGCAGCGATCGTGTCGGCCCTTCTTCTTGCGTCGTGCGCGACAGGAACCCCACCTTCACCTTCGTTTCCAGCGTCGAACTCCTTGTCCCCTTCCGCCCCCAACACCCCGGTGCCCTCGGCGAGCCCCCCTCCGATCCCGTCGCCCTCGCCCTCCGATGAAGGCGGCGGGGACGGATCTCCAACGGAATCCCCGGCACAGGAAATCGCCAATGCGGGCTTGATTTCCACCGGACAAATGAACTCCTGCGTCCTGCGCGGGGGCGGTACCGTCCGATGCTGGGGGGTCAACAGCTATGGTTCGCTCGGCGACGGCACGACCACCGACCGTTTGACTGCCGTTCAAGTCCTTGGACTGACGGGGGCAATCCGCGTGTCCGCGAACTTCAACTCGTCATGTGCCCTCAAGGGCGACTCTTCCGTGTGGTGCTGGGGGCGGGGAGCTTGGGGTGTCTTGCCCGACGAAACCACCGACCGAGAGTGGACGCCCGTCCACGTCGCGGGTATGGAAGACGTGGTGTCCATCTCCGCTGGTTACCTCCATGTTTGCGTGGTGCGTGGAGATGGCACGGTCTGGTGCTGGGGTTACAACGTAACTGGGCAACTGGGCGACGGAACAACCACGAATCGGAATTCCCCTGTACAAGTCATCGGCATTGATGACGCGATAAGTGTCGGAACGGGTAACGAGGGATCGTGTACTCTCCACGCCGATGGACATGTCTCCTGCTGGGGGACCATCACCGGTACGTCCATCCCGCAAACCATTCCTGGACTTGACGACGTCGTCGCGGTCGACTCCGGCGGATTCCACTCATGCGCGGTTCGTGAAGATGCCTCCGTTTCCTGTTGGGGCAACAACGCTTCGGGCGAACTAGGTGACGGGACGCTGGTCACGACCCGCACCCCCGTTACGGTCATGGGGCTCGACTGACGCGAAGCGGTCGTCGGCGCAGGTGCTTGGCCGACTACCTCCCAGCGCGGTTGACGGCGGAAATGACCGCCTTGAGGGTCGCGGTCGTGATCGAGGGATCGATCCCCGCCCCCCATAGAATCTCGTCGCCGATCTGGCACTCGACGTAGGCGGCTGCCCGGGCGTCGCCGCCCTCGCTCATGGCGTGCTCCGCATAGTCGAGAACCTCGACCGCAACTCCCCGCTCGCGCAGCGCGTGGACGAAGGCATCGACGGGACCGCTGCCCTCACCCTTGACGGTGATGTGCTCCGCTTGATCGACAAGGTCCGCCTCCAACAGGTCGGGCCCCGTGTCGGACGACGACGAGCGCGTCCCCGTGAGCCGGAACCGACCCCACTGCTTGGACTCGTCCTCCGCGGGCAGGTATTCGTCGTGGAAGATCTCCCACAACTCGTCTGAGGAGATCTCCTGGCCCGTGGTGTCGGCCTCCCGCTGGACGACGCGCGAGAACTCGATCTGCAGGCGCCGGGGCAGGTCGAGGTGGCGGTCCTCCTTGAGCAGGTACGCGATGCCGCCCTTTCCGGATTGCGAGTTGACGCGAATGACTGCCTCGTACGAACGCCCGACGTCCTTGGGGTCGATCGGCAGGTAGGGCATCTCCCACACCATGTCGTCCGCGTTGAGCCCCGCGGCCGCCGCCTTCTTGGCGCGTGCTTCGAAACCCTTCTTGATCGCGTCCTGGTGGGAGCCGGAGAACGAGGTGTAGACGAGGTCGCCGCCGTAGGGGCTGCGCGCGTGGACGTCCATCTGGTTGCAGTACTCGACCGTGCGGCGCACCTCGTCGATGTCGGAGAAGTCGATCATCGGGTCGACGCCCTGGCTGAACAGGTTGAGGCCGAGCGTGACGAGGTCGACGTTGCCGGTGCGCTCCCCTTGCCCGAATAGGCAGCCCTCGACGCGGTCAGCTCCGGCCATGAGCCCAAGTTCCGCTGCGGCGACGGCGCATCCGCGGTCGTTGTGGGGGTGGAGCGAGATGCACACGTTCTCGCGGTTGGAGACGTGGCGACTCATCCACTCGATCTGGTCGGCGTAGACGTTGGGCGTGGCTCGCTCGATCGTGGCGGGCAGGTTGTAGATGATCTCCCGCCCCGCCTCCGGTTGCCACAACGCGCCCACGGCTTCGCACACTTCAAGGGCGAACTCGATCTCCGTGTCGATGAAGATCTCCGGCGAGTACTCGTATCCCACGATCGTGTCGTCCGGAAGGATTTTCTCCGCGAACGACATGACGTCCAGGGTGCCCGCGGTTGCCAGTTCCTTGGTCGCCGCCTTGTCGTTGCGGAAGACGACCTCGCGGAACAGGGGCGACGTCGCGTTGTACATGTGGATCGTCGCGCGGTGGGCGCCGAGCACGGACTCGACCGTGCGCTGGATGAGGTCGGTGCGGGCCTGCGTCAGCACAGAGACGGTCACGTCCTCCGGGATCGCCCCCTCGTCGATGATCGACCGGACGAAGTCGAAGTCGAGCTGGCTCGCCGAGGGGAACCCCAACTCGATCTCCTTATAGCCCATCGACACCAACAGGTCGAACATCCTCCGCTTGCGCACGGGGTTCATCGGCTCGATGAGGGCCTGGTTTCCGTCACGCAGGTCGGTCGAAAGCCAACGGGGAGCCTTGGTGATGCGCTGGTTCGGCCACGTGCGGTCGGGCAGGTCGACGCCCGGGAAGGGGCGGTACTTATGGATGGGCATGCCGGACGGCTTCTGCGCCGTCTTGGTCTTGTCGTCGTGTTTCATGTCGCGTTCCTTGTCGTTGGGGGGCCTGGGGATTCAGTTCCTGGCCGGCACACCAACCGCCGCGACGAGTGACCGGCCTAGGAGGCCTCGTCGCGGCAACGAAGGAGCAGCGAGCGTGTTCCACGCATGGGGACACGATAGCCCATTGCGGACGGTCGCGCCACGAGACCACGCCAACCAGCGCGAAAGGGAGGACCATGCCAGACTGAAAGACGGAGAGACCATGACGCACGACGACGATTTCCTGGACGGCCGGTTCTCGACCGACGCCACGCCGCCCTCGCACGACACCTCAGCGCTTCCGCCCAACACCCCAGTACCCTCGCTCTCGGTGGGTCCAGCGGATGCTATCCCCTGGATACCTCGTGCGACGCCAGCCGACGAGCTCCCGCCGCCGGAGGAAAGAAATGTATGGGCTCCGTGGTCCTTCGCCATCGCGCTCGTCGCGCTCATCTTCGGGGGTGTGGTCGCAATCGTCGAAATCAATGCTCCCCACGTTACTTACGACAAGTATGGCTACCCTGCTCTTGCCCCCATCCCCGGTGGTCCAGCCTGGCTCCAAGGGCGTTTCCTATCCTCCCGGTGGGCGGTCGCGGCGCTTCTCCTGATCGTGGTCGCTGTCGCGGTGGGAATGCGATCCTTCACGCTGATCAGTCGCAGAGCCGCGCCGGGGTTGGGTATCACGGTGAGTGGGTTCCTCGTTTCCTCTACAGCACTCATGGTTGGAGACGCGATCTTGGCGGGACTCCTCGGCTTCACCACGGGCCTCGTGCTCAACGGCGTCTACTCCGATCGTCACGGACCAGAAGGTACCGTTGCAACTAGCGCGGCCTTGTACCCGAGGACCAATCTCACGGCCCATCCGGCCGCAGTTCAGAAGCCTGCGCGAATACCCCCGAGGACGGTGGCGATCCTTGCGTTTGTGTGTGTCGTCCTGGGGCCAACGTTGTCGCGGTTCGGTTTCGCGGGGGCCCTGGCAGGGATGTCGCTGTTCTTGTTCGGATGTTTTTTTGCAATCGACGCTCTCCGGAGCACCCGCGCCACAGGCGAGCCCGGAAGGGGCTGGGCCGTCAGCGCGATCATCGTGATTTCCATCATGCTCGTTTTCACTGTGTGCCTCCTCCTGTTGATCTGGGGCATGTCTCAACTCGAGTGGGCCTAGCGGACACCGGAAACGATGCATGTCGGCCGATCCGTGCTACGGTTAGCCCCCGGTGAACTTCGTCAGCGGTTCACCACGTCGCAGATCGCTTGTATTTCTGCCTCTCCGCGCTTCGCGCGGGGGCAACCATGACTTTCTTCGGCGAACGAGCGCGGCCACTGCCGCCTTCGCCACCTACCGATACCGCGCTACGCAACCGCGCTGCGCATCGGAACGATGCCGGAAAGGCACCAATTGACCACCATGACCTTCGGCGCGCTTGGCGTGCCACAACCCCTCGTCGATGCCCTCACGCGCGACGGGGTAACCACCCCCTTCCCCATCCAAACCGACACGCTGCGCGATACCCTCGCCGGCCGTGACGTCCTCGGACGGGCCCGGACGGGTTCGGGGAAGACCCTCGCGTTCGCGCTTCCGATGGTCGCGCGCATCGGCGCCGCTCGGGGAAGGTCGGCTCCCGGCCGCCCCCGCGGCCTGGTGCTTGCACCCACCCGTGAGCTCGCAACCCAGATCAACGCCGTGATCGCACCTCTCGCCCGGATCTACGGGCTCACGAGCACGACGATCTTCGGCGGCGTCCCCCAGGGCCGCCAGGTTTCCTCGCTCAAGGGGGGCGTCGACATCATCGTCGCGTGCCCCGGCCGCCTCGAAGACCTGATGAAGCAGCGCGTTGTCGCGCTCAGCGCGGTGGAGATCACCGTTCTGGACGAGGCCGACCACATGGCCGACCTCGGCTTTCTCCCCGGCGTCACCCGCATCATGGCGTCCACCCCCTCGACGGGTCAGCGACTGCTCTTCAGCGCGACGCTGGACAATGGCGTCGACAAGATCGTTCGCCAGTTCCTCAACTCGCCCAAGGAACACTCGGTCGATGAATCCAACACCCCGATTGCGGCGATGACGCATCACGTGTTCCACCTCGACGGTGTGGACGCCAAGAAGGAGATGATCGCGGCCCTCGCCTCCGGCACCGGTCGCCGCATCCTCTTCATGCGCACCAAGCACCACGCCAAGAAGCTCGCCCGTGACCTCACCGCCGCCGGAATCCCCGCGGTCGACCTCCAGGGTAATCTCGCTCAAGCGAAGCGTGACAAGAACCTCGCCGCGTTCAGCGGCGGCACCACTCGCGTTCTGGTCGCGACGGATGTCGCGGCACGCGGCGTCCACATCGACGACGTCGAACTCGTGGTCCACGTCGACCCGCCCGCCGAGCACAAGGCGTACCTCCACCGTTCGGGCCGCACCGCTCGTGCGGGCAGCGCCGGTGACGTCGTCACCCTCGTTCTTCCCGAGCAGCGTCGCGACACGACCGACATGATGCGCAAGGCGGCCATCACCGTCCAGCCGCTGAGGGTCAACGCCCGGTCTCCCCAGGTCATCGCCTTGATCGGCGATCGCGCCAATTACGTGACGCCCGGTCCAGTCGAGGCGGAACCCGTTCGCCATCCCCGTCAGGGTCGCAGCGGACGCGGCGGAGGCAACAACCGCGGCGCTATCGCCGGTGGCGGACGTGGGCGTGGCGCTGGCCAGAGTCCCAGCACCGGGCAGAGTCGCGGGGGCACGGGACACTCGTACCGTGGAACATCGGCCGGGTCTACCGGCGGTGCGGCGGCCTTCTCCGCTCGACGCGGAACGGGACGCTCCCGCGGTCAGGGTCGCGGCTAGTCCCAACGCAGCCTCTCGCTAGAACCCCAGGCGCCCGAGTTGCTTCGGGTCGCGCTGCCAGTCCTTCGCCACGGTCACGTGGAGGTCGAGGAACACGCGGCGGCTCAGCAGCGCCTCGATGCCGTGTCGCGCCCGCGTGCCGACGTCCTTGAGCCGCTCCCCCCGGTGCCCGATGACGATTCCCTTCTGACTGTCGCGCTCGACGTAGATGGTCGCGCGCACGTCGAGCACGCCGTCAGCCTGATCGGCGTCGCGGGGAACGATCTCCTCGACGACGACGGCGAGCGAATGGGGAAGCTCATGCGTGACGCCCTCGAGGGCGGCCTCGCGAACGAGTTCGGCGACCATGATGAGTTCCGGCTCGTCGGTGAGATCACCGTCGGGATAGAGCGGGGGCCCGGGAGGAAGGTATCCGACGAGCACGTCGGCGAGCACCTCCACCTGATCCCCTCCCTGCGCGGATACCGGCACAATCGCAGCCCAGTCCCCGAGCGCGTCGGCCGCCATGAGTCGCTCGGCGAGAACGGGGCGCGGAACAAGGTCGGTCTTGGTGACGATCGCCACGACGGGCGCGTGCACCCCTGCCAGTTCCGCCGCGATGAAGCGATCTCCCGGCCCGATCTTCTCGTTGGCGGGCAGGCACAAGCCGATGACATCCACCTCGGCGAGCGTTCCCCGGACGAGGTCGTTGAGGCGCTCGCCGAGGAGCGTACGTGGCCGGTGCAGTCCCGGTGTGTCGACGATGACGAGTTGGGCGTCCGGACGGTGGACGATGCCGCGGATGGCGCGGCGTGTCGTTTGGGGCTGGTCCGCCGTGATGGCCACCTTCGAACCGACGAGGGCATTCATGAGTGTGGACTTGCCCGTGTTGGGGCGACCGACAAAGCACGCGAATCCGCTCCGGAAGTCCGGACTGGGCTCGTCAGTCATCGTCAACCCCGCCAGAACCCTCCGCCGGAGCGGGTGACGCCACGATCCACGCGAGCCGCTTGCGGCGCCCCACCGTCCCCGCAGCGACGAGCCGCAACCCGTGCGTCACCGCTTCCGACCCCGCGATTGGAACCCTGCCGAGCGCCTTGGTCAACAACCCCGCGACCGTCTCGACGTCCTCGTCGTCGATCTCCACGCCAAACAACTCGCCCAATTCGTCGAGCGGCATGCGCGCGGGCACGCGGTAGGCGCCATCGGGCAACGCGACGGGCTCCGGTGCGACCGTGTCGTGCTCGTCGACCAACTCCCCCACGATCTCCTCGAGCGCGTCTTCGATCGTCACGAGGCCGGCCACCCCACCGAACTCGTCGACGACGATCGCCATGTGGACCGCCTCCGCCTGCATCTTCCTCAAGAGGGTGTCCACCTTGATGGACTCCGGGACGAGGAACGGAGCACGAGCCAAGCCATCGACCGAACGTTTACCCTTCTTTGACCGCCCCTCGGTCGCCGCCAACAGGTCCTTGAGGTAGAGGACACCGATCACCTCGTCGACGCTCTCCCCCACCACGGGCATCCGGGAACGACCCGACCGCAGGAACACCCCGAGAGCGCGCTGCACATCCGTGCCGGAGGGGATGGTGACCATGTCCGTCCGGGGAACCATCACCTCGCGCACGATCGTTTCGCTGAAACCGACAACGGAGCGGAGGAGCTCAACGTCGTCCTCTTCGAGTGCCTCTTCCGCTTGTTCGACGACGTCGCTCGCCTCCGTGAGTGGTCGGAATCGCAGCGCGGGGATGACGGCGCGGATCGGTGCGGACCCGACGATCGCGAGCGCGGCGATGGGTGCGACCGTTCTGATCGTCCCCAGGGGATGGGTGCGGGCGAGGCGACGCGGGACGACGCGAACGATGAAGAGCGAGAGGGCGCCGGCTAGGACGGCGGCGACAATCAGCGTCACCACCCAGGAGATGTCGATCCGACTCCCCACTTCCGCGGAGCCGAACCCCCACGCCACCAGCGCCGCGGCCTCCGCGATGGAGTTGACGACGGCGGCGGCGTTGGCGGTGACCTCCACATCGTGGGCAAGCCACGCCGCGAGCGTGCGCCGACCGTCCGGGCGTCTCCGCTCCGCAAGCCGCCTCTCGGCCACCGTGGGAAGTTGCTCAAACGCGGCGATGAGGGCCTGGAGAGAGGCGGCACAGAGGAGCCCGGCCCCGCACGCTACGCCCAACCAAACGAGGCCCGATCCGCTCACGTTGTGGTGGGGGTCCCCATGACCGCGACGTCGGAGATCGGCGTGAAGTCCCGGCCTCCATCCTCCGTCGTTCCCAGGATGCGCAGCCTCACCCAGGTCGTCGTCACGTCCACGTCGAGCGACTGCATCGTCGGCGAATCGGTAAAGGTCTGCGTGACGGAAGACCCGTCGGCAAAGTCCCACAGGACCGACGTAATGCGTCGGTTCTCGACGAAGCGGTCGATGTCGGTGCTGGGGTCCACCTTGGCGTATCCCGGGATGAGCCCCACCGAGGTGACGTGGAAAACGTCGCCGAGGTTGAGAACGATCTCCATCCCTACCCCGTCGCCCGCAACACGCCACGCCGTGGTGGGGTCTCCATCGAGAACGTTCGCAACGCTGTAGCTCACGGGATTGCCCGCGGCGTCGGTCGAGTCCGGCGCAGTTGCGGAGGCTTGGGCCCCCACCGGCGCGATCTCACTAGAGGCTTCCACGGACGTGGTCGGCGACGCCGTGACATACACGGGACCGGTATTGTCGGCTTCCGGGGCGCTGGAGCAGGCGGTCAGTAGCAGCACAACGGCGGCAAGCGAAGCGACAGATCCGCGACGTCTCATGCTCCGCACTCTAGCAGCGGACACGGGTAGGTACTCAGGGGTGTGCGGCGAGAAAGTCGGAGAGGATCCCCTGTTGGAGGGCGAACATCTCCGCCTCCTCCGTTGGTTCCGCGTGGTCGTATCCGAGCAAGTGGAGGATCCCATGGATGACGAGGAGAAGCATCTCGTTGTCGATGGGATGGCCGACCTCCGACGCCTGCCGGGCCGCAACGCTCGGGCACACGACAACGTCCCCGAGGAGCCCCGCTGGTGTCCGCTCCTCATCCGTCCCCGGACGCAACTCGTCCATGGGGAAGGACAGCACGTCCGTTGGCCCTTCCTCGTCCATCCACGTCACCTGCAGATCCGTCATCGTGGCTTCATCGACGAACAACACCCCAAGGTCGGCCTCGTCGGAAACGTTGAGGCGCCGAAGGACGAATTCCCCGAGGTCGACGAACCGGGGGGCATCGATCTCGGCATCGGTCTCGTTCGTGACGTCAATCATGGGCGGGCTTCCCCTTGGCGCGGGGGGTCACTTTGCTCCTCCGCGCGTCGTCCTTCGCGTAGGCGGTGATGATGTCGGCCACCAGGCGATGCCGGACGACGTCTTCCGCCGTGAGCCAGCACACCGCGATGTCCTCGATTCCGTCGAGAATCTCCCGCGCGACCACGAGCCCCGAATCGGTGCCCGCGGGGATGTCCGCCTGAGTGATGTCGCCCGTCACCACCATGCGCGACCCGAACCCCAGTCGCGTCAGGAACATCTTCATCTGCTCGCGAGTCGTGTTCTGCGCCTCATCGAGGATGATGAAGGCATCGTTGAGGGTCCGCCCCCGCATGTACGCCAGCGGGGCGACCTCGATGATCCCCGCCTCGATGAGCCGAGGGATCGTCTCCGGGGCGATCATGTCGTGGAGCGCGTCGTAGAGCGGGCGGAGGTACGGGTCGATCTTCTCCGAGAGCGTCCCCGGGAGGAACCCCAACCGCTCGCCCGCCTCGACCGCCGGTCGGGTGAGCACGATGCGCGTCACCCGTTTCGCTTGGAGAGCGGCGACGGCCTGGGCCATGGCAAGGTAGGTCTTGCCCGTTCCCGCCGGTCCGATGGCGAACGTGATGGTGTGGGCCTCGATCGCGGAAACGTAGGCTTCCTGGTTCTTCGTCTTCGGCCGGATGGTCCTGCCCCGGTTGGAGAGGATCGAGCGGGTCAACACCCTGGTCGGCCGATCCTCACCCGCGAGCATGTGCACGCTCCTGCGCGCGACGTCGGGTGTGACCTCAACCCCCGCCTCGACGATCCCCCGGAGTTCCTCGATCGCCGCCGCGACATTCGCCACCGACCCGTCGTCGCCGGAAAGCCCGATCGTGTTTCCCCGGACAAGAATCTCGACATCGGGAAAAGCTTTCTCAATCTCCTTGAGAACCCCATCCCCCGATCCCACGAGGTCTCGCATGACAGAAGCGTCGTCGATGACCACGACCCTCGATGGGGTCACTCGATCATCCCAGCGAGGTTGGGACCAAGTTCGGCTCCACCGAGGACGTGCGCGTGCACATGGAACACGGACTGACCCGCGACGGGACCGGTGTTGAAGACGAGGCGGAACTGTCCGCTGCACTCGTCGTCCGCTATCCGCTGCGCGACGTCGATCATCTCCGCCAGCACATCCGGGGCTGCCGCCGCGACATCGGTGACATCGGCCAGGTGTTGCCGCGGGACGACGAGGACGTGGGTCGGCGCTTGAGGCATGATGTCCCGGAACGCGAGCACGTTATCCGTTTCCAGGACGATGGTGGATGGAATCTCGCCGGCGATGATGCGGCAGAAGAGGCAATCGGAATCGCTCATGCCCCTAGCCTAGGCCGCCCCACCCCCATGAGGGAGGGGCCTTTCGCCGGGAACGGAACCGGACCACTGCCCCCCAAGCGACAGGAGGACCGCGATCGCCGCGGGCCCCGCCGTCGACGACCGTAGGACGTGTGGCCCCAACCGCGCCGCCTCGGCCCCAGCCTCGACGAGCGCGGCACGCTCCTCGTCCGGGATACCCCCCTCCGGTCCCACGATGAGCCAGGTCTCGTCGGACGCGCCATCCTCCGTGGTGCGAGCCGGTTGACGAACCCAAACGAGTTCCGCGAGGTTCGCCGTGGCGTCCTCGTGAAGCACAACAACGTGCGCGCCGGAGCGGGCCGCCTCCTCCACGAGGCGCGCAAGTCCGTCCGTCGGGACGAGTGGAGACACGTCGGGGATCCACGCGCGTCGAGCAACCTTGGCGGCCGCGACGACCACGGCCTCCCACCGTTGGCGTCCCGCCTCGACCTTGGGCCCCCTCCATTGGACGACGCTCCTGTGCGCGGCCCACGGCACCACTCGCGTTACCCCGAGTTCCGTCGCCGCCTCGACGGCCGCCTCATCCCTTCCCCCTTTGGCTAGGGCTTGAACCAAGACAATGGGACGGTCGGAATCGAGGGAGATGGATTCGACCCTCGCCTCGACGCGCCCCTGCCCCGACGACAGAACCACCGCACTCGCCCGTGACCCGCGACCATCGATGAGGTCGATCGCCTCGCCCGGTTCCAACCGCTTGACCGAAGCCGCATGATGACCCTCCGCACCGTCGACGACGAGAGTGTCCCCCGGGCGAGCCCCCGCGGCCCCGGGAACCACAAAGACGGGGGCGCTCACACTACCGACCCGTGAAGGCGTCGCGAAGCCTCGAAAACAGGCCCGCGTTCGCCGGGGCGAGTTTCGCCTCGGGGAAATCCTCTCCTCGTAAAACCGCAAGGCGCTTGACGAGTTCCTCTTGCTCCGGGGTCAAGGCGGTGGGCGTCTCGACGTCGATATGAACAAAGAGGTCGCCCCTTCCGGTTCGTTGGAGGTGGCCCACGCCGAGGCCCTTGAGGCGCGTGGTCTCCCCGGGTTGAGTCCCGGGGCGAATGTTGACCTCCCTCGGCCCGTCGACGGTGTCGACCTTCATGACGGTGCCGAGGGCGGCGGCCGTCATCGGAATCTCGAGAGTGCAATGAAGGTCATCCCCTTGGCGCTCGAACACCTTGTGCGCCTGCTCCCGAATCTCGACGTAAAGGTCTCCCGACGAGCCACCCCCGACGCCCGCGTCTCCATAGCCCTGCAGGCGGATGCGTGTGCCGGTTTCGACCCCCGCCGGAATGTCCACCGTGATCGTGTGGCGCGAGTGCGTGCGCCCCTGGCCCGAGCACTCCGTGCACGGAGACTCGATGGTGGTACCGAAACCCCCGCACGATGGGCAGGGCGCCGTCGTCATGACCTGTCCAAGAAGCGAGCGCGCCACCCGCTGAACCGAGCCCTTCCCCCCGCAGTTTCGACACATGACCGGTGCCGTTCCCGGGGTGCAGCACGAGCCCCCGCACGTGGCGCACACATCGGCCGCGTTCACCTGCACGTCACGGGCAACTCCGAACACCGCCTCCTCGAGTGAGACGTCCACGTGGAGCAGCAGGTCCCCTCCCCGTTGTTTGCGCGACACCGGGCCGCGTCGGGAACCTCCCCCACCGAAAAAGGTCTCGAAGATGTCCTCGAAACCGAACCCAGCGGATCCCCCCCGCGAGTTGGGATCGACCCCGCGGTCGTACAGGGCGCGCTTGTCCGCGTTGGAGAGCACCTCGTACGCTTGCGAGACCTCCTTGAAGCGCTCTTCGTCGCCGTTGTGGCCAGCGGAGTCGGGGTGGTGCTCGCGCGCGAGGCGGCGGTACGCCCGCTTGATGTCGTCGTCCGTCGCGTTCCGAGGAATACCGAGGACCCGGTAATAGTCCTTCACGGAGTCACCACTCTCGAGAGATATCGGGCGACGGCGCGCACCGCGGCCATCGTTCCCGGATAGTCCATGCGCGTAGGCCCGAGCGACGCGAGAAGGGAGGATTCGCCTCCCCCGGGCCCGTAGCCCGCCGCGACGATCGCCGTCTTGGAGAAGGCGTCGTAATGGGTTTCCCTGCCGATCCTCACCGCCACGTCATCCGTTTCCCTCGCCATTTCGTGGAGAAGTCCGAGGAGCACCACCTGCTCCTCGAGGGCCTCCAACACCGGTGCGATCGCGTCCTGCTCCAGCCCGGCATCGGCGCGCGCCAGGTGGGACGTCCCCGCGAAGACCACCCGCTCAACCGTCCCTCCCCGCGAAGCTTCGACGATCGCCTCCGCGATCGCTCCCGCCCACGGTACCTGACCCGGTTGACCCATCCACGCCGCAAGCTCCCGCTCAACCGCCGCAGGCCCCAACCCTGCCGCGATGTCGTTGACCTCGCGAGCCACCCGTTCGAACTCATCGTCGGACGGCTGGCAACCGAACGTCACCATGCCCTGTTCCACCCGGGCGTCCGCGGAGACGACGACCACGAGGGCGCGATCCTGGCTCGCCCTCACGAGCTCGACCCTGCGCACCTTGGAGTCCCTCAGCGAGGGGTACTGGACGACGGCGACCTGGCGCGTCAGTTGGCTCAGCAATCGAACCGATCGCTCGACCACCTCAGAGAGGTCAACGGCGTCGGCAAGGAAGACGCTGATCGCACGACGCTGGGCTTCGGGAAGCGACGACGAGGCCAGGTGGTCGACGAAATACCGATACCCCTTGTCCGTCGGGATGCGCCCAGCCGAGGTGTGGGGCTGCGCGATGAGCCCCTCTTCCTCGAGGATGGCCATGTCGTTGCGGATGGTCGCCGGGGAGACGCCGAGTTCGTAACGCGAGGCCAGCGCTTTGGACCCGATCGGTTCGCTCGTCGCAACGTAGCCCTCGACGATCGCGCGAAGAACCGCCGCACGTCGTTCGTCGGACATCCGGCACCTCCGGTCTGGCACTCATCACGGTTGAGTGCCAATCTTATCCCGCCGTGCGCCCCCTCCCGAGAACCCGCTAGC
>Ga0315536_1000452_pt1 | contig 20518 bp, 21 predicted proteins | sample SalMarSW160230MG_FD_203093 | JGI IMG/M metagenome (GOLD analysis project Ga0315536, IMG submission 203093) | Salt marsh sediment microbial communities from the Plum Island Ecosystem LTER, Massachusetts, United States - Salt Marsh Sediment SW1602-30 ...
GCTTTTGAAGGTGAAAGCGAAAACCGCTCGGATCTGGGTTCTTGAAGAAAGCGGAAAAAACGTGGCAGAAACACCGCTACCTGAAGATTCAGTGTTCGTCTTAGGCGACCATGTAGGCTTACCCAAAAAAGCCGAAGTGTTTGCGCTCAGGTACGGCGAAAAAATAAGTTTGGGAAAACAGCCTTACCTCGCCGCTTCATGCATAACCATACTGAACTATCTGCTGGACCGCCAAGTCAAATCATGCTTTTGAAGTGCTCCCAACCCCGCGCTTCAATCACGCGTTTCTCGCCGTCCACATCCAGCAGCATCTGCTTGTCTCTCGTAACCTTGCCAATAGGCAACAAGCGCCCGCCCGCTGCCTCCACCGCCGTTTCTGCAGCAGCCCAGCGCTTAGGCTTAACGGTTATAACAAGCTCATATTCTTCCCCGCCGTAAAGAGCCAGCTCCAACGGGTCAAGCCCATTAAACTCAGCGAAACATCGAACCTCATCCGCCACGGGCACGCTGTTAACCACAAACCCCACCCCGCTCATCCGCGCAAGCTCGTACAAGCTCCACGCTAACCCGTCACTGGAATCCATTGACGCTGAAACCGCACCTGAACCACAAAGCGCCAAACCCTCCTGTAGCCTAGCTTTCGGCATGCAAACGGAACGTAAAAGCACCTCACGCAAATCCTTTGAAGCAGCGTAACCATCCAAGAGCAGCCTCAAACCTGCAGCCGTCTTGCCGAAAAAACCGGTGACAGCCACAATTTCCCCCGGCTTGGCGCCGTTGCGCAGCATAAGCGTTTTGCGTTTTGCGGTTCCGAAAAGCGATATCGCCATAATCAGGTCCGACGCCTCATTGGTGTCGCCTCCCACCACGTAGGCGCCGTACTCGCGTGCGCCAGCATTTAACCCTCGGGCAATCTCATCCACTTCTTTCCGCATAAGATGCCTAGGTAACCCAAGAGACACAAGAACCGCAACGGGTTCCACGCCTTTAGCTGCAAAATCGCTGATGTTCATGACTACGGCTTTACGCGCGGCTTGCCAAAGGCTCATACCTCGGGGCACATCAGTCTTGCCCACGAGCATGTCAGTCTTTAAAACAGCAAGCTGCCCTTTGCTGAGGTTCACTGCGGAAACGTCGTCCCCGAAAGGCACAGGCGAACTAGGCATGGCGGTCAATCGGCTTTGAATAAGCTTAATTATCTTGTGTTCGCCTAGGTCGCTTGAGCGACTTCTATCCGGTTTGCCCGCCCTCGCTTTTTTCAATTACCCAAACCTCCACCCAAAAAGACATCTTACACCACACGCAGTTTTAGTTTAAGACGACGGAGCCTTTTAAAATTGACGCTGAAGGCACGAACGTTCCGAACATTTAAAAATGTGCGCACAAAAATGAATTAGGCGATTGCGCGGGGTGCCTCGGTAGCTCAGCCCGGTAGAGCGGCTGCCTCGTAAGCAGCAGGCCGCGGGATCAAAGCCCGCCCGAGGCTTCTTTTGATTATTTGTAGTTATGTTGTTCAAGTGTTCAGAAATGTTTATAAAATATTAATAGTACCGATACCTCAGAGGGACACGTAAGAAGGTAGATGGCACATGCACCTTTTCCATTCGCACTCCCACGACGAAAAACTTCGATGCCCATACAAGGGGTGCGAAAAAACTTTTGAAAAACCTACCGTCCTCACAGACATCTCCACCATACCTCGAAAGTCATACTACGCATGTCCGCACTGCATGTCAAAGCTGGACATAACCACAGAAAACATGAAAATCATAGGCGTAAAACCAGCTGAATACCCAAAAGTGTTCGAGTCACCGGCAAAATGCGCACACTTCTCTGGTCTTCTGAACGCGCGACCGCATAATGCGCCTTTGCCTGAAGAGTGCCTTCTCTGCCCCAAAGTGCTTCAATGCAGCCTACGCAAATGAAACGTTTCTGGCTCATTAAAAATTGTGTAACTTTAATAGTTCTGAAGAGAGAAAGGCGAGACGCGATGGTTTTTAGTATCTTTCTACGGTCATGAGGCTGTTTCCTGAGTTGAAGATGATTTTTATGTCGTACATTCCACCTGGCATGTAGGAACCCATGACGTAAACGGGTCCTGCTGAATCTTTTGGAATTATTACGCCATTAGGGGTGGAGAAGAGGAGGTCATGTGCCTCATTGTTTATGTATACTTTGGTGACGCAAACGTCGTAGTTAAACGCGTTTCCAATGTGGATTGTCATGCAGGTGCTGTTTATGGCAATGTTTTCAACGCGTAAACTGAAAAGTTGATTTGATGAGGAGGATTCTGTGAGGTCGCCCATCATTCCTGAAACAAAGTTGTAGAGAAAGATGCCTGCAACAAAGATTATTATAATCATTAACAAAACGGAAAAGACAGCGGATACGGACCTTCTGCAGCTAACTAAACTCACCCGCGTTTTTATATCCGCCTCGCCAATCGTACTATTTAATATACTACTTTGAATGTTATGAATGTTTTCTAAAGAATTCAACTATACATCTAAAATATCGTGTAACCGCAATACACAGGGCCTTCTACCGTTGGAGTGGCTTCGGGTTTAGCTAAAGTTTTTATGATGCAATCGAAATTATGTTTTCTCTGAACCCCGAAGCGGGGCTGTCGGCTAGCTTGGTCTAGGCTTGTAGACTTGGGCTCTATAGACCCCGGTTCAAATCCGGGCAGCCCCATCTGGTTCTTACATTGTAGCAGCTAGGGTCAATGGCTGTGAAGCTTAAGCGTTGGAAGATTGCTGCTTGTTACGCCATTTGCCCATTATGGTTCCTTTTTTGCCCTTGCTGGTGGAGCGTTGTCTAATTCGATAGTAATGGCCTTTAATTTTGATGCGTTTTCTATGAGTCTTCTTCGGCATCTAAATCAGTGTATAATTGGCTTTTTTTAGAGAAAAGCTTTTTGTCTAGAATATTATTCTCTTTTTTTCGTTGTAGCTCTTCAGAGTCGAATTTGATGCTGCTGTCTCCATTGTAAATAGTTATTAATGGAAACTACAAGATTGTGTGTGAGGGAAAAGCAAGAATGGATAAGGGCAAACTTGAGAAAACGATAGTTGATCCATATTTACCCGACAAAATTGTGCCACCAGAATACATCAAAGACGTTTTGGACGAAGCAAACCAGGATTTTCCTATAGTGGAGTTTGAATACGAGGTTCCTCATGATTTGCCCCTTGAGGCGTACAAGGATAGATATGAAGAGTTAGAGCATCAGATGGTTGAGATTCTCAATTGGCGTTTTCGATGGTTTGGCAAGCCTGAACCTATGGAAAAACGATAGCCCTCCTTTGCGTTTAAGGGAAGGTCGAAATCCATATAAACTGCCTTTCTCATTTCAATACTTTAGGAGATGAATTTTTTTGAAGAAAATCGGAGAATTAGTTCAAGAAGCAGATTGGAAGATGGAGAAACACGTCCCCGTTATAGAATGCGCCGACGCGGTCAAGGCAGATGAACTTTTTGAAGTCAAAGTAACCATAGGCAAAGAAGTTGCACACCCAAACACCACCGAGCACCACATCAGTTGGATGTCGCTGTATTTCCTTCCTGAAGGAGAAAAATTCCCCTATCAGATCGGACGCTACGAGTTCAATGCGCACGGCGCTTCAGTGCAAGGCCCAAACACCAGCTCCGTGTACACTCACCAAGCAGCGGCAACTTGGATAAAAACAGGTAAACCAGGAACCCTCATCGCGGTCTCAATGTGCAACATCCATGGATTATGGCAGTCTTCCAAAGACATCAAACTCAAGTAAACTAGCTATACCGTATTTTTCCTTTTCCTTTTGTTTTCTGCCACTTCCATAATGGTAACTTGTCGGATTTCTCAGGCAACAGCTTACAAAAAAGGTTTATTTGAAAGCAGTAACCCTAGTTTGTTTAAGAGGAAACCGCCTTGCTGGATTGGATTGCTTGGGGCGCGTTAATTTTCGGTGCAGCGCTCCTTTTTGTTTACCTCTTTCGTTCTTTTTACAAGAAACCAAAATGCCCAGTTTGCGGGTCAGGGGAAGTCGAAAAGATTCCTAAGGAGTGGGTTACCACGCCGATGTCATATCGCGGCGGTCCCACGACTGTGACGAGCCATTACAGGTATCGTTGTCGAAAATGTCAAAACGAATGGGAAGACTATTGATCGTGATTCAGCCTGTTCTCTATATGCCTATATAGATTATGAAGGATACACCTAAAAGAAACCGCACATCTATATATACATGAAAAATCGCGAGGTGAAAAGAAAAAGATGCTATCACGAGATTGTGATGGTTGTTCCCAGATGAAAGCGTGTAGCAAACGTTACATCAAGGTCAGTAAAGGCGGAAAAGTCTACTGTCCAGACGGTACAACACATCTGGTAGACGAAGAAACCGAATGCTACACCACAGGGCTCTATGAGCACCTTATAGAATCATAGGTCTTCCGAACACTTAAGCCATTTTTTCTATTTGCAAATTCTGAAGGCTGCCCCCACGCCTTTATTTCTTAATACCCACAAATAATTCTCTTCCAGGCATCAAGCCATTCTTCAGATACTTCGACTTTAAACCTGCCGCCTTCATAATCTTAAGCGTACTGTTAATTCCGAAAAGACCCAGTTCATGCCTGTCCACGAAGTATTTGGCGTCTTTTCCTCTTTCAGCAATCAAAATATGCATGTTCAGAACCGCTGTAGCCTGCCTGAAGTTCGTGTAGTTTACTCTTGCGATTTTGACTTCTCTTCCGTCATAAGTGGTTATGCGGGGTTCACCGTTCACGTAAGCAGATTTTGCATGTGACGGCTCAATCAACGTCAAACCCCCTTTCTTGAGGTGCTTGGAAAAGTTCTGAATGGTTTTCTCAAGTCTTGCGGTTGTTTTTACGTATCCGATTGAACTGAGCAAGCACATGATTACATCATATTGTTTCCCAAGCCGCAGAGTTTTCATGTCTGCTTCTTTAAAGGTGACGCCCTTCACGTTTTTTCTAGCAATTTTCAGCATTGCGTTACTGACGTCAACGCCAGTGCATGAAAAATCATCTTTCAGATATCTGAGATGAAGTCCGGTGCCGCAAGCGACGTCAAGAAGCGAATTTCCGCCTGACTCTGAATATTTTATGATTAAATTCTGTAATCTGACAGCCTCGTCTAAGTAATCCCTGAAGGAGTACACTCTGTCATAATATTTTGCCAGGTTGTTATGCAACAGTTGCTCATTCATATCAACTATTATGGCTTTTAACGCCTAAAAGGTCTACGCCAAAAAGCGATGCCTATCCCTCAGTTCAGCGCAAAAAAAGTGGTTTGCGTGCCTTGCTTTCCACACAGACAATAGGAAGCGGACGCAAGGGGTTAGTAAGATTTGAACGACCTTTTTCTGGGGAATACAAGGCTCGCAAACTTCACACTTCATTCAGGTAAAACGCTTAAAAAGCCAGCGAGGAAACTGCCTGCCTGCACTGTACAGAGTGGAGTTAAAGTGAATTCAAGTTGCTTGGGAAGGGAGGCGGAGGAGTCCTGCTCCATTAAAGGAGAAAGGGAGAAGGGGGAGGGAATCAAATCGGAACAGATTTGAAGCAGGATTCTCCGGCGCTCACAGTTACTCCTTTTAGATGTTAATTAATAAAAAACATATGAATCCAGAATCCACATTTTTCGTGGGTAAGATCTCAAATCAAGACTTAAGAAAAGGCGATGGACTGCTAAATAGAACAAAAGTGGTTTCAGCGAAGATTCTTTGCTTTTTCGTAAGCTCTCGCCACGGCTTCACTGGTCAGAACCCCAACAATCTTATCAGATGCGCCACGGTCAACTGCGGGCAGCAAGTCTATTTTTTCTCGAGTCATCACTTTGTAGGCTTCAAGGATGGATTCGTCTGTGAAAACTGAAAGGTGCTTCAGAGGTAGCTGCCCCACTGTAACGTTTTTTCTTTGTTCGGGCTGAACTTTCATTATTTCATCCCAACTTACCACTCCCTGGAAGACGCCTTCTTTTTCGACTAGGGCATCGTGGTACCGCGCTTTAAACATAACTTCCATCGCCTCTGCAAGGGTGGCTTCAGGCTGCACCGCGCCCACTTCAGATTGCATTACGTCTTTAACCCGAACCCCAGCCAGGTTGGTTGAGACTATGGTCTGCTCAGCTTCCTCGCTTGCGCCAATATAGATGAATACTCCAATCAGGATAAACCAGAAATCGTAGAAGACGCCCACCACAACCATGCCGATGCCGAACAGTCTGCCTATGTAAGCAGCGTATTTGGTGGCGTCTGAAAACTTCATCCGTTCAGCCAGCAAAGCCCTGAAAACTCTGCCGCCGTCCATCGGAAAAGCCGGAATCAGGTTAAACGCCCCAAGAATAAGGTTCAAAACCGCCAAATCCAGAACCATGTTTCCAGCGGTGACAATTGAAGGCGCAAGCGATGCCGCAGGAACCTCCACAGAAATAAGTTGACTTAAGCCCAAAAGAACGCCGCCGATGACGAAACTCATAAGCGGACCCGCAATCGCCAGTCGCCATTCGATACGCGGATTATCCGGCACTTCCTCAATTTCAGAAACTCCGCCCAACGGGTAAAGAACGATTTTGCGGACTTTAATGCCGAAATGCCTCGCCACAACGGAATGCGCGAGTTCATGAAAAACGACAAACACAAAGAGAAATAAGATGAGAATGAAGAAGTAGAAGTCGGGATAAAAAAGAACGAACACCGCAGCTATCAGCAGTATGAAGGTGATGTGCAGCTCGATAGGGATACCCCATAAGGAGCCGATTTTAAAAGAATACTTCATAAGATATGGAGAAAAAACTCAGTCTTTTATAGTTGATGTCAAGCTGCAAGGAGCCCTGTGTTTATATTGTCCATTCTGCGGAAGTGCGGCTTGTGCGTTGCCGGCGACGACCCAAAATTGCCCCCGCCGCGGTGACGATGTTGGTGAGGATGATCACGTAAGTCACGATGCTTAGGAAGTCGTTGGCGAGAGGAAGTTGAAGATTCAACGCGATAATTACCAGCGTGGCAGGCACGAGACCTTGAGCGCACATCAGGAGTATCCCTTGCCGTTCGCTACGCATTTCTGACTTGAAAGTTGAGATGGATGTGGCTACGTATCTGACGCCTAACAGCACGGCAACCACGGCAACCGCCGTTGTCAAATCGCTGATAATCACGGCTGGGTCGATAACAAATGTCAAACCCAGAAAAACGAAGAAAAGCGTCTCCATCAAGAACGAAATCTCCTCTTGGAAGGCTCCAAGCTGCTTCTGAAGCGCGTCCATGCTCATGCGATGCCTAGTGATTCGGCGCAGCAAGTAATAATTGCCAAGTATTATCCCGAAGATTATCACCGAAAGCTCACCGTTGCCGCCCAGTCTTGTCGAAACCGCGTATGTTATGAAAATTAAGCCCAACGTGAGGACATAGGTGAATTTTTGCTTCTGAAGGAAGTGCAGGATATAGACCCATACGCTGCCGAGCAGGGCTCCTATAGCTATGCCCACGCCGAAATCCTCGGCTATCGTAGCAACCGCTGAGAGCCAGTTGCTCACACCCGTGGTGTAGGCGCCTAAAAAAGTAAAGAAGAGAACTATGGAAAAAATGGTGTTCATGGCGGTTTCCAAAGTTAAGAAAGCCACCGTTATCTCTTTGAAATTAAGTGACCTTGAAAGAGGTATGACGACTGCGGCGGTGGTTTCACCCCCCACCATAGAGGCAAAAATGAAGGATTGCAGTATATCCCAGCCTAGAAGGAAATTCACTAGCAGCCCAATGATAGTTGTGCTCGCGAGAACGTAAATTGACACCTGAATGAACGCCCTGCCGCCGCCTCTGAGCGCCGCGCCAAATCTGGTATCCAGTCCCCCATAGAAGAGAACCATGAGAAGCGTTAACTCCGCAAAAATGGCAAGCGCTGGAAGCAAGGGCTCTCTGGGAAACACGTTCAGGATCGGACCGAGAATGATCCCCATAGCTATAAGGAAGATGAAAAACGGTATTCCGGTTTTCTTGAAGAAGAGGTCTCCTATGAACCCGATGATTAAGATTGCAGCGATGACCGTGAACACAAGTGTGGCGTCAAGCATCAATCACGCCTTCTATTGACCTTGATGGCTTCTACTCTCTTAGACTTTTTCCCTAACAAACTCTCCTGATTAATCTAAATCATCATCAAAAATCACTGTAAGTAACTGAAAGTTACCAATTTGCTTTTCAACAGTAACAAAACTGGTGGTGGGGCTGGCCGGATTTGAACCGACGACCTTTACCCGGAAACAGCGCTTGTCTGCTCCTACGGGTTTCTCTAAGACCGCTCCAGAACTTCGTCATCCCTTGCGGTCAGCAAACCCGTTGCTTGCTTTCTGGAGCCCGTCGTCATACCTGTCTAGACTACAGCCCCACCGACAGGGCACGAACACCTAAATGGAAACTGCAAACATAAAAATATATCCGTATTCCCGAAAGCGATAGCACCTGGCCTTTTGTGCTCGTTTCCCTCTCCTTATGGTTTTAAAGAAACAATACCCTGTCAAATAGCATGCATCTTCCCAGAAAATTAATCATACATCTAGGCTGTGAATTTTTTTAAGCAGCGACCTGCAGTCTTTTAGTCCTTTCTCAGTTATCTCTGCAACCTGATGCGTGCCACCCCACGACCTAACCGAGCGAATCCTAATCAGACCAGATGCCGCCAGTTTTGCCAAGTGGTTCTCCAAACTGCCCTTTCCTATCCCAACAAACGAACGCAGCTCCGAAGCGCTCAATTTCCGGTTCATGGCAAGCAGAATTAAGATAAGTATTCTGGTTGACGACTTGAGGCTGGGGTCGCTTAGCTGCTCGTTCAGTAATTTGATCGCTTCCAAGTTTGCATTTTTGGGAGTTTGATCTCCAATTACCAGCTTGAAGGGACCTCCTGCAAGTTGGAAGGTTTCCGAGTACGCGCGTATAGGGATGCTAAGAGAAAAACCGCTACCATGACTGCCCAAATAGCCAAGTAAATTGTGTAATTGAAACTTAAGAGGGAAAGGACAAGGCTTCCCAATGTACTTAAGGCGTAACTTACGAGTACAAAGGTACCCTCTCTTGGTAGCCCTTCAGGAAATGAAACCTTAAGCCCAAAGAAAAAAGGAAACACCGTTGCGAATAAAACCCCAAAGAGAAACACTAAAACATGCGGACGCACCAGGAAAAGTGCAGCCAAGATTGGCGCAACATAAATAACCCAAATTACCGCAGACCACCATGGCTTCAGCATTCTTGCCCAAAATGAAGTTGCGATTTCTCTACGTACAAGCATGGCATCATAAGCTTTCTTGAAAACCCATATTGCCACTGCCATCCCCAGAATGCTTACAGCTAGGTTAACCCCAAGCCTAGCAACGAGTCCATAACCAGAAGTAAAACCAGCGGCCTGCAAAATTACCGGCAGAAAAGCGCTCAGCCCAGTTTCAAGAGCTGCTACGGCATAGCATAATCCCCAAGCTCTCTTCAGAATGTACCGTTCTATAACTAAGGCTCTTTCGGCGACCTGCTTGATATGCTCAGGGGAAACAGCTAAATCCTCGACCATACTTCATCTCTTCAGCTTGCATCTTTGAGTGTGAGGGTCTCTTTTGACTTTTACCGTTCTGGTACAAATTTTGTACCAATGGAACGTTATTTATCTGACGTCTAGACCCTTATAGCAGTCAATCGGCAACGTCTGATCAGGAGATAATCGGATTGATAGATACTGATAACCTCACCAAAAAATTCGGGGATTTAACAGCCGTAGAGAACCTGACTCTGCATGTGGATGATGGCGAAGTTTTCGGTTTCCTCGGACCCAACGGTGCAGGAAAAACCACCACAGTTAGAATGCTTTGCTGCTTAATCTCAAAAACCAGCGGAAACGCCACTGTGGGTGGATACCAAATAGGCAGCAAGGAAGATTCACTCAAGATACGCAAAATTATCGGATTGGTTCCTGATAATGTGGGGTTATCCGAAAATTTGACCGCTTACGATAATCTCGACTTCTACGGAAAAATATACGATTGCACTACCGCTCAAAGGAAAGAAAACATCCAACGTTTCCTCGATATGTTGGGGCTTTGGGATAAGAGAAACGTTTTAGCAGGAACTTTTTCCAAGGGCATGAAACAAAAACTTGCCATAGCCCGAGCCCTAATTCATGAACCACAAGTCATTTTTATGGACGAACCTACCGCGAATCTAGATCCTGAGGCTTCAAAAACAGTGCGAGATTTCATTCTTCAATTGAAAAAAGAGAAGAAAACAATCTTTCTAAACACCCACAACCTCGATGAGGCGCAGAGAATCTGCGACAAGGTAGCAATAATGAATACGAGTCTTAGGGCAACTGGTACTCCACAGGAACTTGAAAGGTCCGTTAGCGGCAGGAAGACAGTTGTCGGATTGGAACAGCAAGTGAACGATGTGGTTTTGAGAGCACTGAAAAAACTGCCGCTCAAGAACCTGTCCAGCGAGGGCAACACGATAACATTTGATGTAGAAGACCCGGACAAGGAGAATTCGCCTGTTGTAGAGGCTATAGTGCAGGCGGGCGGTCATGTCCGATCAATCAATGTGGTGGGCTCAACTTTGGAAGATACCTATCTAAAACTTGTGAGGAAATAAATATGCGACTCTCAAAGGCGTGGATTATAGCAGCTAGGGACTTCAAGATATTTAGGCGAGTTAAAAATGTCTGGTATTCAATTATTATTTTCCCGGTTGTTATCTCGGTCCTGTTTCCGGCGATACTGGAGTATTTAGCGATAAGGGGGAGCCATGGACTCGCAGCGCCAAGTGTGCTTCCAAATTTGCTTACCTCTTTTTCTTTCTTTTTAGTTATAGGCGCAGCGTATGTTCCCTTAGGGATTGCCTCCTACAGTATAGTGGGAGAGAAAGTGGAGAAGAGTCTGGAACCGCTTCTAGCCACGCCCCTTACTGATGCAGAAATATTGCTTGGAAAAGCCATTTCCGCAATTATTCCAACTTTAGTAGCAATGTATGCGGCTGCAGCAGTCTTCATGGTGGGCATTGATGAGGTTACTTTCAGTACGCTTGGCTACTATTATTTTCCAAACTGGAACATCGCCACTTTGCTCTTGGTTCTGATGCCGGTCGCCATTGTTATGAGTGTTCTGTTTAGTGTGATTGTTTCATCGAGAGTTAATGATGTGCGCAGCGCTAACAGTTTTGGAATTTTTATTCTCTTTCCACTCCTTGGCATATACCTTCTCAGCGAGACAAGCATAATAACCCTTGATGTAAACGGCCTGCTCATAATCTCAGGGGTCCTCTTAGCAGTTGCCGTGGCGCTGTTCTTTGTCAGCACCAAGACTTTCCGAAGGGAGGAAATACTAACAAAATGGAAGTAAAGGCTCTTCGCCGAGAAATGAAAAGCACATATCAGAGGTGGTCGTGAATGACAAAAGCAAAGTTCGAAATAGGAGAGAACGAAAAACACACCATTACTGTTAATGCGAGCGCTCTTCTAAAACAAATCAAGCTAGAAGTGGATGGCAAAAAAGTCGTTAATGAAGCAAACTTTCAGCCATTGGCAAAGACCTTCCAGTTGGACGTGGGAAGTTCCGAAAAACATCATCTCGAAATCAGCGCTGGACCCTTCTCGCCTATCAAACTATTCGTGGACGGAAAAGAAGCTCAAAAAACCTAAAACTTCATCGCTAAGGCTCTGATGATATGATCGATAAGTACCATTGCTTAAAGTCACAGCTAAAAAGGACTCAGCGATCCGCGAAGCGCGCTCAAAGAAGGCAAGCAGACAATCCAATAAGTCAAAGAGAAAATACCGACAAAATGGAAATAAAGATTCGTTATGCTTGTCAAGATACAGAACAACATATTGAAACAGGTGACGTTAAATGACTACAGAGGTACTTATGATCGTCATTGTTGTAACCATAGTTATCATGGTAATAGGATATTTTGTCAGATTCCACGGTAAGAAGAACCGGCAGACAGTACAATAAATCAGGGAAAAAATACTAACAAAATGAAAACAGCAACGTTAGAAGCGACGAGATAGGAGGTGGGAAATTGGTGGACATGAAAGATTATTATCAAACAAATAAAGGGCGACTCCTTGGAATTGGAGGAATATTAATTATTGTGGGTCTTATCCTCTATTTTGCAAGACACCAAGAAGTTGTACTCGTGTTGCCTATTGTCGGAATAGTATTGTTCATTGCAGGAGTTCTTTATAAGCCTCGAAAGAAGGAGCAAACAACCGCTAACACTGCATAGATTAAACCTTTAACCTATGCAGATTCTTTGCCCCTATCTCTTTGAGTGATACAACTTTTGGCAAATTTAGACTTAAATATTTGAATTGAACATAGCCTTTCGTCACAACAAAACTACGTGACACTTGAATGTTTAATACTGAAAACTTGGCCAAAAAGCTCGGCAAGTCTAATAGAATCAACGAACCCACAAATCGGAGCCACATTGTTACCGTGGATAGTATCCACAAGCAATATGGTGCAACAATCGCCGTTGATGATGTCTCATTCTCTATCGCCGAAGGTGAGATTTTCGGTATCATAGGACCCAATGGAGCGGGCAAGACCACCACTGTTGAATGTATTTCAGGGCTGCGGATCCCAGATTCTGGCTCCATAACCGTTTATGGTCTAAATCCCCGAGACAATCATGAGGAAATCCGAAACATTGTTGGAGTTCAACTCCAAGAAAGCTCGTTACCTCCACGCATCAAGGTTTGGGAAGCTCTTAACCTCTTTGCGTCTTTCTATCCTGACCCCTTAAACGCCCACGACTTGCTTGAGTCGCTTGGGATTGATAAGAAGCGTAACGCCCGATTCAAACAACTATCTGGAGGCCAAAAACAGAGGCTTTCAATCGCACTGGCACTTATTGGAAACCCCAAAATCGCAATTTTGGACGAACTCACCACTGGCCTTGACCCCGAAGCGAGGCGCGAAACTTGGACGCTTATTGAGCGTATTAGGAAACGCGGCGTAACAGTGATTCTCGTGACGCATTACATGGATGAGGCAGAACGGCTTTGTGATCGAGTTGCCCTGATTAATCATGGACGAGTAATCGCGCTTGACACTCCTGCAGCTCTTGCCGCCAAGGAAGGTGGTGAAATCCATATGCAATTTATGCCCTCTGCACCTGTAGATGATAAAGTTCTAACCGCTCTTCCAGGTGTAGTTTCGGTTGAGCATAGAGGCAATCGTATCGTTGTTGCTGGTTCTGGTGATGTCACCACTCGGGTTCTTTCTGCACTGCTTAAGGTTGGAGTGCAGGCTGCGGATGTTCAGGTGAAAAGCGGCAATCTTGAAGACGCTTTTGTGAAACTCACGCAAACGAATGATAAAATCATAACACGCGAGGTGAGCCAGCAATGACTGCTAAAGACTCTGACGTGACACTTCAAAAGTCTTCTAAACCCTTCTGGGAACTCGTCAAAATCCAGGGGAAACTTGTCTTAAGGGAGCCGTATAGCATAATATTTGGAGTTGCCATGCCTATATTTTTGCTGATATTATTTGGCAGCGTTCCAACCTTCAGAGAACCTATTTCCAGCGAAACCACCATGACGGTTTTCGATCTTTACCTCCCGATTCTTTTGGTCACCGTGCTGATAATGATTGGATTACTTGGCTTGCCCATTCCAGTCGTACGAGACCGCGAGATTGGCTGGCTTAGGCGAATCTCCACCACACCAGTATCTCCAGCGAATTTGTTGGCGGCGCAATTGACAATTAACATTATTCTTGCGACGGTAGGCTTCGTGATACTTGTAGTCGGAAGCAGCTTAATCTTTGGCGTGAATATAGTGTTTCATATCCCCGGGTTTTTTCTTTCGATAGCGTTGGCAACCATTGCAATGTTTTCTCTGGGGATACTCATAGCTGCTGTTGCTCCCTCTCAGGGGGCTGCAAACGGCATGATGATGGCTCTCCTATACCCGCTCTTGTTCTTTGCAGGCGTCTACGTTCCAATGCAAGTTCTTCCAAGCAGCCTGCAAACGGTTGCCAGTTTCACTCCTGTAGGCGCAGCGGTGAAGGCTCTTGAAAGCTCCATGCAGGGAAACTTTCCATCAATCACACCGCTTCTCGTAATGACCGCCTACACCGCTGTCTTCAGCTACATCGCCATCCACTACTTCCGCTGGGAATAACACTACTACACTTATTCTGCCCTACAACACTCATTCAGAAACCAACCATCCACCTCCATTAAAACACAGCACAACAAACCACCGTACAAAACCCACCAAAACCCAAACCAAACCAACCCCAAACAACAAACACAACAAACCGCAAACCCAAAAAATAGAAGTGCTAAGAAACAAACCACAACAACAAACAAAAAAACACGCAACAAAAGCGAAAGATTAATGAAGGAACAGTTATGTGTATTGCTGGGTTTGCCGGCCAAAGGGCGCGGGTTCCACCTGATCCCATACCGAACTCAGAAGTTAAACCGCGTTCCGTTCCCAACTGTAGTGTGGTCTTCGGCCACGTGAACTTGGGAAAGCTGGCAGCCTACTTAAACACTTAAATTCACGGGGAGATTTGGCTAAGATTTATAACTAAGAGCTAAGAGTTTTTTGTGGAGTGATGATAAAGTGAGCTTTGTCCCAGGAAGCGACGCAATATCGCAAATTATCAGCATAGTGTTCTACGGGGTTTTCATAGTCTTCATATTTTACGGACAAAGAATCCAAATGTACGTGATGATCCGCGAAGTCGAAGGATCACTTTTCAAGCTTAAGTACATAAAAGAAGAAGGAAGAAAAATCGCCATAGAAACCATCAAAGAAATTGGCAAACCACAAACCGACCCCTCCACGAGAGTAGACCGCTACTTAGAATACTTCACAATCTCGCCGCAAAGCATGGATCCCGCAGGTATAGTATACAAGCTGGACCACATCCTTGACGTGAGAGATACCCGTCTTAAAGATGAAGTAAAAATTATGGCGCCTGCCAGCGACGAGGTTCAAGTGAACAATCTTGAGAACACGTTGGAAGCCGCTATGGCGCTGAACTTCATTTACAAAGTTGTCAGGCATTATTACATTCAAGGAAAGAAAACCCTAAGCCTCTACATCATAATGCAGCTGCAGATGATACTGCCCCTGGTCATGAAAGAAGCTGAAGCATACGCCAGCGCGCTTAAAGCGTTCGCTTACGGTCAGCCAATAGGCGACGGCGCAGGCCCGTTGGTGGCTGCAAAACTCATGCACGGTTACGAAACACGGAAATTGCCGAAAGACTGTGTCGTAGCTTCTGTGCCCATAGAAGGCCGCAACGCTTTCATAATAAAGGCTGAAGGACCTGGTGGAAACGTTGGTAAGCCTGGTGACGCGGTGAAAGCAGTTATCGAAGAGAACGAGGGAAAAATCGCTTCAGTGATAATGATTGATGCGGGGTTGAAGCTTGAAGGTGAAACGGTCGGTGAAGTCGCTGAGGGCATAGGCGCGGCAATTGGTGGACCAGGCGTTGACCAGTTCAAGATTGAAGACGCCGTTGTGGAGTACCATATTCCGATTAACGCTGTGATAGTTAAGGAGGACATTGGTGACGCGGTTTCGCCCATGCGAAAAGAAATTGCGGATTCAGCCGACAAGGTCATTGACCGCGTAAAAAACGTCATCTTGGAACGAACAAAGGAAGGGGACAACGTAATAATCGTCGGTGTCGGCAACACCATCGGAATTGGACAGTAGGAGAAAAAAGAGAAATGAGTGACACTTCACAATCGTCTGCACCCACCAAAATGTCAACTTACTTGTTGATGATTGTGCTAATAGTCTTAGCTTTATCAATAGTATCCCTAATATTTTCTGTCAGCGCCTTTGTTGAAGGAAACGAGCTTGTAGCGGGATACTTGCTGGTCATAGGTTTCATCGCCATGGGCTTAGCGGGGTATGTGCTGTTTCAATCACGGAAACGCGTGGCAAGCATGAAAATTGAAGCGCCAAAAGTCATGACAACAGTCGAGTGCAGAAAGTGCGGCTTTAAGAGCATCCGAGAATTCCAGCGAGGCGACTTCGTATTCAAAGACTTGAATCCATGCCAAAAATGCGATGACACAATGATTATAACAGGCATCTACAAGGAAGTTAAGGAAAAAGAGAAAACCTACGGCGTCTAAGTTAAAACTTCACAGCCGTTTTCCGTTATAAGCAGCGTATGTTCAGCCTGAGTAACCGGTTTTCTGCTGACCTCTATGAATACGGGATACCCCATAACGGCTTTGCGCTTGAGTAATTCTTTGAAGGCTTCACGATGCTGGTTCTCGGGCACCGCACCCTTTAACCAGCGTTCAGCGAAAGGCAAGGTTCTAAAATTTTCATCTATGTATTTCAGAAGCTTTTTTGCATACGCGTTCTTCACGGACTTGGCTTTGACCAAACGGAAAATTGTTACTTGTGGGCTGTTTTCAACGCGGCCTACAGCGTCTGGAACCGTGACGAAAGGCTCTATCGCGTACACTCTGCCCGACTTGACCTTTCCGAACGATATCTGCATAACGTTTGGAATTGAGGTTCCCGCGTGAATCAGGTACCTGCCTACGGAATGACCTGTTAGGTTTGAGATGGGTTTGAAACCGAGGTTTTTTATGTTTTTTTCTATTATCGCGCCAATCTGTGAAGTTGCCATGTCGCCGTGAATGTTTTCGATAGCTGCGGCTAAAGCGTGTTCGGCTGCAGTTTGCATACTCTTGTATTCGGGGTTGAAGCAGACTGTGCATGCGGTGTCCGTTACGTAACCGTCCACGTGGACGCCCATATCCACTTTAACTACGGCTTTTTCTGGAATTCGTTGTTCATCGTTTTGCGGTGAAGTGTAATGGGCAGCTACTTCGTTTATGGAGACGTTGCAGGGAAAAGCGGGTTTTCCACCTTTTTCTCGTATTAGGCTTTCGGCTTTCTCGCAAACCTGAATTATAGGCATGTCTTCGCGCACGAATTTTCTTATTTCTTCTCGGCTTTCGCGGAGAATCTCTCCTGACAGTCGGAATTTTTCCAAGGCTTCTTCGTCATATTGGCTCATTGATTTTCACTTCGTTTTTGATACTGGGCGATTGATGTGAAAGATAGGCTGAGGCGCAACTTAAGTTTTAGTGTTAAGGTTGACGGGAAAAATGCTTTGTGTACTATTGAAAAAACAAATTGATAACTTTCTGTGATTTTTTGTAACGGCGTGTTGTGTGCGTTATTGGTCCGTGCTGAATCGTTATCGAGACTTCTGTCGGTTTGTGCTTGATTGAAAAAGGTTTTGTGGTTAAGGTTTGTAGAGTTGTGGGTCAAGGGTTGCAAAGACGTTGCCGCCCAAGTGGAAAAGCATCCTTGCTTTTTCTACGTCGTATTTATCTGTGAAAACGCCTTCGTCGGCGTAGGCATCAACTATTTCGCCGATAAAAATGGTGTGGTCGCCAGTTTTGAATTGGCTGTGCAGTTTGCATTCTAAGTGAGCTATGCACTCTTTTACTATGAGCGCTTTCACTTTTCTGGCCGGCATCGGCGTTAAGCCTGTTTCGCTGAACTTGTCGTGATCTCTGCCGCTGGTTCTTCCGCAAGCCAATGTTTCCTTGACTATGTCCACTGTTGGAAGATTGACTACGAATTCGCCTGTTTCCTCGATAAGCCCATGCGAGTACCTGTTCAGCCCCACGCTTATAGCAACCAAAGCAGGGTCACGGGAAGTGGGCATTGCCCAAGCTAAAGGCAAGACGTTTGGCTTTCCATTTTTCCCAATGCAGGAAACGAGAACCGTGTGCATCGGGTGCAGAAGCCTGTAGGCCGAGGAAAATTCAACGTTGATTTTTTCTGGCATAACCATCACTTTACCGTTTTATGTGATATTTCCGATAGCGGTGAAATCACCCGCGCTAATATCCCTTTTTCTTTTTTGGCTATGCAAAAAGGGGGCGCCAAGAAATAATGGGGGCTTTACTTATGACAAATCAGACGGTCAACCGCCACAAATATGCGCGAACTACACAAGGCCACCGATTGAAAAGAAAAAAAGAACCTTGGTCTTGTTTTAAAATTCATAAACTATAATTTCGAAATATTCCCTTAAACATACCTTGGGGACAACAACAATTGAATAATTGGAAAGCGATCGGCTATATTTTTCTTGGATTCGGTTCTGTATTCCTTGCTTATGCACTCATCGCTTTTCTTGCGTTGATATCTATGAATCCATTGCCCTTTGACATCGCCCCTATTGCATTAGCCGCGAACGCCCCATGGTTCATTCTTGCCGCCCTTGCTTACGTTGTTGGCATAGTCGGATATTTCGCGGGACTGGAAAAATCGACAATCACAAATGAATCTAACGTGGAAGAAACGCAAGACCTCGAAAGTGAATATGGTTCGTATAAGTTTGACCCCTTATGGTCTATTGCCATTGGGGCAATAGTTGCCCTTGCTGTACTTGTATTGCAGGGCGTCATGGGTTTTTGGAACGACTTTGACTTGATATTTGGGGTCGCTTTACCCTTATTCTATTCGATAATTGCAGGTTCCGCGGTTGGATTATCCGCCTTCTTTCTAATCAACAAAATGAATCAAAATTAAAGAATTTGGAACGAATGAAGACAAAAGAAACCATTCCATTTTCTGGGGTTTTTGGCGTGTGCTATATTATGGTAGAAACCGAAGAAGCGCGTCCTACAAATTTGACGAAGCTTACAGAATGCGGCACAATCCAACGCCCGCGGAAGCGCGCATGTGGGAAATTATAAAGCGTCAAGTCATGCCGAAATTTCCCGACCACATTTTTCGTCGTCAATACGTTCAATACGGCTATATCTTAGATTTCTATTGTCCCACGTTGCGGCTTGCCATAGAGGTAGACGGTGGAATACACAATGAACAAAAAGAATACGATAGAACGCGGGATAGCCACCTATCGCGGCATGGCATAGAGGTGTATAGGTTCCAAAATGCTATGGTCTTTAACGAATCAAAATTCGTTGCTTCGGAACTATGTCGAATAATACAGGAAAAGACTACGCCATGGTTTGACAAAGTCATAAGATATTTCGGCAGGTTTTTCGGCATTTGATTAGCGCGTAGTGTATTTCTGTTGGGCATTTCCATGGGTGTTGCTTAAAAACTCGCCCCTTTCTTGGACTATATGTTGAACAGTTCGCGCGAAAAAGGCGAATCCTATCTAATTTACGAAGACTTCCATAACAATTACTTTACCGTTTTATGTGGTACTGTTCTATTACGTCTTTTGCTTTCTCTCGTTTTTTGCGGTGTTCCTCTAGGAACCTGTTAAGTCTTGTTACCAAGTCGGTTTTGCATTCGCCGCACAGCACTTCACCTGCTCTACATTTGCGTTCCCGTTCTATGAGCTTCGCGTCTTCTTCTTCGAACAGGTAAACGTAATATTGGAAAATGGAGCAGACCATTGGGTCGGCGCCTGTTTTTCGCTGCTCCGCAGCTGTGGGTTTGCCGCCTGTGAAGGCGTTCCAGATTTTGCGTTTCACAAGCTCCGGCGGGTCCATGGTGAAGATGGAGGTTTCGGGTTCGGAGGCGCTCATTTTTCCGCCTGGTCCTAAACCTGGAAGGAAGCGGCAGTGAATTTGGGCTGGTTTGTAGTATCCGAGTTTCTGCGCTATGTCGCGGGTGACGCGCCAATACGGGTCTTGGTCTATGGCTGCCGGAATCAGCGCGGGCACGTTTTCGCCTGTTAACTTCTTGTGAATGAAGCATGGGGCTGCTTGCAGGGCAGGCCAGAATATCCAGCCGATGTTGGTGCTGTCTTGGAACCCGAACGTTGCTTTCGCTGTTGAGTATGTGATGCGCTTCGCAACCTCAAGCGTTATGTCATAGAGCAAGTCGATGTCTTGTACGTCGTAGATTATGAAGGTGTTTTCAGGTTTGAAGCCTAGCGCGATTAGGTCTAGGGTGTTTTCGTAAGCGTACTTGCGTGTTTGCGAGAGATTAGCATCATTATCTATGAGGAATTTCTCGTCATCGGTCATCTGGAAATAGAGTCTTGTGTCAAATTTTTCTTGCAGGTGGCGCGTGAAAATCCAAGGTACCAAGTGCCCTATGTGCACGGGACCTGAGGGTCCTCTGCCGGTGTACAGGACGAATTTTGTTCCTTTTTCGTAAAGGTCCAACACTGTGTCTAAGTCGCGGTGGGAGAAGAATAAGCGTCTTTGAAGTTGAAGATGCAGGTTTCCCGTGTATTTGGTTATTTTTTTGAGTAACTCTTCTGTCAGCGGTTGGGTGCCGAACTCGCGTATTAAGCGTTCATAGTCTACTTTGCCCTTTACTTCCCAGGGTGTGACAACCATCTCGCCGTTTCCACTGTTGGACGAAGCCGTTTAAATCACCCAAATCTTTTGACAAGAGAGAATCTATTATGTCATATATCTCTTTTCGCAAAGCACCAATCTTGAAGTTAGCTTACGCGTTTTTTGTCAAAAATTGTTTGCGTAACAAAAGAGCGAGCGCTTAGTCGAGAACTCTTTTTATTTTTGGTTGTGTTACA
>Ga0315536_1000456_pt1 | contig 20438 bp, 21 predicted proteins | sample SalMarSW160230MG_FD_203093 | JGI IMG/M metagenome (GOLD analysis project Ga0315536, IMG submission 203093) | Salt marsh sediment microbial communities from the Plum Island Ecosystem LTER, Massachusetts, United States - Salt Marsh Sediment SW1602-30 ...
CTCGTTTGTTCACGCTCCTTAATGGAGTCAAAACGAATCTGATTGCTGTTAGTATCAAGGCGCTAGATCAGGAAGTCATTGATGTCCTCGACTCACTTCTTGCAGAGTTCGAACTAGATTGGCTTGAAATTGTAGATCCTTTCGAATACAATTTCGATACATCATTTGTCGATGTATACCTAGAGGCTTTTGGTGAACGAGTTATGGAACGACTATCCCTTCGGCTTTTATCTGATACATGGGTTCCATACTATACTACCCAGCCTGATAGACCAGTGGCCGTGGAGAGTATACTTCGAGATTATATCAATGGCTCTCGCAATGTACTCGAGATTGTTGAAGTTAGTAACCTGTCTAGAAGGGAAGTAGCACTGGAACTCTCCAAGCTCTGGGCTCATAGAGTTGTGAGATTCCGAAATATGTTTACCTTCAATGATTTCATGACAACGGGAACACAATTCATTCGGTATGTACAGGCCTCCTCAGCTGAAACAAAGGATTTACAGAATCTTCATCCGGGGATGGCAGGAGTCATTCCTCACCTAGCCGGCTTGATTGATGGAAGAAAGACAGTTCGTGAAATCTTGGCTGAGCTTGGAGCAAGACATGATGAGAGAGAATTACTACGTGCATTAGACTACCTCATGGAGGTAGGTGTGATAGAAGCGTTGACTCCTGAGAAGAGACGTATTCTTCTCGTCAAAGAAGCTCTGGAGCTTGCTCTTCGCGTAGCTGAAGGTACATACAGCGTAGCAGAGGCAACTACCGCATTGAAACTTGTTTTGAAAGACACTAAGGCACCAGAAGTGCTTAGTCAATTACAACTCAAGAACGAGAAATGGGCTGTTGATTTTGATTTTAAAATTCTTGAAGGAATTGCAACTCGAAGATTGATGGTTCTCTATGGAGAATGGATGAAAATACTTGCGCAATTTGTACAAGTTCTGAATCCTTCCAAACTTGAACTCTATATCAAGAACTTGACCACTGTATTTGCACAGAGAATTGTTAAGCGATACTCCACATTAGATTTGAGAGGATTTGAGGAGTTTGCCTATTGGCTTGAAATCCTTAGCACTCCAACAAAGCCTCATGTGGGACCCGTACAGACCAGTCACCTCCAGATTACCTGGTCTAATGCTATGGAGGAACTTGCATATATCCTTGTGACACGGGGGCACATAATTTACAAATCCGAGAGTATCACTCAAATACAGTCCGCATCAGGAACCCCTCTGATTGATCTATTACCTGAAGAGTGGGTTGGAAAAGACCATGTTGAAACATTCGAGCGAGTAATGTATGAATATTCGAAACTAGGCCCCGCTGCAGTACTCACCCTTCTAATACTTGCAACTCAACGTGCAATCTTACTTCCACAAGAAGTGATGATCTGATATGAAGTTCTTCCATCTGAAATACTATTATCTAATGAAGATGAAGAAAGTATGTACCTATGGTGACCATGTATGTGTCCTACATATCTATTGAAGATAGTTACAGTTGGCGCCCCATCTGTTGGAAAGACAAGTATAATCATTAGGTTCTCTACTGGTGCATTTAGAGAACACTACTCTCCTACACTTGGAGTGGGATTTGCCTACAAGAAGATGAAAGTAGGAGAAGATAATGTCAACATGCAAATATGGGATTTGGGTTCTCAGGACTTTTTAGAACGCACTCGTGCAAATTACTATTTAGGTGCTCAGGGTGTAATCTTCATGTATGATGTAACATCATGGGAGTCATTCAACGAAGTTATTGAATGGAAGAATGAGGTTGATCGTAATCTGGATGACTACACTGCTATTCTTGTTGCTAATAAGACTGACCTCATCATGGAGAGAGTTGTTTCTCTGGAAGAGGGTCAACGAGTTGCTGATCAGATGGGAATTCCTCATATGGAAGCTTCAGTCCGGCTCGATAAGAATGTAAATGATGCATTCGAAACACTTGCGAGGAACATTATTAGTGCATTTCAATAGAGTGAGAATTTCGAAGGATATAGTAGCATTGAGATATCAGTATTTTGTGGGATTCCGATGGGAAGCGAATATAGATATCGAAAAGCCGCTCTTGATGGAACAAAAGTTTAGCTAGTTACACATACAGAACATTATCAATTCCTGTAGTCAAGCGTATTGCTTTTCCTTTTGTTACTGCATAGTCGTTCTCGATTCGGACTCCACCAATCCCCTCTAGATAGACTCCTGGTTCAATTGCCATTACATTACCTTCTGCGTACAGGTCTTGACGACTATATGTGCTTGGTAGTTCATGGACATCTAGACCAATTCCATGACCAAGACCGTGAGTCATTCCATTCTTCGCATCAGGATTGAGTCTTCGTGAATCAAACCCGTGCTTTTCGAGAGTCTTGAAGCATGCCATATTGACATCATCAATGACTGCACCATCAGTCAACGCATCAACAGTCGCATTAGCAGCCTCCTCTACTGCTTCATACATCTCACGCACTCGTTTTGGTACAGCTCCCTTCACAAACGTGCGGGTAACATCAGCAATGTAGCGGTCCTGTTTCAACCTAGGGAATACATCCAGGATGATCGGAACTTCGCTCTTGAGTTTATCTTCTGGGACACCTAAATAATGCCAATCAAAAGCCTTCTCTCCAACCGCAAGAATAGCGTCTTCCGCAGACTCAGCATTCTTATCTAACAAAAAGTGATCGAGTGCATTTTTTACTTTTCCAACGGTGAGTGGTTCTTTATTATGCATCAGAACATTGTTTGCACCGATATCGCTGTCCTTGACTATTTCGATAATCTGTGTTATTGCGTCAGTAGTGGCATCTCCTGCCTTTTTGATAATCTTGATTTCCTTTGCAGATTTGGTAGCGCGCGCTTCTGTTACAAGGTCTCGAACAACTTTGATTTCATAGCCCATTTTTTGAAGCATAACCAAGAAACTTGCTGGAAATTCGTCAGGTACACCTAAAACTTTTCCTGAGAATTGATTCTTCAAGAGGTCATCATAGGCTCTATCCATATTATCTCGGATCTTCTTATTCTGCTTCAGGAGTTGGATATAGATCTCAGAAAGGTCATGAGTCTTCTTGATGAAACTCTCTTTCTTAACCCGTTCAATGGCGAGGAATGCAGAGGCAACTAGAGGCTCTTCTCCTTTATTCTTTAGATAGATTATATCGTCTGGAGATAGGAAACCTGTCAACCAGTAGATGTTCGGGTTTTCGAAAGAACTACCATATGCTAGTAGTGCATCAATTTCATATTGCTCCATGAGTGGATCGAGGTCATCATGCATCAGATTCGCCTTAATTTTGGATGATATGTTCTCCAGTAAAAGGCTTCTCTATATCTACAAGTATCTAATCATCCTTCTTTCAACATCTAATCGTGAAGGGAATTTGTAAGGTCCAATTGTTTCTACATTAAATGAAGAACATGTAGCGGCAAAAAGGCCCGACTGTTTCAGGTTAGACGTTCGCATATATTCAAGAAGAAAACTAATTGTATAGACATCACCACAACCCGTAGAATCGATGTGTACATTTGGATCAACACACGGAATCGAAATCTGTTCGTTTCGTGTGTAGATTGTAGACCCTCTTCTATCACGAGTAATCAGGACAATCTTCGGACCTAAATTAAGAATATCTGAAACAGCGGATAACTCTGATTCTCCCCCATTCGTTTGTTTCAACTCTAATTCATTGAACTTGACGATGTCAACAAGACTGAGTATGTCCTTACGTTCAATCCAATCTCTCGGAATAACCCTTCCACTGTTGTCGATTAAACGTACATATCCTTGAACATCAAGGGAGGTTATTTGAGCATTAGATTTGGCTAGTTTGATGCATCCGATGTCAAGTTCATTCGCAGTTAGAGGTGAGAAATGGATAATTCTCGAATCAAGATAATCGTCTGGGAAATCTTGTGGCGTGATTTGTGCTGCAAGACTTTCTACCATCTGTACTCGATTCCCCTCAGAATCATACTTATTCACAAATCTCGTAGATTGTGCACCCGCTTTCTGGAGACCTGCAAGAACCAGTCCTGATGATTTCAGGATATCACAGTACCCCTCTTCAAAATCATCACCTACTTTGGAAACAATCCCTGCAGCGAATGCATCAAGTGCGGGAGCAAGCATCGCATATGCAGTGCCACCACCCAGTGCTTCTCGTTTAGTATCTGGTGTGATAATGAGGTCTCTACTGAGATGTCCAACAACCACAATATCCATCAAAATCGTCACCAATGAAGCGATACACTGCAAATCACAATACCCCTTTAACTTCTATGCCAAAAACACTTTCCTAACACAAGCGAACTGTTTTAATCAAAAGATAGTAACTTAGATAATTGAGTGTGAAAATTTGGCTCGGGTCTTAGTGAAGTTCTTTGCAACTGTTAGAGAAGCTACTGGAGTAAAGAATATCGAGATGGAAGCGAATACTATTCGAGAAGTGTTAGATTCACTTCAAGTCACATTTGGGGACCGATTCACACAGACTGTTATTGAGCCAAGTACCGGAAATTTGAAACAATTCTTCTCATGTATGGTCAACGGAAAACGCATCGAGCTTCTAAATGGTTATGATACCAAATTAGTGGACAATGACGCTGTAGCTCTATTCCCTCCAGTGGGTGGTGGATGAGATGAGCAGCTCGGTCACGTCAAAACATAGGAAGCAAGTAGATAGTGGAAAAGTCGACCTTGTAGTTAAAAATGCCCGTTTACTTCTTGAATCTGGACTAGTCCGAGGTGGAATTGGAGTTTCTAATGGCCGATTCTCAGTTATAGCCTCTGATGGACATCTCCCGGATGCAGAAATCGTCATTGATGCAGATAACAAGATACTGATGCCGGGGCTCATTGACGCGCATGCTCACATAGATGATCCAACAATGCAATCACACGAGAGCGTCTCTTCTGGATCTCGTGCAGCTGCAGGTGGCGGTATAACGACTTTCATTGATATGCCCCTGACAAATCAGGTAGACACTGTAAATATCGTTGATGAGCGAATCGTGACTGGAGAATCTAATTCCGTTGTCGATTTTGCCTTTAATGCAGGAATGATGAATGCTCAAAACGTTTCTAACATACCCTCTTTGGTTGAGAAAGGCGTGGCTGCCTTCAAAGCCTTCACGTGTGCACCCTATGAAGCAAATACTGGAGTCATCACAAAATGTCTTAGTGAGGTTTCAGAGATAGGTGGGCATGTTACTATTCATTCTGAGGATCAGGGAATACTTGATGAGTTCCAGAAGGATATGGACGGTGAGTGGGATGCTCCAATCAGCCATTCACTGGCGCGTCCAAATATAGCAGAGCAACTTGCTATTAGACAAAACATCTCTATTGCAGCTCAGACCGGAGGTCATCTGCACATTGCCCATGTCACAACTCGTGAAGGGATGAATGAAATAGAACGCGGCAAAATGCGAGGTGTAATGGTGACAACCGAGGTCTGTCCGCATCATCTAATGTTCCACAGAGATGAGATGAATCGTCTGGGACCCAAAAGTAAGATGAATCCACCACTAAGGTCCAAGCAGGACAAAGCGGCGTTATGGTCCGCTCTTCTGCGAGGAATGATTGACATTACAGTTAGTGATCATGCACCTTGCCCTATTGAGAAAAAAGATGCTGGAAATGAAGATATTCGGCAAGCATGGTCTGGTGTTGATGGAATCCAAATGATTCTTAGGGTCCTTCTCTCTGAAGGGATCAATAAAGGTCGACTATCATTCTCACGATTACTCAGAGTGGGTTCCCGAAATCCTGCACGTTTATTCGGGCTCTATCCAAAGAAAGGTGTAATTAGAATTGGATCTGATGCAGATTTTGTCATTATTGATCCCACGAAAGAAGAGAAGATTACTGCGGATATGATGTTTTCAAAATGTGGGTGGACTCTATATGAGGGGATGACTATGATGGGTGCTCCACAAATGACCTTTGTCCACGGCATAAAGGTCTACGAAGCTGGAAAGATATTGGTCAAGCCGGGTCATGGAAAATTCCAGGCTATGGGGAGTGGAAATAAACCATTGGGAGATTGATTCATGACTGAACTCAAATTTGTATTTGGAGACCCCGTTGTTTGCTCAGGTTGTATGATTTGTGTAAATGTATGCAGTATGTACTACTCCAAGGTGATTGGCCCAACCCGATCAAGAGTTCGAGTAGTCCGGGTTGAACCTGCTCTTGATTTTCCCTTATTCTGTAGAAATTGTGAAGATGCCCCCTGTATTGCAGCATGTCCCGAAGGCGCATTGAGTAGAACTTCGAAGGGAATTGTAATTGTGAATAATAGAAAGTGCAATGGTACTGGTGCGTGTGTTGCCGCATGCCCGTATAATGCTATTCACATCCACCCTGATACAGGTAAAGCAATCAAGTGCATTCAATGCGGGCAGTGTGTTGATAGATGTCCCGCAGATGCGCTCTTCATAACGACTACTGCGGAATTAGCAGAACGCGATAAAGATGGGCGAATGATGGCGCTTCATGAGGAACACAAAGATGTTCTCTATGATAAGGAGGCTGAGAAATGATACATGGTCTGGGTGGTGAGATTCTCTGGGTCGATATGACCAACGGGAACATCGAGAAGAGACCCATTGATGAAGAACTGTTGAATAAATACCTCCTCGGCGCGGGATACCTCTCCAAAGTCCTATACGATATGATTCCTGCAGGAACTGACCCACTTAGTGAGAAGAATGTCCTTGGAATTGCAACAGGCACGCTCACAGGATCTATGTTCCCTCAAGCTTCAAGACATGTTGTAGCTGCACTATCACCTCTCACAGGCGTATGGGGTGAGAGTCATGCAGCTGGTTTCTTTGGTGCAGAGCTGAAGTTTGCGGGATATGATGCAATAATGTTCACTGGGGCATCATCTGATCCTGTTTACTTGAATATTGAAGACTCAAAAGTCGAGCTCATTGATGCTTCACACTTATGGAGCAAGGATGTCTTCGAAACCGATGATATCCTGCGCAAGGGGCATAATAGAAAATTCAGAACCCTTTCAATTGGGCAAGCTGGAGAGAATCTGGTTCGTTTTGCTGCAGTTATGAATGATCGAGACCGAGCATCTGCAAGATCTGGTCTAGGCGCAGTCATGGGTTCAAAGAAGTTGAAGGCGGTTGCTGTCAAAGGAACTGGAAAGTTGGAAGTTGCAGATCCAAAGAATTACCTCAAACAAATGGATATCTTCTATGAACGAATGATGGCGAATCCCTTTACTCCTGGCCGCGTGAAATACGGGACAACTAGTCTTGTGGAACTGATGCAGCATATTGGAAGACTTCCCAGTTATAATATGAAGCAAGGCGTTTTCGATGGTTATTCGAAAATCAGTGGTGATGCTATCAATGAAAAGTACCTTGTAAAGGCTAGAGCCGATTACTCCTGCCTACAAAGATGTGGTAGATACACCGCAGTAAGAAATGGTCCCTATGCCTTTGAAGGAGGTGCACCTGAATTTGAGACCCAATCCTCAATGGGGTCTCGATGTGGAAATGATAACTTGGAATCTGTTCTCTTTGGACACCATCTGGCGAATCAATATGGACTGGATACAATCTCTTTAGGAGGTACAATTTCGTGGGCAATGGAAGCGTGGGATGAAGGTCTCCTAACTGCAGAGGACACCGGTGGAATCGACCTGAGTTGGGGGAATGCAGAAACTATCGTCAAGCTTACAAAGATGATCGCGCTTCGTGAAGGATTTGGCGATATTTTAGCTGATGGTAGTGCTTTAGCTGCAAAACAAATCGGCCGGGGTACTGACAAGTTTGTCATGACGGTGAAGAAACAAGAAATTGCCGGGCAGGAACCACGAGCACAGAAATCCATGGGCCTTGCAGCTGTGACTGCAGCTCGAGGTGCTGACCATCTATACGCATTCCCAGTCCTTGATGAAGCTGGCTTTGATGAAGATATTAAGAAACGCTTTGGAGAGGAATATCTGCCTGAAATGGCAGACCGGCTAAATCCGAAATACAAAGGCATCATGGTCAAAGAATGTGAAGATTTCATGGTCATGGTGGAGAGTGTCGGTCTCTGCAAGTATGGTACACAGATGCCTCCTGAGTTCTATTATGATGATATTGCACTCGCCTTAAAGGTGCATAATGGGTTGAATCTTACGGGACTCCAACTCCAGGAGATTGGAGAGCGTATTGTGAACCTCAATCGATTGTTCAATGCTAGATTTGGGATCACACGTAAAGATGATTGTCTTCCTGACCGTCTAACAAACGAAAAAGCACCCATTGGGCCATCTGCTGGGGAAGTTGTAGAACTTGATATAATGCTCACAGAATATTATGATGTCAGAGGTTGGAACCAAGAAACTGGATTACCCCTGAAAGAAACGCTCAAACGTCTTGGGCTTGAAGATATCTAATCACAAGATGCGCACACGTTCGTTATGGTATCCTTAATACCTTCGACCTTACGAAGTTCGTTGACTACAAAGGAACTTAATTTCTCTGGAGTCTTGAAGACACACTTGATTAGAAGATCATAGGCTCCGTAGATAAGATATGCTTCTTCGACCTCATCAAGAGAACGAATCTCTTCCAAAATACTACGCGACTTCGTCGATTCTACCTTTGCCATAATGAATGCGACTATCACTGTAATCCCACCATTGGTGCTGTTCTTTTCTCTCTCCTAATTATATCATAAATGTTCCTCAAGATGCTGTAATTGACATTCCGAATCAGAATTTCAGCACTGGTTACGGTGCAAGAGCAAAGAATGCACCATCGAATCGGATTCACAATGAATAAGGTCTGACTGAAAGATTCAGACTCTTGCTACGGAAGCTTAATAGCATCGAACTTAACGCCTCGAAATATCAATGGAGGTCCGTGCTTGTCCTCAACAAGTCCCAAATCCAAAGTCACTACTAAGGCAAAATCCAAGGCTACGAAGAATTCTTTTGAACCACGTATTGTGGCGTTTTGTTGCAACTGGTGCTCATATGCAGGAGCAGATTTAGCAGGGACTTCTCGCATGCAGATGCCTCCGAATGTACGAATCATCCGGGTCAACTGCACAGGAAGAATTGACATCTCATTCATTCTCGATGCCCTCTATCAAGGTGCTGATGGTGTACTCATCTCTGGATGTCATCCGGGAGATTGCCATTACACAAGCGGAAACCTGAAAATGCGGTCGCGCTTTGCATTGCTAGAGAATCTTTTGGATGAGGCTGGTTTTGATGTACGACGAGTTCATCTCCAATGGGCTTCTGCAGCAGAGGGTGATGTTTTTGCTGAAGGGATTACCAACATGGTGGAGCGAATCAAGAAATTGGGTCCAAATCCAGTAAAGGTCGGTGATTGATTATGGTCAAGCGAATAGCATTAGTGCAGTTGAGTTCATGTTGGGGTTGTGACCAGTCCCTTGTGGACTTGCATTTGAGACTTCTCGATGTCTTACCCGAGCTAGATATTGTATATTGGCCCGCAGTGGTGGATTACAAACTTGCAGACCTGGAAGCAATGCCAAATAGCTCAATCCATTTTGGTTTTGTCGAAGGAAGCTGCCGAACAAAGGAAGATGAACATCTTCTCAAAGTAGTGCGAGAAAAAAGTAAGGTATTGATTGCTTGGGGTTCCTGTTCAGCTTATGGCGGTGTTCAGGGACTTGGTAATCAGTGGACAATTGAGGAATTACTCGATAGAAAATTCATGAAGGCAGACACAATTACTGACCCTCGGATTCCTGAGGAGAACCTTCCTGGTTTTACTAACCATATCATACCTAATCCAGAAATTGTTAAGGTGGATGCAATTTTACCAGGGTGCCCTCCAACAAGTGACAATACTGCAGAGGCTCTGACAGCACTCCTTACAGGAAAACCATATGATTTACCTAACAAGACAGTATGTGACCAATGTCCCATGGAGCGTAAAGAGAAGATCATTAAGAAATTCAAGCGGACCCATGAAGGAAAAATTGAACCTGGAATCTGTATTCTTGATCAGGGGTACCTTTGTCTTGGATTTGCTACCATTGGTCTCTGCGGAGCTCAATGTCCCACCGTCAATACCCCTTGCAAAGGATGCTTTGGTCCACCTCCAAAAATCAAGGACCACGGAGCTAAGGTCATTTCTGCTCTAGGTGCGATAGCTGATATGTCTCCGGATGAATTGAAAGCGGCATTTCCGGATCCTATAGGGTCTTTCTATTTCACAGACTATGCATCTTCGTATCTCTCAAAGATTCGAGGCAAACAAAGGAGTGAAGCCAAGAAATGAGTAGAGATGAGAAGACCATTCGGATTGCACCGGTGACCAGACTCGAGGGTCATGGCGAACTCACTGTCAAGCTTACAAAAGCAGGAAAGGTCAAGGATGTTCAATTCAATGTATCATCAACACGATTCTTCGAGAAGTTTCTTGAAGGTCGTTTTGCCGAAGAAGCTCCAAGGATTGCACCTCGAATCTGTGGTATCTGCCCAGAGCCTCATCATCTTGCTGCAACTAAGGCTGTTGAAGCCGCATGGGATATCACACCACCTCCTGCGGCAGTTAAACTGCGACGTCTACTCATCAATGCCAAACAGTATAGCAGCCATGCACTGCATTTCTTTGCTTTAGCGGCTCCGGATTTTCTTGCTGGCCCTCTGGGAGACCCGGCTCTGCGAAATGTTGTAGCCATCATCAAAGCATTACCTGATGTTGGAAAGATGGCTCTTGAAGTGATGCAGTTTGGCCAAGAACTTGCAGCTGCAGTTGGTGGGAAAGCAATTCACCCAGTCACATCAACTCCTGGTGGAATGTTGAATCCCTTCTCTGAGGAGAAGCGAGATGAATTTCTCAAGCGTTTTGAAAAGGCAAAGGAACAGACACTCGCAACGGTAACACTGGCAAAGAAAGTAGTTCAAGACTACTGGGACCCGATTACAAAACTGGCAGTTACCCCAACTTATTACCTAGGTATGCATGACAAGGGTAACCTTGAGATTTACGACGGTAACCTGAGAGTTATGGATCCAACAGGCAAGATTGTTGCGGACTTCAAACCTAAGGACTATCGCAAGTATTATGGAGAGTATGTACCTAACCACAGTTACGCGACTCACATCTATTACAAACCCGATGGTTATCCTAAGGGTATCTGGCGAGCTAACTCACTTGCACGATGCAATGTTGCTGATAAAATGGCAACACCAATCGCTCAAGAAGCTCTTCAGGAGATGCGTGACGCTTTAGGTCGACCAATTCACGCAACTTTTGCCTATCATTGGGCAAGAATCATAGAGCTTGTTCAAGCAATTGAAGAGATTGAAGGTCTATTGAAAGATCCCGATATTGTTAGCAAGGATGTCAAGCTATCTGATGTAGAACCAAAGAAGGGCGATGGTGTTGGGTGTGTTGAAGCTCCTAGAGGAACTCTTCTTCATCACTATTGGACTGATGAGAAAGGAATCATCACCAAGGTGAACATGGTGGTTGCTACAAACAATAACATAGCAGGGATTGAAAAGAGTCTGATGGATGCAGCAAAACAGATCTTTGAGGACAAGGTTCATGAGAGCCTACAATTACCTGATCCCATGATCAAGTAATCAATGAGCACCTTGAAAGTTCAGAATGTATGTGGTCCCAATAGATTTCGAATCTTCCACGTAATCTTCAACATGAAGACCAGCTCTACACATCGTCGCAAGTCCTTGGATTAAAACAATACCAAGCCCCAATCCTGATGGAACTTGCTCTGTCAGAGAATTGGGATTGTTTAGATAATCTCTGATAGTGCTTGTAAGGCCGCCAGCCCGATCACTTATCGTTAAAACAACTCGTGGATTACTCGCATTCGATCCATTTACCAGAAGTATTTCACTATCATGTTTGAATGCGTTGTCAAATATATTCCAGAGTAACTCCTTGGCCAAGGAGCATATATCAACTGTTATGTCTTCTGAAATTTGGACCTTGATTTGATCTGGTTCTATTGAATATTCTTTGATTACTCGTTCCTTGATAGAGTTTACAAGTTCAAGTAATTGTTCTGGTTTAGATTCTATTTGAGCTTGAGTCAGTGATATTGCTATGTTTCGCATTTCGTCAACAAAATTTCTTGCCCCTTCAAGAGATGCGGATGCTACATCAATCCAGTGATTATCAACCATACCCGAATTTTCTGTTAGTTCTAACGCGAGCTTGGCTACCTGGATATAATTACGGATATCATGTTGAACAAGACTGGACATAATTTGAGTGACTTTGTATTGCCTCTCAAGGTCTTTTGTTACAGTCATCATGAAGAGTGTTAACATCGAAGCTCCTGAAACAACAATCCCGACTGCTTGAATAAGCATGAATACAAAATAGAGCTCAGGTATTGGAGCCAAGAAGGGGAAAAGAATCCATGAAACTCCCCAAGTTATTAAACCAGAAAGGAGCCAGATTTTTGGTTGCCCCATTGGTTCCTGCATCTCGTACACAGTCTTTGCTGAAAGAAAACAAACGTATGCAATATGTAATCCCAGTGGGATGAAAACATAATAGAACGGAAATGAAAACAAGAGACCCACAATTAACCAAGTGAAGAAAAGAACGACTCCAGTAGCATACACTCTGATTCTCTTTCTTGATATCTTCCTTCCCCGTGTCCCATCCTGAATAAGAGTTGCTCCAACAAACATTCCTGATATTGCGAAGACGTCAGTGATTATCAGTGCACTTGAAGATAATAGCACTCCCATAATTGCGCCAATAGAGTAAATTACCCACCCTATGGCCCAAAACCTATACATTTCCCGAGTTGAGTACCTGATGAGACTCCAAGTCACAGTGCCATATAGCGTCACTAACGCTACTAGCATGACTGAATCTAAGATTAACTGGAGTTCTTGCATCACACTCACTACTCACTAAAGCCCGGTATACATCTTATAACGGTTTTATGTATATTATAAATAAATAGTATATGTTATCATTATAAGTCGTACTGTCTGAGCGCTCGTTATCATGATTTTGATAATTTTCAATTGCATTCTTCTTATTCTAAGAATAATGACACTCGACCTGGTAATGCAAAACGTGCTTTGTTCTGGGGATCATAGCCTGGCTTTTCTGAACTATGGACTACCACATCTAGATTGAATTCACTTCCAATGTGACCAGTAGCATCCTTCAATGCCTCCATCTCATCACTTGCACTAGCTGAATGGTCCCACAGACCATTTTCTTTTGCAATTCTATCAACAATATTCTTGACTGCTTTGCCATGTTTTCTGAAGTCTTCATCAGCCATTAGATGCTTCATGATCTCACCGACAACTGTTGGTAACTTGGCATCGCGAATGCTACTCATTGCTTTGAACATCCATTCTGGTGCAATGTAGATATGGACTTTCGAAGCTTTCTTCCCTTTCAGTAACTTCTTGATCTCTCTAATATCTCGAATCGTAGATTCAACAACTTCGTGAGCATTTTCGATATTCTTGTCAATCAACTTTTTGTCTGGTATGGGCCATGATGCTAATGAAACATAATCTTCATGTCCCATTTTAGACCACATTTCCTCACAGATATGCGGAGTCATAGGTGCTACTAATCGGACCCATTTATCACAGACATAAGCCATAGTTCCTTCACTTTCTTCTTTTGGAACGCCCTCTCGATTTAGATAGTGATTGACCGCACGTATCATTTCAGATGAAACTTGAATCGCATATTCTCTTAGTCTGAAATCATCCAACATATTTGTGGAGTCTCGAATTAATGAGTTAACACGTGATAACATCCATCTTGTCGCCATTGTAGGATTGTCTTTCTTGGCATATACTCTTGGATTCTTCTTCGCATATTTCATTACCACTTTAGTAAATTGACGAATTCTATTTCTCATAGAGGGTACATCTTTCTCTCGCCAATCCATCAATGTACCCGGCTCTGCTGCGGAAATTGTATAAATTCTGAATAGGTCTGCTCCATACTTCTTAGGGATTTCAACCAAAGGAATTACATTCCCCTTGCTTTTGCTCATCTTCTTTCCCTCCATGTTCATGTGCTCATTTAAGCTTATGACTTGAATCCAGTATTTCTTTGGAAAAATGGCTACATGATGGAATATTGCAAAGCTCAGATGATTTGAGATATGTGAAGGAGCTGTATGTCGCTGATCATTAGGATACCAATACGCGAACTCGTTCCGCATAGTTTTCAATAACTCGATGTTAATCCCCGTTGAGTTACCAATTTTGCTAGGTGTTCCCTTCCCTAAGAATATGTAGTCAAAGAAATCATATGTCAGCTGAATAGGTTTCAGCTTATTCTTTGTGATGTGATGTGCTATTGTATAGTATGCCATGTAAATTGTAGAATCAGAAAGCGACTCTATGATCCAGTCTGGATCAAATGGCAATCGCGTACCAATACCTCTCCGTCGTGCACACGGTCTCTGGGCTAGCCAGTCAAAGGTAGCTTCGAATAGATTTCTGAACATATCTGGAATTATACCCATATTATCTAAGGCTTTACGTGATTTCTCCTTCCATCCTGGACTTGTATAGTCCAGAAACCATTGCCCTGCGAATACTCCAACTTCAACGTTTGCACCACATCTACAGATGACCGGTCGTTGATCTGGTTCATAGAAGACATCGACACGGTTTATGGTCTTCATCCATGAAACCACATCTTCCTTGACATCCTTAATGGTACGTCCTGAGAACTGCGCGCAGTTATCTTTCATGACGCCATCATAGAACTCTGCTTTGTAAATCTCTTGAGTTGCTTCTTCTAATTTTTCACTTTCCGATTGGTTTCTGATATCTCTTTTTTCAACTGCATCTTTTGCTGGATACTCACTATACCCTTTCATGTCGATCATACCAATAATCTCAATGCTATCGACATCTTCAGGTGTAATCCCGTATTGCGCCAATTGAGATGGATTCTCCTTCAAGTCTCTCAGTGCAATGTAATCAAAGGGAGCATGACCTGGAACTGAATATACAACTCCTGTTGCATTATTCGGGTCAACAAACTCTGCTGGTAAGATCGGGACTTCGTGGTCATCATGAATTGATTTGAAGGATTTTCCAATAATCCTTGAACCAGGAAATGTTTCGATGATTTCAACTTCTTTTGCCTGCAACTTCAACTTCTTTGTTGCTGCTTTTGATACTAACCACTTCTCTCCATCAACTTTAGCCCAGACATACTTAGCTTTGGGGTTGATCCACATATTAGTAACGCCAAAGATAGTCTCAGGACGTAGTGTAGCGGCTACCAAGAATCCATCCTCAAACGGCCACTTAATTGCAGTGAACTCCTTGATCTTTGCCGAGCCTCCCTCCAGTATGTCGTCTTCTCCTACGGGATTTCCATCTTGAGGACAATACAACAGTGGATAATTCCCCTGCTTGACATAACCTTTCTCCATGAACTTTTGAAACTGCCATTCGACGAACTTGTTGTAGGTCTTATCTCCTGTAGTAAACTTCCTTCTCCAATCAATACTGTATCCCAGCGCACTGAAGTCTTGTGAGATGACCTTAGCAAAGAAAGATGCGGTGGCCATTGCATCCTTGAATTTTGCTAGTTGCGCATCGACCTTCTCTTCAGTATCAAAGTATAGACGTAGGTCGCGTTTATACATCTCAATGGCTTCGGTATCTCCGGACAGGACTCTATCAACCATTCCCTGTACTGGTGTTCCTGTCATATGTGAAGCCATCGGGAACAATACGTTGTATCCTTGCATACGCTTGTATCGCGCAATCAAATCACCAACAGTGTAGGTTCTCCCATGACCAATATGTAATGCACCATTCACGTATGGGTATGGAACAGTCAAGAAGAACTTCTTTCGCTTTGGATCCGGATCTGCTTCGAAGATTTTGTCCTTAGCCCAACGTCGTTGCCATTTCTTCTCAATCTTTGCAAATTCACTCATTTCCAATAACCTCTCTAGATACTGAAGGACTAATCGAATCCAAGATGGTGTCCTCTATAAAGGACTCGCAAAAGGAGCACGTGTCAGTTTGTAAGAACGCAATCCATCCTGGCTCACTCTCTCCGCTTAAGATGAAGTATTTTGCTTATTAGAGCTATGGTTAATTGTGATTGACCTCACTACGCGTCTTGGTGCTGAAATATCTTAGATTAGAAAGGATTTTTGAAGTCAAGAGGCACTCGTCATTATGAACTCTCTGAAGATGATAGTGCAATGACACACCCATCCAATAATGAATATATGGACATTCACAGCTCACTTCTGACCTATGAGAAGGTACTGGAATTCTTCAGACACCTTGAAAGAACGGGTGATGTGAAATCATATTGCAATGGGTCGAACATCGCAGGTAGATGGTTCTTTCAAATCTTCAGTAAGGAATTCGTCGAGGAATTGGCTAAAGTGCTTAACACTGCACTGGGTAGGAGAAGAAAGAATCCGCCTGTTCTTGAAGTAATGTGTGGCGATGGGCGTCTAACAGAATTTCTAGAACCTATGATTAAACGACGATGCATTGCGACTGATAGCAAGGATGGACGTTACAATATTGGCTATCCAAAATGGGTGGAAACAATTGACGCACTGGATGCAATCGCAAAATATTCACCATCCTTTGTAATCATGTGTTGGGAACCCTATCTTTCTATGACCGGAATAGAAATTGTGAAATTAGGCATACCTACTGCGTGGATTGGAAATCCAAAGATGTGCGGTCATACTGATATCTTCGAAAACCTTCACATTCCATTTCAGAGCAAATTCGCCTTGAGCAGACATGACTACTTTGCGGAACGTGAGTTTAAGACAGATGTCTTCTTCTTCAACTGCAAACCAGAATGGCTATGAATATGAATCTAAGGTCTTACACTGCTTCTTATTTTTGATAGATACAGTCTATTCATTAGTTGAAAGAAGGTGCAGTTATGGTGAAAGCTATTGTTAATGCTGTAGATATCGACCCAAAGACTGGGACAACTCTAGGATTCTACTCATTTGGTGAAGAACGACCCAATATTCTGATTCTAGCTGCCACTGAAGGAGGTTCTGCGACTGATGTTTATGCCAGTTATTTAATCATGAAACATCTTGAAAGTCTTGATAGAATTGATGGGTCTGTAACAATTCTTCCAGTGGCAAATCCTCTTGCTTTCCGACTTGGTGTTCAGGTTTCACCTATGGATTCCAAGGACCTGGATTCAGTCTTTCCTGGGGATGAACATGGAACGATAACCGAACGGACAGCTTGGGAGATTTGGAGACGTGCATCACAAGCTGATTACATACTCCATCTAAAAACAGGTCGGCAGAATTGTGTAAGTCATGTTGTAGCAATGCATAGAGAGTATATCCATGTAAGAAATGTTGCATCACGAATAGCTCTACCATTAGTCGTACAATGTTCTGGTCAACGTGGAGCACTAACAACTGAAGCTGCCCATGAGGGAATTCCCATTGTATCGATAGAGATGAGAGGGGATTTGGATCAAGTAGATTCACAAGCTGCTGTTGAAGTTCGAGAAGCTATTCTCAACTTCATGAGACTCAAAGATATGATTTCAGGAGAGAAGATAGAAACCTCTGTTACAATGACCGGACGCATGCAACACATCAACGTAGAAGCAGAGGGCTTTTTTGTACCCAGAATCAATTTGGGCGAACCAGTACAAAGGGGCAATGTTATTGGAACTGTGCAGGACAAGACTGAAGTAATTTCGCACATCGATGGTGTTATTGTTTCCCTAAGCCGTATGAATTATGTTTTTGAAGGTGACATCGTAGCTCGGGTAGCACCCCCTTTGAGTGATTTTCGTACTCCAGAGCCGATGGAAACCGAAGAAACAGTTACAACACGAAGGAAATGGTAGTAATGGGTCAAGATGTCCACAATATGCAGCATCTAATGCGTATTAATGTAGGAGACAAAAGACTCCGACGCAAAGGAAAGATCTTACTCGTTGGGAGTTGCATGGATCGCTTTCCGGAAATTGTGAAGGATTTCGCAGAACGTGATGGGGGACAAGCTGTTCTTCATGTGTGTCTAGAAGAGACTCATATGAATCAGGCTGGGTTTAAGATTGGCTCTATCGTCAAGTACTCAGGAATCACAGAACTCACCGCACTTACTATTGATGGTAGTCCCCACTGTGTGCAGCTGCACTATGTCATTGATGATGTGCAACGCCACTTTGCACCGGAAATCACTACCAAGCATTTTGTTGTGGAAAAAGGTGAAGTGCATGAGATATCTACTGATGCTGTGAAGAGATCAAGACATCTATCTAAGATTCAGAAGATGATATCTTAGGAAGGATGAATCCCGCATGCTTCTTGTATTCTAGATATTCTTCTCCATAATGTATCATAAGTTTCCGTTCCTCAAAATATGCGCCAATTGCTGTATATACAATCATACAAAGAACGAACGTGAAAACTATGGGAAATGGATAGATTAGGGCTATTGCCCCAAATGCTAAAATCGTTGCTAAATAGAGAGGATGCCTAATACGTGCATAGAGACCTTCTGTGATAAGCTCTGCCTTTCTATCGGTCCTCATATCAGCTACCGTACTCACTGAAATTACTTTCGAGGCTTTAGCAGCAATCACTATCCCAGCTAGCATAACTAAAATTCCTGGAATGAATAGGAATGGTTGAATTAGATTTGGGTCTCGTATGAAATAAAGCCAGTTCCAGTAATTCATTGAAAGAAATGCTGCAGCTAGAGTCAATATACTAGTGACAGTGAAAATTGTTGAATAGCCTTCCCTTCCCCATCTATCAATAATTCTACTCTTCACTGATAATGCTGACACACCACTATGCTGGATACCGAACAACGTGGACGCTAGAATTACAATAACATATTCTATCAAATCACTCACCAAAACACAATATAGTCAACTTTTTCACATGACAGAATCCTTATAAGTTAACTATTGTGTACATAAACTATAGTTAATAATAATCTGTAGGTGAATACTAATGAGTGAAGTAGCTAAGAATCCATTCACACCCGTTGAGATGTGGGATGACACAATGGTCACCATGAAAGAAGGTGACGAGAAGAAGAGCGTAGATGCCAAATATTACAGAATTCGCTATCTTGTGGGAGAGAGCGATGACAAACGATTTGTTGATGGTGGAAGCGAAGATGTTGCTGAACTGTCAGAGAAAACTCTCTTCGTGACGCCTTCGATTCATCGACTTACAGGAGACCCATTCCATTATGACCGTGGAAACGTAGAAACTGTGAGTGGGAAAGAAAGAATTAACGAGCGAACTAAGGAACTACGAAGGCATGCTGCCTGTGATGAACACAACACAATCGAAGTCATCTTTGAGAGTCCCGGAGTCGAGTGTTGTGCCATGACCAAAGAAGAAGCAGACGAAAAGCAAGTCCCTCTACAATACCTTTCTGGGTATCTTTTAGGGAAGAATAATGGCTTACTGAAGATAGCATTGTCACGGACAGTCGTTGAAGGTGGCCATGAATACTACGAGAATATCCACATAATCCCAGAGGCATCGATCAAACAGATGGCTTGTCTAGAATAGACACTAGATTATCAATGAGGATGAACGTCTGATCATCTCCTTGTTCTAGCTGCCCCCACACAGCTAGACATCCTTTCGTTTTCAGGCGTTATCCTCTCCCTTTGTTCCTACTTTTTGTACGAGTATTTATTCTCTGAATCTAAAGCAAGTTCAAAGAAAAGAGTGGGAAACCAGTGGTGTTACATCAATTTGAGAATCTGGATGGTCATTACCTAGAAGGATGGGAAGAAATCCGTAGTGCTCTTGAACACGTTGAAACTATTCGACGTAGTGGACGGAACGCAAAAGTCGAGATTGAAAACTCAAATGCTGATACAAAATTAAAAATCACACTGAGATCAATCGATGAACTTGACGAGTATTTCAATTCACATCTCCGTCAATTAATTCTACAGGGTCTGAATGAGGATACATCTGTTGTAATAGGTAGAATTCACCTTCAATAGTGGAAAATACTCATACGTATGTATGAGGATAACAAGTTTTCTTGGAAGCTCAGTCGACAAAGTGATGGTGCAATAGCTCTCGCATGCTTAGACTTATATACACATAGACTAGCGCTTGTGGAAGAGTCTCTCTTGGGCTGCTATTTTGTGCATCGAAATGAAGTACCTCTGCGGCTATCTTTCAAGAGAGAAACAATTTAGGTGACAATAAAAATGGCAAGACCAGTACGTGCTACAGCAGCAAAAGGTTCCACTATTTGTTCTGTTTGTGGCGGCAGTGATTTTTATCAAGATCACGCTCGTGGTGAATCAATCTGCACTTCGTGTGGTTGCGTAATTAATGAACGAAATCTAGACACGGGTCCCGAATGGCGTGCTTTCACTGCAGAAGAACGTAACGCGAGGGCTCGGACCGGTTCTCCCATGACTTTGACCATGGCTGATAAG
>Ga0315536_1000458_pt1 | contig 20405 bp, 15 predicted proteins | sample SalMarSW160230MG_FD_203093 | JGI IMG/M metagenome (GOLD analysis project Ga0315536, IMG submission 203093) | Salt marsh sediment microbial communities from the Plum Island Ecosystem LTER, Massachusetts, United States - Salt Marsh Sediment SW1602-30 ...
CTACTCCCCTGATCCAGACTCCGCGGGGCTGGCTGATGATTTATCATGGGGTACGGATAACGGCGTCCGGGGCTATCTATCGACTTGGCCTGGCACTGTTCGATCTGGATGACCCGGCCATGTGCGTGCAGAGAGGTGATTCCTGGGTCTTTGGGCCGGAAGAGCCTTATGAACGTGAAGGGGATGTGGACAACGTGGTTTTCCCGTGTGGTTGTACCGTCGCGCCCGATGGCGACACGATCAATCTCTACTACGGCGGAGCCGATAGTGTGATCGCTCTGGCGACCGGGAGCATTCGAGAGCTTCTGGATTGGCTTAACAGGAATGGACAACCCTGATGAGTCGGCTGTCACACCGTGTTTTCCAGAGACGAAGATGAAAATTCGACAAAACCTATGGGGTAGGGTACATTAGTCTTCTAGTAGAATGCAGGTACAGACTTAAAATCAAAAGTTAACCCGGCCTTCCCGCCGGGTTTTTGTTTGGGAAGTCTTTACCCGGTCTCTACACAACTTTTAGTTTGGGTAAGGAGAAAACTTCCCATGGCAGATCGTAAATCAGGTGTTGTAAAGTGGTTTAACGGCGAGAAGGGCTACGGCTTTGCCACGCCCGACGACGGCAGCAAGGATATCTTTGTGCATCACACTGCCATCTTAGGCGAAGGTTACAAGAACCTCGATGAGGGCGACCGCATTGAGTTCGAAGTCGAGGCTGGCGAGAAGGGCCCGAAGGCGGCTCAGGTCACCAAGCTCTAAGCGAGACACTTCGCACGAGAAAGGGCTCCCGCAGTACGGGAGCCTTTTTTTCGAGTTGTACCCTTCCTTTCCTAGATAGTAGATTCTCTACCACTGCATATGGAGATGGAGCACCTCGTCAGAGCGCGCCTTCGACCAGGTCAGCCGTCATGGACCCTTGTCCCACCTGATCTGAGCTTTCGGGAATGGGCATCATGAAGACGGGTTTGTCCGTGCTTTCGACCACGCGCCTGGCTACACTCCCAATTAAGATTTCCAACTTGCCGCGTCCTCGTGATGCGAGCATGATGAGATCAGCATGTTCCTGTTCAGCAATGGACACAATCGTCCGGGCAGGCAGAGACGGTGCACCCCAGAAACGCGGGACATAACTCAACTGTGAGAGCAGAAGCCGGGCGGATGAGAGCGAATTTGCGCTTGAAGGAAGGCAAAAAGCAGCAAGACATGCCTCTCTCTGCCACCCGAAATCGGTCAGGAGGCGATATCAACCAGCCGTGCCAGCGAGGGGCATGACCGGTCCGTTATGGTGAGGTGGAAAACAGGTCAGACACCTCCTTCCGCCACCAGAGGCAGGCGCAGGATATCAAGCGTTCGCCAGCGCCGGTCGGTGAAGCCAGCTGCCATGGCCGGTGTCCGCTCTCGCCGGGATCGGGGTAGGTGTTGCCCCAGACTGAGCGAGGAATGGATGCGGACGAAATGGTAATAGGCCCTACTCCATTCCAGGTGCTGCATCATGGTTTGTTCCGTCTGAGCCAGGGCCGTTGTCCGGCGCACCAGCGAAGCAACCAGATGACGCAGGGTTAGATTGAAGCGCTCAATATAGGAGGTGTTGATGGTTGAAGAGTAGCCCAGCGCTTCCAGCGTGTCGACCGTTTCCTGGCGAGAACCGCACAGGACCTGGGTCTTGATGGTCTGCAGCTTACGCCCCTTGCGCTTCTTGATCAGCTGGCCATATTGCAGTTGTTCATCCACTTCCCAGTGAAGGACTTGTGCTCGAGGTGGCAATGTCCACCGTCCAAAATGGGCGGTTAGTGCCCAGAAGTATTGTCTCAAACCATCTGATGTGAACAGCGGGATACAGCCCTCGGCCAGGCGCAAAACGACCTCATGGATGAAGTCCATGGCGTGAATGGTCTTCCGCCCACCAATGGTCAGGGTAAGGGTGGGCACGATTTTGGTCTGCGGGTCAATCGCCACCCATAACCAGGCTTTCTCTCCCGGATGGGCACGTACCTTAGTTTGTAACTCATCGACCTGTACATACGCCATCTCCAGGTCATGAAAGTAAGCATCGTGCAGCAGGCTGGCATGGCGGCCCACCCTGGCTGTCCATTCGGCGATGGTCTCCTCGCAGTGACCCAGGACACGTGCGATGACTGCTGTGGACACCCCCTCAGCGGTCAGATTCAGTGCCAGTTCTATCCGCTCCGGTGCTGTTTTGAGATGCCTCAGCGCCGTGTCTCGTCTGACCGTAAACCGATTCTCACAGGCCTGACAGAGCAAACGCTGAATGGTATCCGTTTCTCCGCGTACCCCATTGCCAACCAGGGCATGCCAATGTGCATCCCGAATCAGGAAGTAACGACAGTCGGGATTGTCGCAGCAATGCCCTTCTGTTTCTACCGTTTTATTTGGCCCTCCCACCCCTTTGCAGCTTTCCCAGGGTGGCGGTAGCTCTCTCGGTTCGACATTGACTTTTCTCAACGTCACTTCTTCCACACACGCCGGGCAATCGTTCGGTGATTTGGGATTCAGGGACCAGCTTCGTTTCGCTTTTTGCTCTTCAACAAACGCTTTGATCGGTTTCTTGTATCGTTTCCATATGAGTCGACTGACAAGGATCATCAGCAGCAGCCAGGGGAACGCTTCTCGTAACAGGGACATGGGGCTTTCTCCAGAGATGAGGTAGGCAAAAACGCCGCCAGTTTACCTCTGAGGGCTTTTCCTTTACGAGTTTTGGCTTTTCAAACCTGATCGTGAGTTATGTCCCCTGTTTTCGGGGAGGACCCCCGTCTTCCTGTTTTTCGCCTCGCTGCGCTTCATCTCGGCTCTGGGCCTGTTCCGCGAGCGCCTGTGGGGCTTCTGGACGGCGGTGCTGGTATGTGTCACCACCATTCTGTGGGTGCCCTTTTTGATGCCTCTCGCCGGTTATGAGATGCCGGTCGATGGGGCCATTCTGTTTCTGCTGCTGCTGGCCCGCTTTGGCGACAGGCGCATCACGCCCTGAGGGGATCGGTCACGCCGTCAGCAGGCGCTCGGTTGATGCGATGATCTCGCGGCGCAGCGCGGCAGGGGCCAGCCCGGCCTGTTCCATGCCCAGCAGCACCCCGGTTGGGGTAGGCCCCGACATAGTCCGGGTCGAGGCGATGACCCGGTCGCAGTCGGCGATGGCCTGCCGAGGTCCCCCTGATCCGCATAGGCATTACCCCGGTTGGTGTAGGCTGGGGCAAAGTCCGGGTCGAGGGCGATGGCCCGGTCGTAGTCGGCGATGGCCTGCCGCAGGCCCCCCTGCGCCTGATAGGCATTGCCCCGGTTGTTGTAGGCTGTGGCATCGGCCGGGTCGCATGCAATGGCCCGGTCGTAATCGGCGATAGCCTGCCGCAGGACCGTCTGCGCCTGATAGGCATTGCCCCGGTTGTTGTAGGTTGTGGCATCGGCCGGGTCGAGGGCAATGGCCCGGTCGTAGTCGGCGATGGCCTGCCGCAGGTCCCGAAGGGTGCAAAAATCCGCGCGACACAGTCATTAGTTCATTTTTGCACCCTTCGGGCGCTGATGCGCGGCAAAGACAGGAATGACGTTCACAGCAAAGTGGTATGACCCGGGTCATACCACTTTCGCAGGAGAATGAGATGGGAAGGAAACCAGCAGGCAGACGCAGCACGAAGATGATCTCGGTCCGGCTCGACGAGGAGCTGGACGCAGACCTGATCCGGTGGCTGGAGGCGCAGCCACCGGGCCGGCGCAGCGAGGCGATCCGCGATCTCATGCGGGACGGGCTGCGTCAGAGAGAATCGCAGGCCGAGATGCTGCTGACCGTGCAGCAGGGCGTCGCCCTCGATGCCAATGAAGTCGAGGATGCCTTCGGTGCGAAGCTCGACCGGATGTTGGGTGGGCTTGGCCAGAGATAGATGCTCAAGGCAATGAAAAGCGAGCTAATCTCCCGGGTTTGGCTGCCATCCGGAGCAGATAGGCTCTTCGCCAGGCAAAGGTGCTATATGGCGCCAAAATCGAACAGGATGAAGTATTTTGACCCAACGGCCTGACGACCTGCCGCCGAATCCTCCTTGAGACGTTCTTGAGACTCCACCTCCTTATGATCATGGTAGAGAGTTAAGAATGGGCGTGAGACTTTTGGGTACATGTTGCGCGCTTTTGCCGTAATCAGTCTCAGGCGCATCTTAGCATCGATACTTTGAATCGGTTCGTCACAGCATGGAATGACAGGAGAATACATTATGAAATTCAATGATGGGGCAGAAGTCTTTGATGCTGATGGCAAGACACTGGGAGAATTAGGGCAGGTGGTCCTGAATCCTCATACGTGGGAAGTGACCGATATTGTTGTACACAAAGGATTCTTCTTCACGACCGATAAAGTAATTCCAGTAGGAGATATCCAGCAGACACTCGAGGATCGTGTGACTCTGCTCGAAAGTGCAAGGGGCGATACATATCCGGACTATGTAGAGACAGAGTTCATCCCTCTTGTTAGCGATGATGAAGCTGCCGCTGAACTGCCATCTCCCGTTCTCTGGTACCCACCGTTCGGGATGGTGGTCTACAACCCGATGAAATCACCGGCCCCCTATGTCGTGCACGGAACGAAGAACATTCCGTCGGGCACCCAGGCGCTGGCCATTGGATCAAAGGTGATCACCTCTGATGGCAAACACGCGGGCCACGTACAAGAAGTCTTCATGGATTCCACAACCAATCTATCCTCGCATATTCTGGTCTCGAAGGGGCTACTGCTGCCCGGAGAAAAACTGGTTCCGACCAACTGGATCAAGGAGATCGATGGTAGCGAGATCTATCTTGCCGTCGGTGAAAAGATGCTGATGTCTCTGCCAGACTACAATCGTCGGGAGTAGCAAGCCGCCCCCACTCGCTAACGACGTACAGTTTCAAGCCAACTGATTAACGGAATTGGGTCTCCTGGACCATATGATTCGCATTTACAAAGGGGAACGCCATAACGGCAGAGGGACTGATGGAAGTCAACGCTCTTGCAGGAAAGCCAGCCGATCCAGCCTCACTGGTCAATGTCCCTAAACTCGTCACAGCCTATTATACGGAAATCCCTGATCCATCGGTACCTGGGCAGCGGGTTTCGTTCGGTACTTCTGGGCATCGCGGTTCGGCCTTCGAGAAGGCGTTTAACGAATGGCACATCCTTGCCATCAGTCAGGCCATTTGCCTTTATCGAAAGCAGCAGAAGATCGACGGACCGCTGTTTCTCGGGATGGACACACATGCGCTCTCGGTGCCGGCTCTTGCCAGTGCACTGGAAGTGCTGGCCGCCAACAGGGTCGAAGTTATGATCGCAAAAGGGGATGAATATACTCCAACCCCTGCCATTTCTCTTGCCATTCTTACATACAACCGCAGACGCAAGACCGGTCTCGCCGATGGAATCGTGATCACGCCTTCCCATAACCCGCCGCACGACGGCGGCTTCAAATACAACCCGCCAAACGGCGGTCCGGCAGAAGGCATCATCACCGGCTGGATCGAGGCGAAGGCAAACGAGTTTCTAGAGAGCGGGCTGAAAGGTGTGAAGAGGATCTCTTCACAGAAAGCCCTGCGCGCATCCACTACACACCGCTACGATTATCTCAATGCCTACATCGATGAGCTGGCTCAGGTGGTGGATATGGATGCCATTCGCGAGGCGAAGATCAACCTGGGGGTCGATCCACTCGGCGGTGCCGGTGTCCACTACTGGGAGCCGATTGCCGAGCGCTACGGGTTGAACCTCACGGTCGTCAACCAGGCCGTTGATCCCACCTTCCGTTTCATGACGGTGGATTGGGACGGTCAGATCCGCATGGACCCCTCCTCACCGTATGCGATGCAGCGCTTGATCGGCTTGAAGGATCAATTCGAGATCGCCTTCGCCTGCGATACCGACCACGACCGACACGGGATTGTCACTCGAAGCGTGGGATTGCTTCCACCCAACCACTATCTTTCGGCGGCCATCTACTACCTTTTCCAACACCGACCAAACTGGCGCAAGACAGCCGCGGTTGGCAAGACGCTGGTAAGCAGCCAGATGATTGATCATGTCACCACAAAGCTTGGCCGCAAGCTCTACGAAGTGCCGGTCGGCTTCAAGTGGTTTGTGGATGGCCTGTTCGACGGCTCGCTTGGCTTCGGCGGCGAAGAGAGCGCTGGCGCATCTTTTGCTCGTTTGGATGGCAGCGTCTGGACGACAGACAAGGACGGAATGAGCCTGGCTTTGCTTGCTGCTGAGATCACCGCCCGCATGGGGCGCGACCCTGGGGAGATCTATTCCGACCTGACGCGCGAGTTTGGTGAGCCGGTCTACGAGCGCGTTGAGGCACCAGCCACCCCGGAACAAAAGGCGGTACTGGAGAAGCTCTCACCGGAGCAGGTCAAAATCATGAACCTGGCTGGCGAGAAAATTCGGGCGGTCCTCACCAACGCCCCGGGCAACGGCGCTCCTATCGGAGGGCTGAAGGTGGTGACGGAAAGCGGATGGTTCGCGGCGCGTCCCTCGGGGACTGAGGATATTTACAAGATTTATGCGGAAAGCTTCCGGGGAGCGGAGCATTTGCACCGCATCCTGGAGGAAGCACAGATGATCGTCAACGACACTCTGGTGGCGTCCCCACAGCAGCCGGGGCATCTGTCTGAGACAGGATCGAAGGAGATTCTATGAGCAAACAAACCCGTGCCAGCCACCCAATCTACAGCCTTCTACCTATGGAAGTCGAGGGATTCGATTCCCTTGCCGAGCTGGCCCTGGATATGCGCTGGTCGTGGAACCATGCCGTCGACGACGTGTGGCGGCAGCTTGATCCCGCGCTGTGGGAACTCACGCACAACCCCTGGGTTGTCTTGCAGACGGTCTCGCGGAACCAGATCGAGCGTGTGTCTGCCGATCCCATCTTTCACAAGCGCGTCGATGACCTTGTACAAGCCAGGCGGCAGGAAGTAGAGGCGTCCGCGTGGTTTCAGCACAATCATTCGCAGGCCCCCCTGACCTGCATCGCTTATTTCAGCATGGAATTCATGCTGAGCGAAGCTCTCCCCATTTATTCGGGTGGGCTGGGCAATGTAGCTGGCGATCAGCTCAAATCCGCCAGTGATCTGGGCGTGCCGGTGATCGGCGTGGGACTTCTCTATCAGCAAGGCTATTTTCGGCAGGTGATCGACAAGGACGGCGCGCAACAAGCCCTCTTTCCGTATAACGATCCCGGGCAGCTGCCAATCACGCCGCTGCGCCAGCCGAACGGAGAGTGGTTGCGGTTGGAGATCACCTTACCCGGTTACTCGGTCTGGCTGCGTGCCTGGCAGGTCCAGGTCGGCAGAGCAATACTCTACCTGCTGGACAGCAATGACGCGGCGAACTTTCCTGCTCACCGAGGAATTACCAGTGAGCTGTATGGAGGAGGGCCGGAACTGCGCCTCAAGCAAGAGCTACTCCTCGGGATCGGCGGATGGCGGCTGCTCGGTGCACTTGGCATCCAGCCGGAAGTCTGTCACCTGAATGAAGGGCATGCGGCCTTCGCCGTGTTGGAACGCGCCCTGAGCTTCATGGAAGAGACGGGGCAGCCCTTCGAAGTGGCGCTGGCCGTCACGCGAGCGGGAAACCTCTTCACTACCCACACGGCAGTCGCCGCCGGCTTTGACCGCTTCGATCCTGACCTCATCAAGCAATACCTCGGTGGTTACACCGAGCAGAAACTCGGCATCACACTCCACAATCTACTGGCCCTGGGCCGGCAGAACCCGGACGACTCGTTGGAAAGTTTCAACATGGCCTATCTGGCAATCCGCGGGAGCGGGGCGGTCAATGGCGTAAGTCGCTTGCATGGGCAGGTGAGCCGGCATCTGTTTGAGCCTCTCTTTCCGCACTGGCCGCAAGACCAGGTGCCGGTCGGACACGTGACCAACGGAGTTCATATGCCGAGCTGGGACTCGGCGGCAGCCGATGATCTTTGGACGGAGGCCTGTGGAAAAGATCGCTGGCTGGGGACAACGAAGACCCTGGGACAGGACATTCGCCGCGTCTCTGACGCCAGACTCTGGCAGTTCCGCACCGCCGCCAGCGAGTCGCTTATCGTATACGCCCGCCAGCAATTGTCCCTGCAGTTGACCGCCTCAGGCGCGTCGCCCGAAGCAGCTGACGAGGCAAAGCATCTGTTCGATCCAGACGCACTGACGCTGGGCTTCGCGCGCCGCTTTGCCCCCTACAAGAGACCAAACCTGCTGCTGCACGACCCGGAGAGGCTGCTTCGCCTGTTGACCAATCCTCAGCGGCCCGTGCAGCTCATCCTTGCCGGCAAGGCCCATCCGGCGGACCAGGCGGGGCAGGCCTTGATTCGGGAATGGACCCATTTTATCCGACGGCCCGAGGTGCGCCCCCATGTGATCTTCCTCAGCGACTACGACATGCTTTTGACCGAGCACCTGGTGCAGGGGGTAGATATCTGGATCAACACGCCACGACGGCCCTGGGAGGCCTGCGGAACGAGCGGCATGAAAGTGCTCGTCAATGGCGGCATTAATCTTTCGGAGTTGGATGGCTGGTGGGCGGAAGCCTACACGCCTGAAGTAGGGTGGGCGTTGGGGGATGGCCAGGAACATGGCGACGATCCATCCTGGGATGCTGCCGAAGCCGCGGCGCTTTACGATCTACTCGAACGCGAGGTAATCCCCGAGTTCTATACCCGCAACAAGCAGGGCATTCCCACTGCCTGGGTGGCGCGTATGCGGGAAAGCTTGGCGCAGTTAACGCCGCAGTTTTCTGCCAACCGCGCCGTACGCGAGTACACCGAACAACATTACATCCCGGCTGCTGCGGCCTACCGTGAGCGCGCTGCTGACAAAGGTGCAGTGGGCGCGCAGGTGGTCAATTGGCAGCACACGCTGGAACAGAAATGGGCCACGCTACACTTCGGCGATGTGAAGGTTATGAGTGACAAAGGGAGGCACATAGTCGAGGTTGAGGTCTACCTCGGCAGCCTTGACCCAAATAGTGTGCAGGTAGAGCTTTACGCCGACGGGGTGAACGGCGGTGAGCCGGAACGGCAGGAGATGACGCGTGGTCGCGGTCGGCAATTGACGGATGCAAACGGCTGCGTCTACAACGCACAGGTGCCCGCGACACGCCCGGCTACGGACTATACGGCGCGAGTCATACCACAGCACGACGGCGTTGCGGTCCCCCTGGAGGCCATCCGAATCCTGTGGCAGAAGTGATTCGATTTCGAAACCGTCGCTACGTGCAATCGTTCTGGAGATGGGGGTATCATCAGTGAAACAGGCTAAAGCATGTGTCCTGACCATCAATGGCGGCTCGTCGAGCATCAAGTTCGCGCTGTTCGATGCCGACCCCATGTTGCGGCGGATTCTGGCAGGCAGGATTGAACGGATTGGACTGCCGGAAGCTGCGTTTGTGGTGAAAGGCTTGAACAAGGCCGACAACTTCACCCGGTCAGTGACTGCGGCGAACCACACGGCGGCAGTTGGGCTGCTGATGGATTGGGTCGAGGAACGAATCCGACGTGGGGAGTTGACTGCGGTGGGGCATCGCGTGGTGCATGGCGGACCGAAGTACAGCGAACCGCAGCGAGTCACGACGGAGATGGTCGAGGAGCTACACCAGCTTCAGCCTTTCGATCCCGAACATCTACCGGAAGAGATCCTGCTGACGGAGGCATTTCATCGCCGGTTTCCCGATCTGGTGCAGGTAGCATGCTTCGATACGGCCTTTCACCACGACCTGCCGCGCGTAGCGCAGGTGTTGCCGATCCCGCGTCGTTATGAGGCGCAGGGCGTGCGCCGGTACGGATTTCACGGATTGTCGTATGCGTTTCTGATGGAAGAGCTGGCGCGCGTGGCCGGACCGCAAGCGGCGCGAGGTCGAGTCATTCTCGCTCACCTTGGCAACGGCGCGAGCCTGGCTGCGGTCTGCGAGGGCAAACCGGTGGATACCAGTATGGGTCTCACGCCGACCGGAGGCGTGCCGATGAGCACCCGCTCCGGCGATCTCGATCCCGGCCTGGTCCTGTATCTGGCGCGAGCGGAAGGAATCACCCCGAAGAGATTCAATGAAATGGTTAATTTCCAGTCAGGGTTGCTCGGCGTTTCTGAAACCAGTTCCGACATGCAAGACTTGCTCAGGCGCGAAACTGAAGACGTGCGGGCAGCCGAGGCAGTTGCGCTGTTTTGTTACCAGGTGAAAAAATGGATCGGCGCATTCGCGGCGGCGCTGGGTGGACTGGACACGCTGGTGTTCGCGGGTGGCATTGGGGAGAACGCGCCCGTAGTCCGGGCCCGGATCTGCGACGGGCTGGGATTTCTTGGAATCGAGCTCAAAGAAAAACGAAACGTGGCCAGCGCCGCCGTGATTTCCGCGGAGGCCAGCCGGGTCTCCGTCCGCGTCATGCACACGGACGAGGAATGGATGATCGCAAAGACGGTCTGCCGTGTATTGGGTCTGACGATAGCAAAGGAAAACGATGATGAAAACGAAAAAGACTGACCTCACGGACAGACCGCTGTCGACCGAGCTTCTGCAGAAGATGAACGCCTATTGGCGCGCGGCCAACTATTTATCGGTCGGCCAGATTTATTTATACGACAATCCGCTGCTTAAAAAGCCGTTGACGCTGGAACATGTGAAGCCACGACTGATGGGCCACTGGGGAACCACGCCGGGCTTGAACTTCATCTATGTCCACCTTAACCGAATCATCAAGGACTATGACCTGAACGTAATCAATGTCACCGGCCCCGGTCACGGCGCGCCGGGCATCGTAGCCAACACGTATCTGGAGGGCACCTACAGCGAGTTGTACCCGAACATCTCCCAGGACGAACAGGGGATGAAAAGGCTCTTCACCCAGTTCTCGTTTCCCGGCGGCATCCCCAGTCACGTGGCGCCACAGACGCCTGGCTCTATCAGCGAAGGCGGCGAGCTTGGCTATTCTCTGGTGCACGCATACGGTGCCGCGTTCGACAATCCCGACTTGCTGGTTGTCTGTGTCGTGGGCGATGGCGAGTCGGAAACAGGCCCGCTGGCCACCAGTTGGCACTCGAACAAATTTCTAAATCCCGTTCATGACGGAGCCGTGCTGCCCATCCTGCACTTGAACGGCTACAAAATCTCCGGCCCCACCGTGCTGGCCCGCATTCCCCACGACGAGCTTGAATCGCTCTTCCGTGGTTACGGTTACACCCCGTATTTTGTCGAAGGCGACGACCCACAGGAGATGCACCAGCTCATGGCCGCCACACTCGACACCGTGGTCGCCGAGATTAAACGCATCCAACACGACGCCCGCGCCAACGGGTTCACCGAGCGCCCGCGCTGGCCCATGATCATCCTGCGCTCGCCGAAGGGCTGGACAGGTCCGAAGGTGGTCGATGGCAACCCGGTCGAAGGGACCTTTCGCGCACATCAAGTGCCGGTGGAAGAGTTCGCGACCAAGCCCGAAAATCTGAAAATACTTGAGGCGTGGCTGAAGAGTTACCAGCCCGAAGAACTGTTCGACAGGAACGGCAGACTCATTCCGGAACTGGCTGAGCTGGCGCCCAGAGGCGAGCGGCGAATGGGAGCGAACCCGCATGCCAATGGAGGCCTTCTCCTCAAAGAATTGAAGATGCCGGACTTCCGCGACTACGCAGTAAAGGTCTCGAAGCCCGGCGTCGTGCAAGCTGAAGCCACGCGGATCCAGGGTCAGTTCATCCGCGACGTGCTCCAGGTCAACGCCGATGCGCGCAACTTCCGCATCTTCAGCCCGGACGAAACCACATCGAACCGTTGGAACGCCGTGTTCGAGGTGACGAACCGCTGCTCGACTGCAGACATCATTCCAATCGATGACCATGTCGGCCCCGATGGCCGGGTGATGGAGATGTTGAGTGAGCACCAGTGCGAAGGTTGGCTCGAAGGTTACCTGCTGACCGGCCGCCACGGCTTTTTCTCATGCTACGAAGCGTTCATCCACATCATCGATTCGATGTTCAACCAGCACGCCAAGTGGCTCGAGGTGGCAAGCCACGTTCCGTGGCGGCGGCCGATTGCTTCCCTGAACTACCTGCTCTCGTCGCACGTGTGGCGGCAGGACCATAATGGATTCAGTCACCAAGACCCGGGTTTCATTGACCACGTGATGAACAAGAAGGCAAACATCATCCGCGTATATCTGCCGCCAGACGCCAACACCCTGCTGTCGGTCACCGACCACTGCTTACGAAGTCGCAATTATGTCAATGTCATTGTCGCGGGCAAACAGCCGGAACTGCAATGGCTGGACATGGATGCGGCTGTCAAGCACTGCACAGCTGGGCTTGGTATCTGGGAATGGGCCAGCAACGACGAAGGCGGCGACCCTGATGTGGTGATGGCTTGCTGCGGTGACGTGCCCACGCTTGAGACGCTGGCTGCGGTCGAGATCCTGCGACAGCACTTCCCGGAGCTGAAGATCCGTGTCATCAACGTGGTGGATCTGATGACACTCCAGCCACAGAGAGAGCACCCTCATGGGCTGAGCGACAAGGACTTCGATGTCCTCTTTACCAAGGACAAACCGATCATCTTCGCCTTTCATGGGTATCCCTTGCTAATCCATCGGCTCACTTATCGCCGCACCAATCATGATAACATGCACGTTCGTGGCTTTAAGGAAGAGGGCACCACGACGACACCGTTCGACATGGTAGTGTTGAATGAACTGGACCGGTTCCACCTGGTCGGCGACGTGATCGATCGGGTACCAGGTCTGGGTTCGCGCGCCGCCTACGCCAAACAGTATCTTCGCGACAAGCTGCTGGACCACAAGGCCTACATCGACAAACATGGCGAAGATATGCCAGAAATTCGCAACTGGAAATGGGGCCTGGGCAAAGCCGGCAAACATGTGTGAATCCTGTAGGATGCCAAAACAAGGAGGATAGTCCTTATGAGATCGAATGCAAACAAGCCCGGCATTAAAACCAATGCGAAGGACGATCTAAAATCCCTTCCCATGCCGGAACTGCAGGCACAATTGAGGTCGTCGCCGGACGGCCTCAGTCAAGCCGAGGCGCAGAAACGGTTGACCCAATATGGACCTAACGAGATTGAAGAAAAGAAAACCAATCCGTTCCTGAAATTCCTCACCTATTTCTGGGGTCCCATCCCGTGGATGATCGAAGGGGCGGTGATTCTGTCGGGCGTGATCCGGCACTGGGAGGATTTCTTCATCATCCTCCTGTTGCTTGTTTCCAACGCCGTGGTCGGATTCTGGGAAGAACACCAGGCGGGCAACGCCATCGCTGCGCTGAAGGCCAAGCTGGCGATCACGGCCAGGGTGAAACGTGATGGGAAGTGGATCACACCGGCGGCACGTGAGTTGGTGCCGGGCGACGTCATACGCGTGCGCCTGGGCGACATTGTGCCGGCGGATGCGCGCCTGCTGGCGGGAGACTCGGTGGAGGTGGATCAGTCCGCGTTGACAGGCGAATCTCTGCCTGCCACGCGCAAAGCTGGCGAGGCCGTGTATTCGGGGTCGATTATCCGCCAGGGCGAAATCGACGCGATGGTGTATGCCACCGGTGCGAACACCTACTTCGGCAAGACCGCGCAACTGGTGCAGGAGGCGCACACCGTCAGCCATTTCCAGCGTGCCGTGCTGAAGATTGGCGACTATCTGATCATCCTCGCAGTAGCTTTGGTGGTGGTGATTATTGCCGTCGCGCTCTTCCGCGGCGACCCCATCCTCACCACGCTGCAGTTCGCCTTGGTGCTTCTGGTGGCCGCAATTCCCGTGGCGATGCCCACGGTGCTGTCCGTGACCATGGCGGTCGGCGCGCGCCTGCTGGTCAAAAAAGAGGCGATTGTGACCCGCTTGGCGGCCATCGAGGAATTGGCGGGCGTGGACGTGTTGTGCTCGGACAAGACTGGCACCCTGACCCAGAACAAGCTGACGCTGGGCGATCCATTCAGCGTGAACGGTATCCCTGCCGACCAGGTCATCCTCTGCGCCGCACTGGCTTCGCGTGTGGAAGACAAAGACACCATCGACATGGCCGTGATCGGTGGCCTGAAAAGTGATCAGGCCTTGAAAGGCTACCAGGTGGTCCATTTCCAGCCGTTCGACCCGGTGCATAAGCGCACCGAGGCCACCGTCAAGTGCACGGACGGGAAAGAGTTCAGGGTGACCAAAGGCGCGCCGCAGGTGATCCTGGAGCTGTCGGCCAATGCCGGGCAGGTCAAGCCCGCCATCGAGAAAGCCGTCAACGAATTTGCGGCGCGTGGCTTCCGCTCGTTGGGCGTGGCCCGGGCAGATCAGGAAGACAAGTGGCAGTTTATAGGCGTGTTGCCGCTTTTCGACCCACCCCGGGAAGAAGCCAAAGCGACCATTGCGACCGCCCAACAGATAGGGATAAACGTCAAGATGGTGACGGGCGATCAACTGGCCATCGCTCGGGAGACCGCTGGGAAACTGGGGCTGGGCACCAATATCCTCGATGCCAGCGGCTTCGGCGACACGAAGTATCACGAGACAGCGCAGTTGGCGGAGTCCATCGAGAAGGCGGACGGCTTCGCCCAAGTATTCCCCGAACATAAATTCCACATTGTAGACGTCCTGCAGCAGCGCGGCCACATCGTCGGTATGACCGGCGATGGGGTGAACGACGCCCCTGCGCTGAAGAAAGCCGACTGCGGCATCGCCGTTTCCGGCGCGACAGACGCGGCGCGCGCGGCGGCGTCCATCGTGCTGCTGGCATCCGGCCTATCGGTGATCATCGACGTGATCAAGGAGAGCCGGAAAATCTTCCAGCGGATGAACAGCTATGCCATATACCGCATCGCCGAAACGCTGCGCGTGCTGTTGTTCATGACGCTGGCGATCCTGGTGTTTAACTTCTATCCGGTGACCGCAGTGATGATCGTGATGCTGGCGCTGCTCAATGATGGCGCCATTCTGTCCATCGCCTATGACAACGTTCATTATAAGGATAAGCCCGAGTCCTGGGACATGCGCCTGGTGCTGGGCATCTCCACGGTGCTGGGCGTCATCGGGGTCGTGGCCGCGTTTGGCCTGTTTTATCTTGGTGAGCGTGTCTTTCATCTTGACTACGCGCACATCCAGACGCTGATGTATTTGAAACTGTCTGTGGCAGGACATCTGACGATTTTCCTGACGCGCACGCGCGGCCCATTTTGGTCCATACGCCCCGCGCGAATTTTATGGATGGCTGTGCTCGGCACGCAAACTGTGGCGACGTTGATCGCGGTTTATGGACTGTTTATGACACCGATCGGTTGGGGGTGGGCACTGTTCGTCTGGGGCTATGCACTGGTCTGGTTCCTCGTGAATGACCGCGTGAAACTGCTCGCCTATCGGGTCTTTGACCCCACCAAAGCCCCGTTGTTGGTCAAGAAGCCGCTCGATCTTACACTGTAGATCCTCTGTCCTGGTAATGCCGGAGAATACGAGGGATAAACATAAATGCTGGGTAGCACTGCACAATAGCGTGGTTACGATAAACGTTACGAAAAACGATTTACTTGAGCCGGGTGCTGCAAACGGAAACGATACTGTTGGCGAACCTCAGGAGAGAGGTTGAGAGGAAAGGGACCTCGAGGTATCTTGAGGGTCTCTTTATCGGCTTACGCAGGGGAAAGCAGCGATGTCATTGCGTCCGCAAGCCAACTACGACGTTCCAGAAGAAACTATCCGGGTAGCCTGGGCGGCGTTTCCCAAAGGTCATCCCTATATGCATCTGCATGACACCTTTGGGTGTCTGTTTGAAGAGGTACTTCATCTAAGAATGACGGATAAATCGACAATGAACCAAAAGCAGATGAGAGATTGAATTGTCGTAGTGATCAGCTAAAATCCAGGCCTTTGTGACCGATAATGCACCTTCAAGGCCTGGAAGATGTCGACAGCCAACCTCATTGAACATGCAGCACTGCTCCTCATTACATGCCTGGTGGGTTACCTGGTGTGGCAACGCCATCAGAAACGATTGAACAAGTTGTGGGAAGATGCCAAAAGGCCCAGGCGCAAACCCCGGAAGTGGAAGGCAAAGACGCCAAATGATTGCCCGGCCTGCCAATCGGGGCTACAAGTAGCAATCAGATCCATCCGACGAGACGTGAAGCCCTGGCGTGAGTGCAAAAGCAGTCGTGGGCGCAAGAAACGCGTCAAGACCCAGGGCCATGCCTGTCCCAACCCGGACTGCCGGTACTTCAGCGTAACCGATGAATCGGTTCATGCCTTGGTGGGGAATGGGAAACGCGGAAAAGACCGTCATATCCAGACCCTCAGATGCCAATGCTGCCTCACCAGTTTCAGCACACGCCGCAACACCCCACTCTATCATCTGAAAACACATCCTGACCGGGTTGAGATGTGTCTCTGGCTACTGGCGGAAGGCATGGGCATCTCTGTGTTAGTGCGGTTCACAGGACATATCGATGCCACCCTTTCTCGATGGCTGACCCGCGCAGGCTTACACAGTGAGAACCTGCACACCCTGTTGTTCGTTCAACTGGATATGGCGTACCTGCAGCTTGATGAATTGTATGCGCCGGTCGCGGGCAACAAACGCAAGAGTTGGTTGTGGGTGGCGATTGAGCCGGTCACCAAGATCGTCCTGGCTGTGCACCTGGGAAGGCGGACGAAAGAGGATGCATACTGTTTTGTGCATGACCTCAAGCTGCGCCTGGCTGAGAACTGCATCCCTGCTTTCACTTCCGATGGACTACGAGCCTACTTCTTCGCCATCACCGCTCATTTTGGGGACTGGGCAGGTGGCACCTGGGTGGTGAGTAATCTGTTGGCCTACGGGCAACTGGTCAAGCGCCGCAACAAGAGGAGAGGCGATGGCAAACCATTCACCATCACGCGGATGAAATGTGGTCAGCGCTGGCAGCTCTTCCAAACCTTGCGGGAACTGGGCTTCAGGGAGACCATCCAGACCGCTTTCATTGAACGGGTCAATCTCACCATCCGGCAAGGAATCGCCCCGCTCAGCCGCCGCACCTGGTCACTCGCCAAGTCCCAGGAGAGTTTACTGATCCACGTTCACTGGTGGAGAGGCTTTTACCACTTTGCTCGCACACATCAGTCGTTGCGTCTGAAAGTGCCGGGTCTGAAGCGTCGCTATCGGGAGCGAACGCCCGCCATGGCCGCAGGCTTCACCGACCACATCTGGACCGTCGGTGAGTTGCTGAGCCTGCCGCTCGTATTCGAGGGAGGTGCTTGCTAACATCCGGTGCCTGCTTGAACAGCAGTGATTTTGATTCAAATTAGTTCCCAAAACACCCTCTGCGAAGAGGGCAGGTCAGGTGTTCGCCCCCTCTGAACAGGCTTTTCGCTTGCTGGACTGCTTGTTGTTTCAAGCCAGAGCCTCGCCCCATGAGCCTGCCTCGAATTATCCGGCGTTTCCGTTTGCAGCACCCAGATCCAGCGAACCTGTTTTCTTCTTCGTTTTCAGCGTATTGGGTCCGACCTGAGCCAGCCGCCGCGTCGCTTCCTCGCCGCTCAGGCCCGCGTCAGATGTGTTGAGATCCGCCAGCAGATCGCCCAGGGGGCTGCTCCAGTAGGGGGTATTCGGCTCTATCACCGGGCCTGCTCCTTTGAGAGTCAGTAATCCAGACGTGCCAGGTTTCAGCTCACTTGTTGCATGCGGCGGTAGACCTGTTCGGCAATTTCGTAGGCGGCGCGCGGTCGTCCCGCCTTCGCCGCTGCCTCCCGATAGGTGTCCAGAGACCCTGCCTCTCCGGCCAGCCAGGTATAGACGGCGGCCAGCGCACCGATTGGTCCCGGTGCCCATAAACCTGCCCCGGTCTCAGTCACATAGCGCACATTACCGGCTTCCTGGCCGGGCAACGCCTCATACAGAATCAGGGGCAGGCCGCAGGCCAGAGATTCGGAGACAATCAGGCCGCCCGCCTTGCAGATGATGAAGTCCGCACCATGCATCATTTCGGCCAGGTTCTTCACCTTGCCATAGAGGTGGACTGCCGGTCCCTGCCATTTGGCCGCTTGTAGCTCTTCATCCACTTCCGCTGAGCCGCCGCTGACCACGGCGAGCTGGAGATTCAGCCCAGATTGGTCCAGCAGCCGAGCGATGATCGCCGTCCACCGACTGCGGGCTGACCCAACGATGAGCGCAGTTGGCAAAGTGGGGTCCCAGCCAAGCGCTTCACGGATGGTCGATTGGGTACGAGTCTCCCGCACGATGTCCGGATGAACGGGCAGGCCGCTGAGATAGACGCGATCTGGTGCCAGCCCTCGTTCGAGTGCCTGCTCGTAAACCTGTGATGTCGTTGCAAAGGTCAGGCCGGCTTTTTTGTGGAACCACAGGTCGTGAACGTCGATCAGGTCGGTGATGACGACGACATTTATTGCGGGGGAATCATGGTCTCGCAGCACACGGATTACGGCCTGCGTGTAGGCCGGGTAGGTCGTGATGATGGCATCTGGATGATAGTCATCGATAAGCTTGGTCAGTGTTTTATGCAGGGCGACGGCGATCATGTCTTGCATGGCTCTGGCAACTGGTGGTGTATCGCTCGCCCAATAGGAGAGCAGATACAGCCCTGGGCCCTCGATCACCATCCTATCATAGTCACTTTCAGCCTGTTTCAAGAAGCGGGGCACATCCGGGTCTTCAATTGGATTCACAACATTGACAATACAATCTTCACCGTATCGCTCGATCAGCGCGGCTTCAACCGCCTGGGCAGCCCGCCGGTGGCCGAAGCCTGCGTCTGCGGTCAGGATGAGTATATTCTCCGGCATATGCTTCCTCCTGTAAGAGATAGTGCTTGCCAAAGCGGACCTCTCACTATTGCGTCAATCGCATCTCCTCATAGTAGTGTTTTAACCCATGTCCACCGAAAGCGAACAACAAGGCCCCGATGGCGTTGGGGACAGCCGCTGTCCAGATAAAACGCCACAACAATACATGGTACATCCCGCCAACGATCCCTACCATCTTGGGGCCGTAGCCAGGTACGATGCGGGCCAGAGATAAGAACCAGGGCGAGTCAGCGGGAAATCGCCCCAGCCCAAAGGGCAGTTTCTCTTTCTGTTTCTCAAAATTGGCGGAGCTGCCGATTCTGGTGCCGATAAAATACTCGATTATGGATGCCAGCATATAGCCCACCCAGCTGTAGAGGGCCCCCCGTAGTGGTCCGAACAGCGCGCCATTGATCATGGTCAGCGGCTCGGTAGGGATCGGCGAAGCCCCAAAAACCGTTTGCAGCGCGATGCTGATTAACGGCCCAAAAAAACCAATCCGGACGATGAAGTTTTCCAGCGCAGCCACATGGTTGGCGACATACACCGCTGCCGCAGCAGATAACCCAATGCTGAGGACCAGGGGAACCCACTGCCGTAGTTTTTGGCGCAAGGATGGATTTGATTCCACGGTATTCACATACCCCTATCTATTCCGAGATAGTGCCCATAATAGACCTGGCTTCAGGCTATGACATTGTTGAAAGGCGAAAGCTAGTCCTGCTAGGTTGACCGAGGGAAATGCCCGCCACGGCGTCTTTCGCGCACAGGAATTGTGGGCAGGTTTTCTATGTCTTGACGGGTGAGCTTGAGATAGATCGTGCCGTATGCAACCCGGTCGATCTGTGAAACCGGGATTGTCACATCACGCTGCCCCCATAGGTGCCCTTCGCGCAGCACAAGGTGAGTGATGTGCCCGCTCACAGGATCGACGAGAAATTCGTCTACCCGGCCAATTCGGCCATTGGTAGCCCGTACCAGGTCCCCTCGACGGATGGCAACCTCACCTGGTTCTAGATTCTCATGTTCAATGACGGCGACACTCTCTTCCGGCAGCACATAGGGCCAGACCATCATCTCGCCAGGCGCATATCCCAGAAGCGGATTGGGCGACTCGATAAACTCGTATCTGATGAACGACTCCAGCCCCATTAAGTCCTTACCAGTGCAGCTCAGTCGGATCTGGCTGGGAGACGCTTCGATAATAAGGTCAATGGGAACCAATACTTCTATGTGAGCACCATGGCTTTTCCTCACGGCGAGATGGGTGACCTCTTTGGAGATCGGATTGATGATGACGGTCGTTGACCGGCCACACAGCCCATCAGCACAGTAAACCTCAACATCAAGTGGTAAATCCACAATTATCCCTCCTACAAAATATCGGCCAGCATTTGAGGTGACCTATCTTCTTGTTCGGCTTGATATCTGGCTTCAAACTGCAAAAAGTGCTGGAATGTTATGATGTTTTCATTCTCGTCAGCTGGGTACCTACGAAAGCGATCCTTGATCGCCTCGATGCACGAATAGTATAGTGTCCGTGGAGCAACATGTGATACGTCATACCCTGTGAGACACTCTTCCAGTTATTTTAGCAGAGACCTCATAACTTCATAAGGTGTTTTTCCGTCAAGGGCGATGTGAGGTCGAT
>Ga0315536_1000460_pt1 | contig 20384 bp, 18 predicted proteins | sample SalMarSW160230MG_FD_203093 | JGI IMG/M metagenome (GOLD analysis project Ga0315536, IMG submission 203093) | Salt marsh sediment microbial communities from the Plum Island Ecosystem LTER, Massachusetts, United States - Salt Marsh Sediment SW1602-30 ...
CTCTGGCAGTTATGGTACAAGATCCTTCGGAGATTACAGTCCCCCCACTTAAAGCCGTTGTTCCTGTAATATCAGTTATTCAGAAGTAATCAAAGCAGGCACCTCTCCCTTTTCTTTTTTACAGGAATAAATAAATATTATTGAAAGAATAAATAAGATTAATCCTGAGATTCTAAATGAGGTTTTCATTTATTTTGTATAGGGTTAAGTTTATTTGGAAATACGTATTTTACCAAAGTTACAGTAACATTAATTGAATTAAATAAAGTTTAAACATCTCCCCTTAGAGACCAGTTCAGTTCAGTATGCATTGCATATTCATAGCTAATTTTTTTGATCATCATCAAGTTCGGGGATGTGTGTATCAATTTTGTTTTCTTCTTTTTTCCACCTTGAAAAAGCATTTTTTGATTTATATTTATTAGATTTGATAGGAAGAAGATCATATTGTTATATCATAATCAAAGATATATGAAAATAAGAAGGTTTTCTCTTTTTTTAATTTTCCTAATTCTTGCGACTAAATCTTTAGCTCAGGATTTTCAACTAACTCAACCAAGGCTGGAGCTTGATGGGAATCGATTAATAATATTCTATGATATTGTATCCCAACATTCATCTGATAAATTCTATATATGGATCGAGATAAAAAGTTCAAACGGAGAAATAATTGATGCTAAATCTCTTACCGGAGATATTGGTGACGATATTAAAGTCGGGAAAAACAAAAAGATCATCTGGTCACCTGAACAGGATTCCATTTACCTTGATGAAGAAATATTTGTTGAGGTTAAAGCAGAAAAATATATAAAATCTTATAATAAAGGCTCAATGATTATCAAGTCAATGGTTTTCCCAGGCTGGGGACAAACAAATATAAATAAAGGTAAACCTTGGTGGTTGACAGGAGTAGCTGTTTATGCAACACTTACAGGGAGCTATTTATACAATAAGAAATACCATGATAGCTATGACTTATACGTAAAGGAAGAAGATCCAATAAAAAGGAATAATTTTTACTATCAAACTCAGAAACAACTTGATATTTCTACTATTATGTTATATTCTGCCGCATCTGCATGGGCTCTCAATGTTTTATGGGTAGTATTAACACCCCAAAAATATCAGCCAATAAAACATGCTAAGATTTCTCTTAATCCTTCAGCCAGCCCATTTAATGGCCGCTTATTATTATCATTAAGGTTAGACTTTTAAAAGCTTGCAATAATGAAAAAACAAATTCTCATTATAAGCATTTGTTTGTTCCAAATGGTAAATTTATCTTCTCAGGTTGTCAGCAGTGGACAGGCTTCCATTAGATTCAATAATAAGAAGGCAAATGTTCTGAAACCTTCAGAATTAAACCAAACAATTAATGATGGAAAATCGGAACCATCCAAAGCTCCTGAAATTGAACTTATAAACATAAATGTTGATACGACAAAGGTTCTAATATGGAATGAGAATAAAATTAACCTTGAAGGTAGGCTGAACTCAAATAAACAAAAAACGATTCTTTTACTTAACAATAATGAATTAAAGGTCAATGCGGCTGGATTTTTTAACATTGCTCATTATCTTATCCCGGGAATAAATAATATATGCATTAAAGCTATATCTGAAAATGGTCTTGGGAGTAATATATCGTTCAAAGTTGATTATCACCCAATGGTCGCTGAAGTAGCACCTTTAGTAGATGGTAAATACTATGCTTTACTTATAGGAATAAACAATTACAGGGACCCTCTTATTATTGAACTTAATAGACCTATCCAGGATGCTGAACTATTTTATAGTATAATAACTTCCAGATATACTTTTCAAAAAGAGAATATTAAGTTACTTCGAAATGCAACTATAGCTGAAATAGTAGATGCGCTGGATTATTTCGCAAAAATAGTCAGTCCGATTGATAATTTTTTAATCTTTTATGCTGGACATGGTGTATGGGATGCGGCTTCTGAGATTGGTTACTGGTTACCTTCTGATGCTACAAAAAACAGTAAACTTGCGTGGTTCAGAAACAGTACGTTACGAGATTATCTTCGTGAGATAAAATCAAGGCATACCTTATTAATAAGTGATGCATGTTTTGGAGGCTCAATTCTAAAAACACGCAGTGTTTTTATGGATGCTTCAGTCGCTATAAATAAACTTTATTCATTACCCAGCAGAAAGGCGATGACAAGTGGAACTCTTTCAGAAGTGCCGGATCAGAGTGTTTTTTTGAAATACTTGACTGATAGATTGCAAAACAATTTAGAAAAATATCTATCCTCGGAGCAATTATTCAGTAATTTCAGGATGGCTGTAATAAATAATAGCAGTGCTGTCCCACAGTTTGGAGTGATTCAAGATGTTGGTGATGAAGGAGGTGATTTTATTTTCATTCTTAAAGATCAATAATAAAGGTTTCTTGAAACTCATAATGATATAATAATGTTCAGAAGTAAAATAATCTTGATTTTGTTATTATTCGGGTTTTTCATTATTACTACTTGCAAAAAAGTTGAAAAGGTAATGATGGTAAAAACAGGTGTAATAACCAATATTTCAACAATTTCTGCAGAAATATCAGGGTATTGTATTGACCTGGGTGAAGGAAATACATTTCAAGGTCATTGTTATTCTAAAACCCCAAATGTGTCAGTGTCTACTTCAATAACAAAAATTGAAGAGCAAGCAGTTATTGGAGATTATACAAGTCATTTAGTAAATCTGGAACCAAAGACAAAATACTACGTTAAAGCGTACTTAAGTAATGGAAAGAATATTGTATATGGAGATGAGATTTATTTTACCACTGACTCTCTACCGACAGTCATTTCGACAAATCCTTCAAAAGAAGCTACTAATGTGCCGCTGAACACAAGTATTAGTGCAACTTTCAATCACGAAATGGATCCTTCATCAATTACAACATTAACTTATTATCTAAAAGATGGAGAGACATCAGTTCCAGGTGCAGTATCCTATTCAGGTTCGACAGCAAGTTTCACTCCTACAAACAATCTTTTAGCGGGGAAAACATATACATGTACAATAACGACCAGTGTCAAAACATTAGCTAATATTTCATTATCAACTGATTATATATGGACATTTGGAACTCAGAATGTAGCGACTACATCTCCAGCTACAATAATTCAGAGTAGGACAGCTACACTAAATGGCATCGTTTGTCCAAATAACTTATCGACAACTGTTACTTTCGAATATGGTACATCAATATCTTATGGAACAACTTTAACCTTACCTCAGAGTCCAGTTATAGGAAATTCACCAATAAGTGTTAGTGCACTTGTGACCTCCTTAATGCCTGATCAACTTTACCATTTCAGGATAAAGGCAATAAATTCAGATGGTACTTTCTATGGAGATGATTTGGTTTTTACAACTCAAAATGCATATGCTGACTTAGCATTATCAAATGTATCCTTCTTACCACAGACAATCATGGTCGGCGCACATCCTGATACTATTTCATTCCGGTTGGCCAATAATGGCCCGGAGAACTTAACATCATTGGACACCTATGTGATAATAGAAATCTATCTTTCACAAAATACAACTTTTGGAGATGGTGATGACATTAAAATTTTTGAGGCAGGATGGGACTTTATTATAAATTCTGGTACCTATACTGATTGGTCATATCCTGATTTAAATCCGTATATTACCATTCCTCCTGGAGTGTTAGGAGATTACTATGTTTTCTTTAATGTACAACCTTACTCAACTCTGACCGATCCAAATCCCCTTAACAACTGGGCAATGCGTTCAGGAACAATTCATATATCAGATATAATAAGTGATAATGATGGGAATGTTTACAACATTGAAAAAATAGGAAATCAAGTTTGGATGAAGGAAAATCTTAAAACGACCAAATATAATGATGGCAGTGAGATTCAAAACATAAAAGATAATATTATTTGGGGTGGTCTAACTACCGGAGCTTATTGTTGGTATGATAACGATTCAATATATAACAAAAATACTTACGGAGCATTATATAATTACTATGCAGTAGGCACCGGGAAATTGTGTCCTATAGGTTGGCATGTGCCAACTTATCAAGAATGGCAGATATTAATAAATTATTTTGGTGGGGAATATCTTGCCGGAGGTCCGTTGAAAGAAACTGGTCCAATACATTGGGGAAGTTATAATCTTGGAGCAACAAATGAAAGCAGGTTTACAGCCCTCCCTGGAGGATCACGATATATAGTCAATTACCCTTTTTATGGGATAGGGGAATTTGGCGAATGGTGGGCGTCAACATTTAATAATACTATCATAATAAGATTCGACGCTACTTCTGCAACTATAGCTAGTTTTGCCAATTTAGAATATGGTTTTAGTGTCCGTTGCATTAAGGATTGACTTCCCTAAGGTTCTTTTGTTTTAGAGAAAACTTAGAAAAAAAATCAAATAAAAATCATTGCCTATTTATTTTGTCTTTCTGTTGACTTGAATCGTATCCTTTCATATATTTACTTTAAATAAAAGGGAATCAGTCATCAAGCAAATAATTATCTATTCAATTCTCAAATATGAAAAACAGGATTTCCTATCAGATGTAAATTTTTTAACCTTAAAATATCAATTATGTATAATGACTTTTTCAATCTGAATAGTCCGCTATTCTGGACTATTATCGAGAGGTTTTTAATAAACCTTGTATTTCTTTCTCTTCTTATCGGGGTAGTCTATTACAGATATTCGAAAAAGAGAATGTATGTATTCAGCTTGTTCCTGATGGGCATAGTGATCTTCGTTCTGGGTTCCATGCTGCCAATTGTATTCAACGCAGGTATGCCTGGCGCTCAATTAGGAATGGCAATTGGCTTATTTGCCATTTTCACAATCCTCAGGTTCAGAACAAGAAACCTGACCGTAAAAGATATGGCATATTTCTTTACTGTTATTGCCATTTCAGCTGTCAATTCATTTAAGTGGGTAAATTTCCCTATGCTGGGGATATTTATCTTTAATCTCCTGCTTATTCTTTCTGCATTTATTCTCGAGATATTACTTACCGGAAAAACCAGAAAAACCAAAAAAACTAAAAAAGACAGAAAAGCCAAAAAAGACAAGTACAATACGCATCCCATAATTTATAATAACCTTGAAATGCTGAAACCGCAAAATAAATCTGAGCTAGTAAAGAACGTTGCCGAAATAACCGGGTTAGATGTTAAAGAGGTCAGGATCCGCAGAGTAAATTATAATAAGAAAACTGCTGTACTGGATATCTATTATAATGTTTGAGCATTATTATTTGATGAAATTGTCAGGGAAGATGTCATAGTTGTAGCCTTCGATAATGCTTGCCATTGCTTTTGGCTGGGTTCGGCATTCGACATTCTTGTTTTCTTTTAAAATTGGGAAAACCGTTTTCACATTACTCACTTCCCTTATCAACAGGTATTTATGGTATAATTTTTACTGACAGCTTATGTAAACCCATTAAAATATTTGATAAAAGGCCTGAATCCATAGATGAAAACATTCGTAATTACTTGACTTAAACGATAATATTTCAGATCTTTGATTAGCACTAATGGTGAAATCAGAAACATCTAAAGTTGCTTCAAAGCCCCCTGTCATAAAAGCGCCGGGGGCTTTGTTATTAATGTCAGGAATTCTTATACTTATTTCAACGATCTGAATTTTTTAACAACTTCATTTGCGGCTTCTGCAATCGTTTTATCCTTAATAATACCCTGATATTTTCTGGCCACTGCCATTAATTCTTTTATCAAATCCTGCTTCAAAGAATATTCACCTGCTTTTTCAAATGGAGATTCTTCTGAAATCCATTCTCCTTTCCAATTAAAATGTCCCATTCTAATAAGGTATATTACTTCTGGTTATGTCTGAGGTCCCACCAAAGGATATGGCATATCTATTTGCATTTGCATTTGCATTTAGTATAAAAAGAATACAAATTAAGAATAAAACGTGCTTCATCCAAATCCTTAAATTCAAAGTAATACTCTTATCCCCGACCACAACATATAAACTCCAAAAAGCAGAAGGGCAATCACTGAAATTCCTGTTAATATTCTATTTACTCTGGATCCGAGGTTCGCGGCAGCAGCAAAGAGAATTACCATAATTGCGGAATAGATAATCATTGAGCTATAGAATCCGAGCAATAAAACAATACCATTTGCGGGTTTCTCATTCCAGCCCTTTATCAGCAGGGGTCCCATAACCAGGCTCCAGCCCATATACGGATTAGGATTTAACAAGTTAACCGTAACTGCCTTAATTAAGCTTATATTGCCGGAGACATTGTTTTTGTTGTTGTTATCGGATGTACGCCATGTCCGGTAAGTGTTATAAGCCAGGTAAAGAAGAAACACTCCTCCCAGGCATTGCAGAAGGGGTAATACAAAATGAGGAACATTTGTAAGAACGAGTAAAACCAAAATGATTACCGGCAAATCACTTATCAAAGGAGCAAATACTAAAGGAAGAGTTTTTCGCCAGCCATTCGCAAGACTCTGAGATAACAAATAAGCCTGAAAGGGACCCGGTTGTACAACACAGGCTAATGCATAGCTAATTCCGAAAATGAAGTATGTAATCATTGGGTGCAATATTTTTTTACCCAAAAACAACTGCCAGCCTCCTCAATATTCTTGTTAAAAACTTAATTAAGCTGAAAATTAATATACACATTAAACCATACCGGCACGGGAACGCCAGTCTGTTTACCTGGCGTAAATTTCGGAAACGATTTGACGACCCTCATAGCTTCAGCATCCAGTGATGGATCTACGCCTTTTAATATACTGACCTGCTCAACGGTCCCTTTAGCTGTAACACAAAATCTTACATATACTTTTCCCTGAATATTATTTTCTCTGGCTATCTCAGGATATTTTGTATGTTCAGCGATATATTTATACAGACCTGGTACCCCTCCTGGTGGTATCGGCATCTCTTCAACAAAAAGAAATGGTTCAGGTTCTGACTCCTTGTCCTGCACCTCTTCCTTAACTTCCTTAACTTCGACAGGGTCATCATTTTTAACGTTGGTCTGCGCCTCGTCAGCAGTCAAAAGTTTATGAGCATCTTCAGGTTTTACTGAATCTACCACAACAGGAGGTATATATTTTACCTGCTGAACAACATCTGTTGGAGGGGGAGGCGGCGGTGGCGGAGGCACAATTGTTTCATCAGGCTGATCGAGATTCTCCATTTTGATCTCTACCTGTCTTTCAGTATGATGCTGCCGCTTTTCCAAAGCTTTTGCATCCAGATAAGGTGTGATAATACCAGTTGATATAATTATGATGCCTATTAGAATTGATATGGTGACATTACTACTGTACTTCTTACGCAATAAGTATGCTCCGTATTCCTTATTCCTGAGTTCGAATACTATATCATCTAAAGTCGGAATTTTCTTAAAATTTTTTCCCATGAAGTTTCTCCAAGTTTTTTGTTCAAACAGCTAATTCATTATAACAAGCAATAGCATAGTCTTGTTCAATAATACTGAATCTGTTATTAGTGCTTCAAGGCAAACATAAAAAAAGATAAAGACACTAATGTCTCTTTTTAGATAACTTAATGTTACATTTAAGTGAATAAGTTGCTAATTCAATAAAGTGATCACAAATAAAACATGTAATCAGGCAAAATGAATTTATAAAAGTTCGAATATTTTGTTATTTCAGGAAATATCTGTACACATTGGTTTCTCTAATGACAAATCCGGCATTTTGATACAACTGATTTGCTCCTACCCTCGATGGTCTTGATGTCAGTTCAATTGTATGAGCTCCTGATGCTCTTGCAAATTCAATGGCAAATAGAATTAATTCCCTGCCAAATCCCCTGCCCCTTTGTGATTCATCAACAACGACATCCTCTATCCAGAATTTTTTTCCCGTAGGTATATCATAAGTGGCAATTGTCAGCATACCAACAATATCTTTATTATCGAGTTCAGCAATGAAAAAGTGAGTCCTTTCAGACTTTAAAATTCCTTTAAAGTGTTGCTTTGTAGGGTACTCCAGGCCGGAATCAAGTTGAGGCAATAATTTTAATACAGCATTATATACCCTTTTACTGAACCTTTTTATTTCCTTGATTTTCATTCAAATTACTCTATTAAATAAAATCTGATTTTTTTACACAATATTAAAATCTGATCTTTAATCCAAAGCCATTAGCAGAAGCAAAATTTCTAAACCTGATTAATTCAGCTTCAATCTTAAGATGTCTCTCCTTCGATTTCCCAATTGTAAGCAGCGGGATTCCAACAGCCATTAATCCAATTCCGCCGGCCATTATATCCACCGATCTATTCACTTTGTCTCTTGGAACATCGTTGTTGCCGTAATCATTATATATTTTCCAGTACATTATATTCCCAGTAAATAATGCTGCTCCACCAACAGCTATCAACACCGTTCCGGCTTTCTGCATCTTCTGGTCTTTAATTAATGCATTCCCATATATCAGTGAGCTATTTGTTTGTGCCCCTGCGGAAATTGTAAAGATCGCAAGGAATATTAGAAGAGTCAGCTTTTTCATTTGAAGCAAATAATATCCAGGGTAATTTATCATTTATTACTGATTTTCCAAAAATAATCTTCTTTGGGAATGGTAGTTATAAAAGATATATCTTTAATTTATAACCTTCTGTTATCACTCGGAAAGAAACATTAGTTATATTTGAAGACCGATATGTCAATGTAATTATTTTAAGTACTATATATTTATTATTGAGACGTTTATAGATATATATCATCGTTTTTCTGTCTGTTTCCAAGCAATATATTTGTGTTTTTTTGACAATGAGGCTATTTTTGTGTTATATAAGTATGTGAGACTTATAAAACAGATTTGTAATGAAAAAGAATTTAAAGAGTATATTAATCATTTCAGGAATTGTTATTGCGATAACCGGACTTATTGTATTTAACAGAATGGCTTCTGACAGGAAGGTTTCCGGCATGTATACAGAAGCAGAAGAGGGGCTGTTTAAGGTTACTGTTACAGCCGCAGGAGAACTGGTATCTGAGCATTCAACAGATATCATGGGGCCAACACTTCAGAGCAGGAACAACAGACGGGGAGGAAGGCATAGCAGAATGCATTTCAGGGATATAAAGATAACCGATATGGTTCCGGAAGGTACTATTGTGAATAAAGGTGATTATATAGCGCAGCTTGACAGAACAAATTTCGATAACACCCTGAAAGATGAACAGGAGAACCTCAAAAACCTAGATTCTGATCTTGAGATGAAGGTTCTGGATACGGCAGTTGCTCTTACAGACCTGAGGGATGCGATCAAAAACCAGGTATTTGATGTGGAAGAGGCCCAGATAACTCTTGATCAGTCAAAATATGAACCCCCCGCAACAATCCGGCAGGCTAAAATAGCCCTCGATGAAGAAAGAAGGAAGCTCATTCAGCAGAAAAAGCTGTACAAGCTGCGCGCCGCACAGCAACTTAAAGAGATAAATAATATCAAAATCAATATTGATATCCAGAATCGAACGGTGGAGGATCTGGAGACCTATCTGAAAGGTTTCACCATTGTTGCCCCTTCTCCTGGCATGGTTGTCTATAAAAAGAACAGAGACGGCACCAAGAGAAAAGCAGGATCATCACTTAATCCCTGGGATATGGCGGTGGCTACACTTCCCGATCTGTCAACAATGTTGTCGAAAACCTTCATAAGCGAAATAGATGTGAGCAAGGTTAAGCCGGGACAGGAGGTCAATATTAAAGTAGATGCATTTCCAAAGAAAGCATTTACAGGGAAAATAGTTAGTATAGCCAGGGTAGGTGAACAGCTGCCCAACTCTGATTCCAAGATGTTCGAGGTTAACTGCAAAATTGATGGCTATAACCCTGAGCTTAGACCTTCCATGACAACAAATAATGAGATCCTTATAAAAAAAGTTGATAATGCAGTCTTCGTACCTCTTGAATGTGTCCATACGGGTGCAGACGGTATACCATTTGTTTATACAAGGCATAAGACCAAACAGGTAGTGGTGCTGGGTTTATCAAATGAAAAGAACGTTATTATCAAAGAGGGACTCAAACCCGGTACGTCCATATACCAGTATACACCTTCTGATCCTGAGAATTTCAGGCTGGAGGGTCAAAACCTTATTACAAGTACGAATCAGGCGCCAGTCAAAAAGGAGACTGCGGGTTTAGCAGATTAATTATCAGCAATCGGTGATAATATTATCTTAATAGATGGATGCAGAAGTTACAATTATTGGTGCCGGAGTAGTAGGACTTGCAATTGCAGAAGAGGTATCAAAGGCACAAAAAAATATTTTCCTTATTGAAAAACATCCGACTTTCGGACAGGAGACGAGCAGTCGTAACAGCGAGGTTATACATGCCGGAATATACTACACAAAAGACAGTCTGAAGTCGAGACTCTGTGTGGAAGGAAAGAAACTTCTGTATGATTATTGCAGAAAGTATGATGTTCCTTTCAATAACTGCGGTAAGCTTATTGTTGCAACCTCTGAGGATGAGATATCAATAATTGAAGGGATAAGACATACAGCTATTGAGAATGGAGTTAATGATATTGAGTTAATTGACAGGGGCAGGATAGCTGAAATGGAGCCTAATATTTTCGCATTAAAAGCTCTTTATTCACCTTCAACAGGAATTGTCGACTCACATTCACTGATGAAGCAATATGAAACCAATACGGTAAATAATGGGGGTCAGATTGTATATGAAAGTGAGGTTACAGGTGTCAGGAGGATAAATGGTGGCTATGAGGTTAACCTCTTTGATGCGGATAAACAAAATTACAGATTTACCTCAAGGATTGTCATCAATTCAGCGGGTCTGACATCCGACAAAGTATCTGAGATGGCAGGTATGCAAGATGAAAACCTCAAAATTCTCTTTTGCAAAGGAGAATATTTCAGGGTCAACCCTCCGAAAAACCGTCTGGTTACCAGGCTGATATACCCAGTTCCGCATCCGAATATGGAAGGAATTGGCATTCATGTAACAGTTGACATGGGAGGTGGAGTTAAGCTGGGTCCTGATGTAAAGTATCTGGAATCAAATCTATACGATTATAAACTTACTCCAGCCAAACAGGAAGCATTTTACAGATCGGCAAAAAAGTTCCTGCCATTTCTTGAATATGATGATATTGCTCCTGAAATGGCAGGTATACGTCCCAAGATACAGAAGCCCGGAGAGCCTTTAAGGGATTTTTATATTTCAGAAGAAAGTAAAAGAGGAAATCCCGGATTTATTAATCTTATTGGAATGGAATCTCCGGGTTTAACTGCATCAATTGCAATAGCAAGGCATGTAAACTCACTGATTTACAATGGCATATGAAATAATATTCACGCAAATAACCTCTTTTTGATGACTTCAACCGGAAAAGATTTTCCATGTCCCGGAAAAATAACTTTTGCACCTTTTTCAATCAGCAGTTTCCAGCTTTCTTTTACTTTCTCAATATCCATTGCATAGATCGGAAACCCGGGTTTTATCCTGAAAGGTAAACCATTATGCGCCTGGCAGCCTACAAATGCCTCGCCTGAATTAAGCAATAAACTTATTGACCCGGGAGTATGCCCCGGAGTATGGTATATCATTCCTTCAAAACCAAATTCATTCAAAGAATACTCCTGTGTTTTTATAACAACATCAACTAATGGCTTCTCAAACCGGATCTTTTTAAAGAAAGGAAATAATACAGGTAATGAAATCTTTCCCATAGTGTTCACACCTTTTGGCATTGCGAATCGATCTTCATCGAAAAATACCTTTTCACTCTCATGCATTACCACCCTGGCGCCTGTTAATTCCCGGATATCTTTAGCCGATCCGGCATGATCAAAATGAGAATGTGTAAGGACTATAAGCTTAATATCCTCAGGATGGATATTTAACCTGGCTATTTTCCTTCTGAAAGATTTTATCTTGTTTGGGGTACCGGCATCAATCAGGATTATTCCATTACTCCCCCTGATTAAATAGGAGCTGGTAATCCCGAGTTTCAATGAAAGAATATCTGTTGACATAGTCTGGGTATTATTGATATTTTATGAATCAATTTCCAACCATAATGATCAAAACAATCCTGTTATTATCAAAGAACCTGCAAAAGATTCTGCATGAAGATTCAATCCTCCGGTAAAATTACGAACAATTCAATGAATAATAACCCTCAAGTCCAGTGTTATTGAAATATTTTCTATTGGATTTTGCTTCTGAGAAGTTTCTGGAGGTCAGCCATTTCGTCCCTGTATCTGGCAGCCTCAACGAAATCAAGTTCAGCAGCAGCCTTTTCCATGCTTTTTCTTGACTTTTCTATTGCCTTCTCCAGAGCCTCACTATTCATATATTTAACCACAGGATCTGCAGCTACATCAGGTTTTTCGGGTTCAATATATGCCCTGATGGCGGAACCTTTTCTTCCAAGGCCGCTTAAGACAGATCCGATTTTTCTTACTATCTGGGTAGGAATTATCCCCATCTCTTCATTATATTTCAACTGTTTATTCCTTCGACGGTTTGTTTCATCGATAGTCTGCTGCATGCTTCTGGTGATATTATCGGCATACATAATAACTTTCCCATTCAGATTTCGTGCAGCTCGTCCTGCCGTTTGAGTCAGTGAACGTGATGATCGCAGAAATCCTTCCTTGTCGGCATCGAGTATAGCTACAAGGGACACCTCAGGCAGATCAAGACCTTCTCTTAATAGGTTTACTCCTACGAGTACATCAATAGTACCGGTCCGAAGACCTTCCATAATATCTATACGTTCCAGTGTGTCAATATCGGAGTGAATATAACCGCACTTAATATCATATCGGATCAGGTATGAAGAAAGTTCTTCAGCCATTCTTTTGGTTATAGTTGTTACCAGGGTCCTCTCCCCTTCCTTTGCCCTTCTCCGAATCTCACCCATGAGGTCATCTATCTGGTTCAGGCTCGGGCGCACCTCTATCGGCGGATCAAGCAGACCCGTAGGTCTGATAACCTGGTCGACGAAAACTCCCTCGCTTTTCTCGAGCTCGTAATCGGCGGGTGTCGCGCTTACAAAAATTGTCTGCCCCGTCAGCGATTCAAACTCCTCAATTCTCATAGGCCTGTTGTCAAGAGCTGCCGGCAGCCTGAAACCATATTCGACAAGTGTTTGTTTGCGGGAATGGTCACCGCCAAACATAGCCCTTATCTGGGGAAGGCTTACATGGCTCTCATCTATTACTGTAATGAAATTCTTCGGGAAATAGTCAAGAAGGCAGAAAGGCCTGGTCCCTGGCTTTCTCCCGTCAAAATATCTTGAATAATTTTCTATGCCACTGCAATACCCCAGTTCCTTTATCATCTCAAGGTCGTACAACACCCTTTGCTCAAGTCTCTTAGCCTCTTCTTTCCTGCCAATATCATTAAAATGCGTAACCTGGCGAATCATATCGTCCTGTATTTCATGAACCGCAAGATGTATTCTTTCCCTGGTAGTTACGAAGATGTTTGCAGGGTAAATAATGTATTCATTAAGGATGTCTATCCTGGATCCCTCCAACGGATCAAAAGTATTTATTTCTTCTATCTGATCCCCGAAAAATACTATACGTACTGCTATATCAGCATAAGCAGGGAAAATATCTACTGTATCACCCCGTACTCTGAAAGTACCATGTTTGAATTCCAGTTCATTGCGTGAATACAGGCTATCAACAAGCTTCCTCAGGAAGAGGTTTCTTCCAATATTCTGACCTGTTCGGACATGAACAGTATTGGAATGAAAATCATCAGGGTTCCCGATGCCGTAAATACAGGAAACAGAAGATACAACAATAACATCACGGCGACCGGATAATAATGATGAAGTAGCGCTAAGGCGCAATTTTTCAATCTCCTCATTTATCGATAGGTCCTTCTCTATATATGTATCGGAAACAGGAAGATAGGCTTCAGGCTGATAATAGTCGTAATATGATACAAAATATTCCACCCTGTTCTCCGGAAAAAACTGTTTGAACTCTCCGTAAAGCTGGGCAGCCAGGGTTTTGTTATGACTTAATACCAGTACGGGCCGGTTGACTTTTTCAATTACGTTGGCAATGGTAAAAGTCTTCCCTGAACCTGTAACACCCAATAGTGTCTGAAATGGAACTCCTTTCTCCAGACCGTCAACAAGTTGTTTTATTGCTTCAGGCTGGTCGCCTGTCGGCTGAAAATCAGAAATTAGTTTGAAATCCATAGAAACAGATACTATGATAATTTTGCAAACCTACGCAATTTTAAAATAATGCGGTTATATGTACAAAATGATAAGCGAAGTCCTCAGACTTCGCTTATCATCATTCATTATATAACAAATTTATATCTAACCAAGATAGCCTTTCAATAACCTGCTTCTGGATGTATGTCTTAATCGTCTGATTGCTTTTTCCTTAATCTGACGTACCCTTTCGCGTGTCAGTCCGAACTTCTCCCCAATCTCTTCAAGAGTCATCTCCTGACAGCCTATGCCAAAGAAAAATCTAATTATGTCTCTTTCTCTTTCAGTCAAAGTGGCAAGTGCCCTGTAAATCTCCCTTGACAATGATTCATCCATCAACAGCTTATCAGCCACAGGAGAATCAGAGTTGGTAAGGACGTCCAGCAGACTGTTATCCTCTCCTTCAATGAAAGGAGCATCAACAGAAACGTGCCGTCCTGATACTTTAAGAGTGTCGGTCACTTTTTCCTTTGGTAGTTCCAGAACATCAGCGAGCTCTTCAGGCGAAGGAGTACGTTCATTCTCCTGTTCAAATTTAGAGAAAGCTTTATTTATCTTGTTCAATGAACCTACCTGGTTAAGAGGTAATCTGACTATTCTTGATTGTTCGGCAAGAGCCTGAAGAATTGACTGCCTGATCCACCATACAGCATAGGAAATAAACTTAAACCCGCGGGTTTCATCAAATTTCTCTGCAGCCTTTATCAGGCCCAGATTTCCTTCATTGATTAAATCGGGAAGGCTAAGTCCCTGGTTCTGGTACTGTTTTGCAACAGATACTACAAAACGTAAGTTTGCTTTGGTGAGTTTCTCAAGAGCAGCTCTGTCGCCTTTCTTTATACGCTGGGCCAATTCAACTTCTTCTTCTACCGATATCAACTCCTCTTTACCAATCTCCTGCAAATATTTGTCGAGTGAAGCACTCTCTCTGTTTGTTATGGATTTGGTAATCTTTAGTTGTCTCATTAATGCCTCCGAAAAAATTTCCGCAAAGATATTGCTTTATTGTGTAATAACAAAAATTATTCACTATTGTTGTGTAAAGGGGATTCAATTTTATAAATCCCCTTAGACACAACTTATTATGTTAGAAAATAAATCAGTTGCCAAACTGATAATTTAAGATTGTTCCGTCTGGCTGTATCCCTCCTATCGATTTAAGAGTTTTTTCATTATTAGAATATCGTTTGACATCATCAGCACTTTTTACTTTTTTCCCGTTAATAGTCAGGATGATATAGCCAGGAGACATCCCTATAGCCCTGAATTTCCCATCACTCAGATCTGTTACCTTAACACCATAATCAACACTTAAAGATTGCATTTCATCAGGACTGAGCGGTTCAAGAGTGGCTCCAAAAACTACATTGCTTACCATATCAGCTGTCACAACACCAGTTGTTCCTGCCTGGTTTTTAAGTACGATTGGTACCGTATTCTCTATCCCGTTTCTCATATATGTTATACTTGCCTTGTCACCCGGACGATATTTTCCAACCTCCACCTGTAATTCGGAAACACTATTCGTTTCAACGCCATCAAACTTCACAATGACATCGTTTTCTTTCAATCCGGCTGCCTTTGCAGCTCCATCGTCAGTAACTCCTGTAATAAGCACGCCCTGAACTGAGGGTAATTTCTGCTTAGCTGCAGCATCGGCATCAACATCCTTGATATTTACACCTATGAGTGCTCTCTGAACATGACCATACTCTTTAAGATCATCCACAACTTTCTTTACTATACTTACAGGAATGGCAAATGAATTACCTGCATATGCACCGTTTGGTGATATAATAGCGGAGGTTATGCCCACAAGCAATCCTTTTGTATCAACAAGAGCGCCGCCGCTGTTGCCCGGATTAAGGGCTGCATCGGTCTGTATAAACGATTCGATATGGTATGTTCCTTCATTTAATCCCAGGCTCCTGCCTTTAGCACTTACAATTCCTGCAGTAACTGTTGAAGTAAGATTAAAAGGATTTCCGACTGCAAGAACCCATTCTCCCAGCCTGAGGTTATCCGAATCTCCGTATTTAATAAATGGCAGATTGTCAGCATTAATTTTCAACAGAGCAATATCGCTGTCAGGATCACGTCCAACAACCTTAGCTGTAAAGATTCTTTTATCATTTAGTGTTACATCTACAGATTCAGCATTTTCAATAACATGGTTATTTGTAATTATATAACCATCGCTCGAAATAATAACACCTGAACCATAACCGCTTACTTCTCTCGGTCTCATATCACGATCACCATAGAAAAACTGCATTATGGGGTTGTTAGGTGCATTACCCATCATTGTTTTTGTATGAACATGTACTACAGCATGAACAGTTGCCTCAGCTGCATATGTAAAATCTATCTGACCTTCAGGCATCTGCATTGATGTCAGGAACGCTTTAGCATTCTGAATTTCAACTCCTGAACTGTCTTTAGAAACGACAACAGAGGGTTTAACGATTAGCTTGGTATAGACAAATAACGCAATAGTTGCGCCTAACACTGCCATTAATAACCCCCCTAACAAATACTTTCTTTTCATGATTTTTACTGTTTTAAATTAAACTTATCTCCTGTGATTACTCTAATCAATAATTTTTATCCCTTCACAAAAGATTGATATCTTTATAACCAAATTGATGTAATTTTGTTTTGCAAAGATCATGCATTTCTTGGATGATCTTCAATATTTTACAAAGTTTTAACAACACTTTAACAATGCCCATATTACAATTTAACAAATACCGCGACACCAGAATGAATATAATTGATCTATGCCTGTAGTGTCCGGCTGCTATTGTTTTAGAAGAAGTTAAGAAGATATAAAAAAATTGCATGATATGAAAAAAATAATTCTAAGTATCGCAACTGTAATGGGATTTTATTCAATAAGTGTTTTTAGTCAGCCGGGAACCATGGAACTTATGGATGCCATTAAGAAGGTAAATGTCAATGTTGAAGAACTAAGCCATAGGTTTGATGTTATTGAGAAAAAAGTAGATGATATTCAATGGTACAATAAGGTAGGCGATATTGCCTTTATTGATAAGGTCTATATTACCGGACCGCCTTTAGCTGTTGAGAAAAACCCGACAGGTCAGGGAGCAGGTAATCCGGTTAAATTCTGGACATATGTCTTTATTCCAAAGAATTCCGATCCTTCAAAAAAATACCCGTTGCTTGTTTTTCCTCATGGCGGCGTACATGCGAACTTCGATACTTATTATACTCATATTATAAGAGAAATGGTTTCGCAGGGCTATATCGTTGCAGCTGCTGAATACAGGGGATCCACCGGGTACGGTGAAGATATGTACAAAAAAATTGATTATGGCGGACTGGAGGTGCAGGATGTGGATGCAAGCCGACAGTACATGATTGACAATTATTCAATTGTAGACAAGGACAGGGTAGGTATCGCTGGCTGGAGTCACGGTGGATTAATTACTCTGTTCAACATCTTTGAGTATCCCAACCATTATAAAGTTGCATTCGCCGGTATGCCTGTCAGTGACCTGATAGCGCGAATGGGATATAAAGACCAGGAGTACCGTAATCTGTACTCCAGCCAGACAGCCATAGGAAAACCTGCAGATCAGGATGTTGCTGAATATCGTAAAAGATCACCCGCCTGGCAGACCGACAAATATCAGAACACCCCGCTCCTGATTCACACCAACACCAATGATGAGGATGTCAATGTACTTGAAGTGGAGCACCTTATCGATGCACTAAAAGCCAACGGGAAGAAAAATTTCGAATATGAGATATTCAATAACATGCCCGGAGGTCATTCCTTCGACAGAATGGATTATAAGGAGGCAAAAGAGACAAGATTGAAAATATATAACTTCCTGAATAAATATCTGACACCTCCAAAACCCTTTAAGTCGGTTAAAGATCTTCAGAAAGCAGGGTATGGGTTTAATTAGGCGGTAGGCGGTAGGCTGAAGGTTGTGGTTCCTGGTTCCCTTCCCTGAAGGGGTTAAGAGTGGGTTCTTAGTCAGACAGTAGGCAGTAGGCTTTAAGCTGTGGGCTGAGGGATACTAATTATGAAATAATGCAGAAAGAAAAACTATACGGTAAAACATTAAATGAGCTGATTGGGGTAACAAAAAGGCTCGGGATGCCCGGATTTGCAGCCAGGCAAATTGCTGACTGGTTGTATAAAAAAGAGATACAGTCAATTAAGGAGATGACCAACCTGTCGAATAAAACAAGGGATCTTCTCGAAACTGAATATGAACTTGGTCTTAATCCTCCTGCCAATGTGGCAGAAAGCACCGACGGAACAAAAAAATATCTTTACAAAGTACTGAAAGATAAATATATAGAAACAGCATATATTCCCGAGAGCGATCGTGCCACAATATGTGTCTCATCACAAGCCGGATGCAAAATGGGTTGCATTTTTTGTATGACTGGAAAACAAGGATTCCAGGGGAACCTCTCCGCTAATGAAATTCTTAATCAGTTCCGAAGCCTTCCTGAATTCAGAACCCTCACAAACATGGTATATATGGGAATGGGTGAACCTCTTGATAACATTAATGAAGTTCTGAAAAGCCTTGATATACTTACCAATGAATGGGGATATGGCTGGAGCCCCACGAGGATTACCGTAAGCACTGTAGGACTTATAGCCGGGATAAAAGAGTTTCTCGAAAAAAGCCGCTGTCACCTCGCAGTTAGTCTTCATTCCCCATTTGACGAAGAGCGAAGGAAACTGATGCCTATTCAGCGTACCAACACTGTAAAAGAGGTTCTTGATATAATAAAGAATTTCGAGATCAACAACCAGAGAAGGGTTTCATTTGAGTACATCCTTTTCAAGGGAATGAATGATACTCCCCTGCATATAAAAGAGCTGGCAAGAATTCTTAATGGCATTAAATGCCGGATCAATATAATACGTTTTCATCCCATACCCGGATCACAATTTTTAAGTCCCGATATAGGGGAAACAATAAAATTTAAAGAAGCTTTGAATGCCAAAGGAATACTTACCACAATAAGGGCCAGCAGAGGTGTCGACATAAATGCTGCCTGTGGATTATTATCAACCCTTGAGCAAAACAAATCACAGTAGAAATGCGGAGATCTCTTTTCATACTATCAGTAATTTTATTTAGCTACAACTCCTACTCACAGGAAAAATCATTTGTGAAGTTCCTTGCTGATTCAACAATGAAACATGCCTCGGTATCCTTTTACGCAGCTGATGCAGAAACCGGAGAAATAGTATTCGAATATAACCCTGAAATAAGCCTGACACCGGCTTCGGTAATGAAGCTTATAACATCGGCAGCCGCTCTGGAGTTGCTAGGTCCTCAATTTACCTTCAGTACACTTGTCGGTTATGCCGGAACCCTTAACGAACATTCTGGAAAGCTTAAAGGCGATATTGTCATTAAAGGAGGAGGAGATCCGGCGCTGGGATCAAAGAATTTTACGGAACATTACCAGGACTTCCTCAGCAATTGGGTAACTGAAATAAAAAAACAGGGAATCAGAACTATTGATGGTCAGGTTATTACAGATGATTCATACTACGATTATTTACCGGTGCCCGCTAAATGGCTGTGGGAAGATGCCGGAAACTATTATGGTGCCGGTGCCTATGGATTATCTGTTTTCGATAATACTTACGAAATTCACTTCAGAACAGGTCCAGACAGTTCCGACCTGATTGTCACGGAAATTGTCCCGTATGAATGCAAAAATGAATTTTCCAGCCGGTTGGTTGCGGCAGGAACAACCGATGAGGGATATGTCTTTTCGGCTCCGTATAATACATATAGCTGGTTTTCAGGGTCTATACCTGTAAATATGGATGATTTTATTCTTAAAGCATCAATTACAGATCCTCCTCTGCTCATGGCAAAAATATTAACGGAAAAACTCAAATCAGAAGGAATAACTGTGTCAAAAGGTCCCACAACGTCAAGGTTAGACAGAAAGAGTATTACTACATATTTTATTCCGATAACTGAAACCATATCTCCCCCTCTTAAAGATATAATTGAAGTTCTGAATCATGAAAGCGTAAATCTTTATGCAGAGCATCTGATCAAGGAACTTGGAAAACAATACAGACACAACG
>Ga0315536_1000463_pt1 | contig 20347 bp, 20 predicted proteins | sample SalMarSW160230MG_FD_203093 | JGI IMG/M metagenome (GOLD analysis project Ga0315536, IMG submission 203093) | Salt marsh sediment microbial communities from the Plum Island Ecosystem LTER, Massachusetts, United States - Salt Marsh Sediment SW1602-30 ...
GGCGCATACAGGTTGGACGACAACCGGTTTTCTGATCTTTTGGTCAGGGAAAACCCTATAAATACAGACCAGGCCATGGATATCAGCAGATTTCTTCACAAAGAAATCGCCAAAATGGAGACCGAGACCATTACCATGTCTGTTATAGAGGCGATGATCGAGGCAAAACTGCTTGAATTCGGGCTTTCCAAGACCTCCACTATCCGGTTGGACAGGTCTATTTTCATAAAAAAAGGTCTGGCGCTTTCCGACAACGCAAGACGGGTACTGGAAAGAAGATATCTCAGGAAAAACGACGACGGGCGAATTACTGAAAGCCCTGAAGAGATGTTCAGCCGGGTAGCCAAGCATATTGCAAAGGCGGAGAAGAGGTATGGAGGAGACGCCCGGGTGAAAGAAATGGAAGAGATCTTTTATCAGATGATGACCGAGTTAAAGTTCCTCCCCAACTCCCCCACATTGATGAACGCCGGACGCAGAATAGGCCAGTTGGCGGCATGCTTTGTGCTCCCGGTTGAAGACAGCATGGAGGGTATTTTCGATGCCCTGAAGAACGCGGCGCTTATCCATAAGTCGGGAGGCGGAACCGGGTTTTCCTTCTCTCGCCTGAGGCCGGCCAAGAGCAGGGTCGGTACAACAGGCGGTATCGCTTCAGGTCCGGTTTCTTTTATGAGAATTTTCAATACTGCCACTGAGCAGGTCAAACAGGGGGGCACACGCAGGGGCGCCAACATGTCTGTGCTGAGGGTTGATCACCCCGATATCAAGGAGTTCATTTACTGTAAGCAGAATAACCGCGAGCTAAATAACTTCAATATCTCGGTCACCGTCACAGACCCCTTCATGGAGAGTGTCAAGAGAAATGCACCCTACGATCTGATAAATCCCAGGGACAATCAAAAGGCTGGAGAGTTAGATGCCGCAGAGGTCTATAATGGACTGGTGAAACAGGCCTGGGAAAACGGGGACCCGGGTATCATATTCTTAGACAGGATCAACAGGGACAATCCAACCCCGGGCTTAGGGGAAATAGAGAGCACTAATCCCTGTGGCGAGCAGCCACTCCTTCCTTTGGAGGCATGCAACCTCGGCTCCATTAATTTGGCCAAGTTTGTAACGGAAACCGATACAGGGCCTGTCATCGATTATGATGGACTGAAGGAGGTAGTCTGGTGGAGTGTCCGTTTTTTAGATGATACCATTGACATGTCTAAATATCCACTGCCTGAAATTGATACTATGGTGAAAGGGAATCGCAAGATTGGGCTCGGGGTCATGGGTTTTGCCGACCTGTTGTACCGGTTGGGGATTCCCTATGATTCGGAAATAGCCCTTGATACAGCAGAGGAAGTAATGGGTTTTATACAGAGGGAATCCCATGAAGCATCCAAAGACCTCGCAGAAGAGAGAGGAGTTTTTGGGAACTTTGATAAAAGCACGTTTAAAGACCGAAAAGGATGTTCTTACAGAAACGCAACCACCACTACCATCGCCCCAACCGGCACACTCAGTATCATAGCAGACTGTTCCAGCGGGATCGAACCCTTATTCGCGCTCAGTTTTGTCAGAAATGTCATGGATAACGACAAACTATTAGAGGTGAATCCATACTTCGAGAAAGTGGCTAAGGAAAAGGGTTTCTACACCCCTGAATTGATGGACGTCATTGCTAAAAAGGGGACTATCAGAGGTATGGAGGAGATACCAGAGAAGGAAAGAGACCTCTTTGTAACTGCCCACGATGTCGTCCCGGAGTGGCATATTCGAATGCAGGCGGCCTTTCAAAAATATACGGACAACGCCGTATCAAAGACGGTAAACCTCCCCCGGGATGCCACGATTGAAGATGTGCGGAAGGTTTATGACCTGGCCTATGAGTTAGGGTGTAAAGGCGTCACCATTTATAGAGACGGGAGCAAGGAAAATCAGGTCCTTTCATTTACCGATAAGGATAAACAGACCGATAGCAGTGGGTTCATGACGGCAGTGAGAGAGCGGCCAGAGACCTTGGAAGGCTTCACGACCAGGATGAAAACCGGTATGGGGGCCTTATACGTCACTGTTACAGAGTATGAGAATCGGCCTTTTGAGGTGTTTGCAACGATCGGTAAATCGGGAAGGTCCACCACCGCAAAGACCGAGGCAATCGGGAGGCTCGTATCCTTGGCCCTCAGATCGGGGGTGAGGGTTGAAAAAATTGTAGAACAGCTAAAGGGGATCGGGGGCGAGCATCCTGTGTTTCAAAAGGACGGATTGGTCCTCTCCATTCCTGATGCCATCAGCAGAGTCCTTGAAAATAGGTATATGCAAAACCAGCCTCTCAAAAAACCCGGCAAATATGAAAACAGCCTCCTTGGAGAAACCTGCCCGGACTGCGGCCAGACCATCAGTTTTGAAGAGGGCTGCATGACCTGTCATTTCTGCGGTTTTACCAAGTGTGGTTAAGGCTCTCTCGCGACCGCACGGTAACCGATATCGGTCCGATAATATACCCTGTTCCACCGTATCCCTTTTGTCAGTTCATAGGCCTTGGCCTTGGCCTCGCCAACTGTCAGCCCTAAGGCGGTTGCACAGAGCACTCTTCCGCCATTGGTGACAACCCGCCCTTTTTCAATCTTAGTTCCGGCGTGAAAGACCTTAATCCCTTCCTGCTCATGCTCAGGCAGACCGGAGATAACATCGCCCTTATCGTAGCTAACCGGATATCCGCCGGCAGCCATTACCACGCCCAGAGCCGCACGATTGTCCCATTCAAGCTCTACCTGGTCTAAACGCCGCTCAAACGCAGCCAAACACATTTCGATCAGATCGGACTTGAGTCTCAGAATGATCGGCTGGGTCTCAGGATCGCCAAAACGACAGTTATACTCTAATACATTGGGTGTGCCGTTCCGCGATATCATCACCCCGGCATAGAGAAACCCGGTGTAGGGATGGCCCTCAGCAGCCATACCTTTAACCGTGGGCTCAATGACCTCTTTCATGATCCGATCATAGATCTCCGGGGTCACCACAGGGGCCGGCGAATAGGCGCCCATGCCCCCCGTGTTTGGGCCTGAATCTCCATTATCACGGGCCTTGTGGTCTTGTGAAGTAGCTAAGGGGAGAATATGCTCTCCATCGACCATGACAATGAAACTGGCCTCTTCACCTTCGAGGCATTCTTCGACAACCACCCTCTGTCCTGCCTCGCCAAAGACCTTTCCGGACAACATACCTTTCGCCGCTTCAATGGCCTCGGTTTCGGACCGGGCAATGATAACACCCTTTCCTGCGGCCAGGCCATCCGCCTTGACAACGATGGGAGCGCCCTGCTCACGTATATATCGAACGGCCGGTTCTAATTCGGTGAAGGTCTCATACTCTCCTGTTGGAATGTTGTAACTGGCCAAGAAGTCCTTGCAAAAGGCCTTGGAGCCTTCTAACTGAGCTGCCCCTTTCGTAGGCCCGAAACATCTCAGACCGGCATGGTCAAACATGTCAGTGATTCCTGCCACCAGAGGCACTTCCGGGCCCACAATGGTAAGATCCACCCCTTCCTTCTTGGCGAAATCAACCAGGGCCTCGATGTCGTCCGCACCGACTCCGATGTTTTCCACCTTTGGTTCTCCGGCAGTCCCGGCATTGCCGGGAGCCACGAATACCTTTGCGACCCGGCTTGATTGGGCGGCCTTCCACGCGAGGGCGTGTTCGCGCCCCCCACTACCAACAATCAGCACTTTCATCTTCATATGTCCTTTCCAGTAAACGCTTTCTATTACATATTTCCATACATCTTAATGTTTATATCACTCTTGTCCAAAAACGGTTTTAGTAAAAACTGATTGAAATTGTCCTCCTGTTGAGGCACCGTAGTCTTAAGAAAAACAATCACGGTAACCCCAAAACAGGAGGACAAGCTAATGGTACGTTGTGCAAGCCTTTTTAGTCAACTACTTGGTCTTTTTAATCGGCAAAAGTTCTACGAACTGGTTCTCGAGCATAATGCCGAACGTTATTCAAAGGGATATAGTTCCTGGGATCATTTTGCAGCCATGCTATTTTGTCAATTAGCCCAAGCTAAGAGTCTTCGAGAGATAAGTGGTGGATTGGCCTGCTGCATAGGGAAACTCCGTCACCTGGGATGAAGGGTGCTCCCAATAAATCGACTCTTTCTTATGCCAATTCCCATAGGCCTTGGAAAATGTACCGGGATCTGTTTTATGAAACGCTTGATATTTGTAAAATGGCAGCACCAGGGAAACACAAATTCCGATTCAAAAACTAGTTATTTTCTATGGATAGCTCTACCATATCTCTTTGCCTATCCCTTTTCCCCTGGGCCAAATTTCGACGCACCAAAGGGGCCGTTAAACTTCACCTTCTGTTAGATCACTATGGATACTTGCCAACGTTTGCCTATATAACAAACGGGAAAAGGCATGACGTAACCATCGCACGAAAAGTTCCACTTGCCCCAGGTTCTATCGTGGCTATGGATCGTGGATACAATGATTACAGGCTCTTCTCCGACTGGACAGTAAACGAGATATTCTTCGTGACCCGATTGAAAGAGAATGCCGATTATATTGTTGTTGAAAATCAAAAAGTGCCAAAAAATCGAAATATCATGGCCGATCAACTGATCCAATTTACAGGATACACTGCCCGAAAAAACTACCCTTATATGCTTCGTAGGGTCGTGGTTTGGGATAAGGAAAAAGAACGCGAAATTGTTCTTCTTACTAACCACCTTGATTTTGGCGCCACTACAATATCGGCTATCTATAAAGACCGATGGCAAATTGAGCTGTTTTTCAAGGCCTTAAAGCAAAACCTCAAGATCAAAACTTTCGTCGGAACCTCTGAGAATGCGCTTTACATACAGATTTGGACAGCACTCATCGCGATACTGCTCATAAAGTACCTTCAATTCAAATCCAAGCTTGGGTGGTCATTATCCAATCTGGTCGCATTTCTTCGGTGGAACCTCTTTACTTACCGTTATTTATGGGAATGGATTGATAACCCATTCGGTGTGTTGCCTTTACAGCCCGGACCTGTCCAAAACCTACTACCACTCCCAGGTCTTGGACAGCAGTGATTCATTCCATGATTTAAAAACAACATACTGCGCCCCATTTGTCAACAAAATGAAATCGATTCCATGACTTCCCCTACAAGAACTTATGGAATAACCATAAAAATCCAACAAAAATCTTGACAAAATGAAAATCAGAATATATTAAGAGTGTTTCCTAAAACACCAGTACGCAAAATTATCCCATGTGCAGACAGACGGACATTCAGTTGAATCCAACCTAAACGGTAGATAATATGGCAAAAAAGACAAAAAAAGGTAAGATAACGATTGACAGAGAACTCTGCAAAGGGTGTCACCTTTGCATTGAAGTCTGCCCGAACAACAGAATCGAAGTGGATGAGGAACTCAACAAGAAGGGTTACTCTCCAGCCCGACCCAAAGAAAACGTTTCTGAAGGCGAAAAGGGATGTGTCGGATGCGCCATGTGCGCCACTGTCTGCCCTGAAGTAGCTATAGAGGTGTATCGTGCCCAGTGAAAAAATGCTAATGAACGGTTCCCAAACAGTGGGAGAAGCGGCGGTACGCGCCGGCTGTCGTTACTATTTTGGTTATCCCATCACCCCTCAAAACGAGCTGCCTGAGTACCTCTCTGCAAGAATGCCTGAGGTGGGCGGCACCTTTATCCAGGGTGAGAGCGAAGTCGCATCCATAAACATGGTCCTCGGCGCCGCCGCGGCCGGAGGAAGGGCCATGACCTCATCATCGTCCCCCGGGATCTCCCTCAAGCAGGAAGGGATCTCTTATATGGCGGGAATGGAACTTCCCGCGGTTATAATAAACATGATGCGGGGGGGACCGGGTCTCGGAAATATAGCGCCTTCAGCGGCCGATTATTTTCAGGCCACCCGGGGCGGAGGTCACGGTGACTACCGGACTCCTGTACTAGCTCCGGGCGGGGGCCAGGAATTAGTTGACTTGACATTTGAGGCCTTTGATCTCGCTGACAAGTACCGCAATCCGGTCATGATTTTAGGCGACGGCCTGATGGGTCAGGTGATGGAACCGGTGATTTTCCCCGACCTCATAGACATCAATGACCTGCCCGAAAAGGACTGGGCCCTGCGCGGCTGCAAGGGCCGGAAAGCAAGGGCAATATTCTCCATGATCCTTGGGCAGAAGGGTGAGCTTTATCGACATAATCTGGATCTCCAGAAAAAATATGACCGCATAACGGCCGAGGAACAACGCTGGGAGACGAAGTGCCCAGAAGACGCTGAGCTTATCGTAGTGGCTTACGGCACTGCAGCGCGCATTGCTGAAAGCGCCATTGAAGACCTCAAGGCAGAGGGGATTAACGCAGGTCTGTTCAGACCGATAAGCCTTTGGCCCTTTCCCCTCCCTGCCCTGCGGGAATTGTCTAAAGAGATTCCCAAGGTAGCGGTCTTTGAGTTGTGTTTAGGCCAGATGGTAGAAGATGTGATCCTCTCTGTGGGAGAGAGGGCCGAGATCTATTTTCACGGTGTGCCAGGAGGAATAATTCCCACCCCTGCCGAAGTGGCCGAGTTTTTGCGATCGACCGTGAAAGGCGATGGAAAAGTGGGCCGGAGGATTGAAGTATGAGTACGGACATAGAATATAAAAAGGTATTTGGCTGGCCCGAGTCCCTGAAGCACAACCCCACCCATTACTGTCCCGGATGCGGGCACTCGATTGCACACCGGCTGGTTGCTGAGTGCTTGGATGAGATCGGACTGAGAGAAAAAACAATTGGTGTTCCGCCTGTGGGCTGCGCCGTCTTAGCTTATAACTATTTTAATTTTGACATGGTTGAAGCGCCCCATGGAAGGGCATTGGCTGTTGCAACAGGCGTTAAACGGGTTCACCCCGACAAATTCGTTCTTACATACCAGGGTGATGGCGACCTCGCTGCAATAGGCACGGCCGAAACCATTCATGCGGCAAACCGCGGAGAAAGGATCTCAACCATCTTTATCAATAACGCCATTTATGGAATGACCGGCGGTCAGATGGCCCCCACAACGCTCTTAGGCCAGAACGCAACAACGGCCCCCGGCGGCCGAGACCCCCATATCCACGGCAATCCTATTGACATCTCCCGGATGTTAGCCGTCAGCGATGGCGTGGTATTTGTCGAACGCTGCGCACTGACATCGGTCAAACAGATCCGAAAGGCCAAGAAGGCCATCAAAAAATCCTTCCAGTGCCAGTTGGATGATCTCGGCTTTTCCTTGGTAGAACTCCTCTCCCCATGCCCGACAAACTGGAAGGTCTCACCCAAGGATGCCTGGGACTGGGTTAATGAAGAAATGGTAAAAACCTATCCCTTAGGTATTATCAAAGATACCACCGGATACGAGGACAAGAAATGATTACCCGAACAATTTTCGCAGGTTTTGGCGGCCAGGGTGTTTTGCTTATGGGATATGTCCTGAGTCATGGCGCCATGCATAAAGGACTCGATGTGACTTATTTTCCCTCTTACGGCGCTGAAATGCGTGGCGGTACGGCCAACTGTACCGTCACCCTGTCTGACAAAAAGATCGCCTCACCGGTAGCGTCCAACCCGGATATTCTCGTGGCCATGAACTTCCCTTCCCTTGAGAAGTTTGAATCCACAGTGGTTGAAGGGGGAACCGTTTTTCTAAATTCATCCCTTTTTGAGGAGACACCTTTCCGTGATGATATCGATGTAGTCCCTGTGCCCATCATAGATCTGGCTCGCGAGGCAGGCTCGGAGCGCGGGGGAAATATGGTAATGATCGGAACGGTCTGTGCCAAGGCAGGATTGCTGTCTCTTGAAGAAACAATCAAGGGTATGCAGGCTGCCCTTAAGGGGAAAGAAAAGTTCTTCGAACTCAATCAAAAGGCTATTGAAAGAGGCTTTGCCTTTGCCGCAAACGGGAAATAGCCGCCCTACCTTCCTATATTGCATCATCTATTCTTATAAGCACCGCTCAAGCGGAGATGCCTCCCAACGGTGGCCTTATAAAGAGTTGCCCCCCCCGAAATCTCATACTGGGGGACCGCTGAAGGAACGATCAATGACATCCCCTTTCCCACTGCCTCAACCTGACCGGTTCTTAGGTCTTTGAAATCGGCCTTACCTTCCATACAGATCATAATCTCCACGCCTCGATTCCTCTCGCTGATGAAACGATCTCCATTGGCAATGGATATTACCGACAACTGAAACTCTTCAGCAGGGGTCGAATAAATCTTCTCCCCAGGCAGCCCGCCGGGGCGCGGCGTGACCTTCAGTACGGGTTTAGGACTAAAATTCACGATCCTAAGCAGTTCTGGAACATCCACATGTTTTGGGGTCAGACCCCCTCTCAGCACATTGTCAGAGTTCGCCATCAGCTCCATTCCCACCCCTTTCAGATAGGCATGGAGTTCACCAGCCGGGATATAAATGGCTTCCCCGGGCTCTAACTCAATTAGGTTGAAGATAAGGGGCGACAAGACCCCAATGTCTCCGGGATATTCCCGGTTAAGCTCGACCATCCAATAAAATGACCGGTCTTCGTTGACACAACGCTCAGAGCCTCGTATCGCCTCATCAATTACGCACTCCCTGCGGGCCTGATCAAGGTACACAAGTGTGGAAAAAAAACGTTTCAGGCCCGAACTGTCAGGTTCTTTTCTCAGCCTGCTGAGTTCATCCGCCAGGGTCGAAATTGAGACCTTATCCATCAGGTTTATAATAGCCTCTGGTGTACGAAATCCCTTTAGGCCCTCAAAAGGTGTAATGGCACACAGGATTTCAGGCTTGTGGTTCGCGTCCTTATAGTTACGCTCAGAAGCATCAAGAGATATCCCAAGCCTGTTTTCTCGTTCAAATCCTTCCCGCGCCTCTTCAAAATTGGGGTGGACCTGAATTGAAAGAGGGTGATCCGCTGCAAGGACCTTAAACAGGAATGGAAGCTTTTTGGAGAATCTTTCGGCAACCCTTTTTCCAAGAACCGAAACCGGATCTGGTTCAATGACCTTGTCAAGAGTCTGCCACTCGCCGTCTATGAACACCTCTGAAGGGGCCTTGGGATGGGCGCCTAACCAGAGTTCAGCCGCAGGCTTTTCTGATGGAACCGGCAGACCTAAGAGGGTCTGTATTGCCGTCTTAGACCCCCATGCATATTCCTGCACAGGATTTTTCAATAAAGCGATTCTATCCATACATCTTTCCCCGGAGCAATCTCCGGCACCCCACTACCCTTCAAGCTCGATTAAGCCCCCGATAATCCTCTCAACCTCACTGGTCTTCCCTAAGTAGAAATGATCCGTCCCCTGGATAATATCAAATTCCGCCTCACTGTTCCACACCGGGATCATATCTTTAATCACGGCGGGAGGGGCAATATCGTCTTCAGAACCGGCAATCACCAGATGGATCTTGGCGGAGTATTCAAGAAGAGAAAAATCAAGAAAGTTGACAGGGGGAGAGACCATGATCATCCGCTTGACATCGGTCAGGCTTTCAATGCACTGCGCGTTGACCCAGGCGCCAAAGGAATATCCTGCCAGATCGATGGACGTCTTCCCCAATCCACCAAGGAATGCCACCGCGGCCTTCACATCCTCCTGCTCCCCGGTACCGCTATCATACGCCCCTTCGCTCCGGCCCACACCCCTGAAATTGAATCTCAGTGTCGTATACCCCTTTTCCCCATAGGCCCGCACCACCGATTCAACCACGTTGTTGTGCATCTCCCCTCCATAAAGGGGATGGGGATGAGTAACAACAACCCCTTTCCGGGTCTGGCTTTCGTTGATCAAACCCTCTATGTTCAAATCCTGCGACTTGAAAAATACTCGCTTCTCTGTCATTTTAACGTAACCGTTCACGGAACGTTGAAATTAGAAAATAGTCCGCAGGGCGGGATTGGAAATTTGGCCTTAATACTTATGTGCTGTTGATGAATACATTTAATTTTGGACCGATCTTCCCAGTTTCTAATTTCCAATTTCAAATTTCAAACCGTTAAGGTTTGAAATTTTCAACTTACAGGCGGACGTTTATCAATCCACGGCCGGGCCTGCTCCAATTGCCTTGCCAACCTAAACAGAGTGCTTTCATCACCAAACCGGCCGATTAATTGTGAGCCGCAGGGTAGGCCGTCCGGGGTCCAGTGAAGGGGAACGGACATGGCGGGTTGACCGGTGAAATTGGCTAACTGGGTAAATGGAGTCTTGGAGAGACTCTCGATGGCCAGTTTCTCCATCATACCGGAAAGTTTTACCAGTCGGCCCAGGCCAAGGGTATTGATGACCTTCAGGGCAAAGGCTTCGGCCGGTTTTGGCTTCAGCTCTCCGATTTTTACGGGCGGGAAGGCTAATGTGGGCGTCAGATATAGATCGTAATTGAGATGGAAACGGCCCATGATTCTGGACGCCTTTCCCCACTCCCGAATGGCCTTCACAAAATAGCCCGCGGAATATGTTCGGCCCATCAGGCCGAGTGTCCACGTCAAGGCTTCGACATCTTTCCGGCAGGGTTTTCTACCCAATATCTCTTTTAACGCCTCTATGTCGGCGGCTATCTCCCCGAAATACATGGTGAGATAACTCATGGCCAGGGTCGGACCGTCAATCTCCGGTTCTGCCTCTTCCACACGATGCCCTAAGGTTTCCAGGAGGCGTGCGGTTTCTTCCACTCCTTTTACACACTCAGGGTGAACAGGGGTTTCAAGGGGTGAACGGGTCGTAAAGGCGATCTTCAGGCGCCCCGGGTCATGGTCCATATCCTCCATGTAGGGTCGCTCAGGTGGTGGCAGGATGGAGGAGGCGCCGATATCAGGGCCTTGCGTGGCGTCCAGCATGGCCGCACTGTCCCTGACGGTTCGGGTGAGGACATGCTCTACCACCGCACCCTGCCAGATAGGGCCGGCCTCCGGCCCGGTAGGGTTACGGCCCCGGGTGGTTTTCAGTCCGAACAGGCCACAGCATGCGGAGGGAATGCGTATGGACCCGCCGCCGTCCCCGCCCGAGGCGAGGGGAACCATTCCGCTGGCAACGGCAGCCGCAGACCCCCCGCTCGAACCGCCAGGGGTGTGGTCCGTATTCCACGGGTTACGGGTCGGCCCGTGCAGTTCAGGCTCGGTATAGCCCATGAGCCCAAACTCAGGGGTGTTGGTCTTTCCTAAAATGACGGTTCCGGTCCGCTTGAACCGTATCACCATCTCACTGTCCTGGTCCGGGACATAACTCTTGAATGCCTTTGATCCGCTGGTCAGAGGTACGCCTGCAAACGCAGCCAGCAGGTCCTTGAGTAAAAAGGGAACCCCCTTGAAGGGCCCGTCCGGGAGGCCCCGGCGGATCGCCGTGCGGGCATGATCATACATGGGGGTTACCACGGCATTCAATTTCGGGTTTACCGCCTCAATCCGCAGAATGGCGGTTTCACAGACCTCCTCGGCCGAAACCTCTTTTTCCCTGATCAGTTCGGCCAATCCAAGTCCGTCGTATTGATCGAATTCCTTGAACATATCCACGGCTATCTCCTCCCGTTTTGAGACGATATCTTAGAATATTGAGACCGGTATTTGACAATCAACCCGTACCATGAAACCCCCAAATGCTCAACTGATTTTCCTTGACTTACGCATAATTTTCAATAAGATCTCTAATAATTACCTTCTGAATTCTGAACCTAACAACCTGAATAGTAACCATCAATCATAATTCACAGCCTATGAACCCTTGAACCAACCTCCCACAGGTTCCCCATGAACCATAATGGATACTTCACCCCTGTCGAAGATCGCGCTGGGCGGGGAACCTTATGCCAATTTTATTTTTTGTGGCTCTTGCCTGGAGAATAAGGATTGGGAGGATATTTCAGACTCCAATGATACTTCCGGTTTACAACTTAACTAAATGTTGATGACCTTATCCGCCAATTGCATAGCCGTTACGATATCAAGCATGTTGGTGGTTTCTCCCACCTTTTTTTGATCTAACAGGTCAAAATAGGTAAGACAGGTGCCGCAGACCAAAATATGAACGCCGTTTTTCTCATGTTCCTGAATCACCGGGAGAACGTCTGACCCTTTGATAGTTAACTTTACGCCGTTATTAACGAACACGAGACGCCACAGTTCGTCTCCCATCTCCTTTAACGTCTTAAGAAAACTCAGCATGAGCTTTTCACCTAATTCATCGTCTCCGTGTCCCATACGGTTATTGGCCACCATGACCATGATCTTTTTTTGTCCGGCTTCCGGTTTTTCCTCCACAGAGGCTTCGGCGGCATCACCTTCCTCTATTTTGCCGATTACATGAAAGTCGCTCCCCTCCTTCTTTACCGAGACTTCAAGGCCCTGGGATCCCATGAAACGAGAAACATTCTGTTTTGCGGCTTCATTGTCCACCACCACTTTTATGATGGTCGGATGTTCCTTTTCTATTGCTTCCTTTGTCTGCAATACCGGGGCAGGACAAGCAAGACCCCGACAATCGATTTCATTCATCATTTGATTCCCCTTTAATACGACACCCTGTTCATGATAGGAGGTTCGTCGGCAACCTTCAAACTATAGGCACTTTCGTCACTTCATCCGAAATGGTCTATAGGGCCGTGGAACATAATATCTTTCAATAGGCCCCAAACGATGACCGGTCAGCGTGGAGCGATCAGAATAATTCAAAATCATGAGCATTAACTCCTGTCCCCGGAGAAGGCCCAAGCAACCCGTAGCAGTGCTCACCTCGTCAAAGGCAGCCACGTCATCTCGCCGAACGTTTGGCCCCACTAAGGTGACAGGCACAGGTTCTCCCGAGTGAATCAGGGCAGATGAACTGGGGGTGGAGTGGTCGGCCGTGACTACAACGAGCAGGTCGTCCCTCTGTTCCACTTCTCTGACCAACTCGTCCAGTCCCTGATCCAGGCGGCCGATGACCGCCCTTTTCTGATCGGGATCTTTTGTATGGCCTGCCTGGTCCGGGGCCTTGGTATGAACATGTATGAAGTCATGTGAACTGTCTGAGAGAGCGATGCGAATACGCTCTCTCAGGTCATCTCCAGGATTTTGTCCATCGGCAACCCTCAAGGGTGTGAGACCCAATTCCTGGGCAAGGCCCATATACATGGATCCCGAAGCAACCATCATCCCTTTGAGACCCCACCGATCATAAAAGGATTTCTGAACGATACGACGGCCGGCGCGCTGGGTGGCTAAGAAGTTGGCCGGAGGCAGACCTGCTTCGATGCGATCACGGTTGACCTTGTGGTTTTTCAGCATCGTATGGCAGCGCGACAGATATTTATTCAAAGCGTGGGCGGTTCTTTCAGCCTTTTCCGGTTCGGGATTCCCGGCAGTGGGGGTTACCTCGGCCATTGCCATGCCGATCATCATGGGGTCGGAGTCAGAGATGTGGGGCGAAACCGCTCCGCTTATCACGAGAATGGCGTCATTTACGCCTGTCTGATGCAGACGGAAGCTGATCCCCTGTGATGCATGGGGGGTTATGACCGAATAAAGCTGTTCAATCTCCCCGGACCCCCCTTTGATATCCCGCCTCCCCTGGGCAAGGATCGGAATTCCCTCGTTCCAAAGAATCCCTGAAAGGTGCGCCAAGGACAAAACATCACTGTTCTCGAAAGAGATGCTGTCACCGACAGCCTCAAGCAAACCCCGACCGGGAAACGTGTCAGGACTATAGCCAAAGAGGAGGTAATGGGCTGTCTCGCTTGGCAGGCACTGTCCCACCAATGCCGCATGAAACAGGCCGTTGCTTCCCAGTTGAGCAAATAGGTCTAAATTAGGGGTATGGGCCGCTTGAAGAGGGGTTTGGTCCCCGAGGATTTTATAGGATCGATCCCCAAGTCCATCGAGGAGAACAAGGATTATCTTTACCCTGTTGCTGGATAATTTCCTCCTAAAGCGCTTGGGATGAGTATTGGTCTGCAACATTCTTCCTTTCAATTTTTCCTGCTTTGTCACGGAAGTGCAGTACGCGAGCTAAGCGCTTCTACCTTTAGGTGGCTATTATCGGCTCGCGTCAAATATTGGTCAATAATCTCACGCGTCTTCAATAACCCCTCCGGTTTCTTGATCTCGATGACCCACCACCTACAATCGATTTCTCGCAGCAACGCAAGACGGTCTTCAATATCTTCGATCCTTTTCGGCGGGATATGTCCCCGGCCAGGAATTTCGGTATGGTAAATGTGGGCATTGAAAACCCGGCCCTCATGTGGTGTAATAAAGTCTTCAACGGTATACTGCTGGGTCTCGACAGATTCGCTCACATAGGCATGACCGATATCCAATGTAACCCCGGCCCCACTGAGTCGAACCAGCTTTTCGAAAATATTCGGTTTGCTGGTCCACCCCCATGCCAGGTTTTCAAGACAAACCTTTATCCTTCGCTCGGTCCCGAACTGGACCAGACGCCGGAGGTTATCTATACTTGTCTCCCATGAAAGAGGTTCGGTTGAATCATGGCCAAGGCCGATATGAATGGACAGGTATCTTCCTCCAACTTTGGAGACAAGGTGGATGATACGCCGAAATATGGCTTCCGCCTTCTCTGCCAGGGCAGGGTTAACGTGGCCCAGATCTATCCGATAAAAGGGGCAATGATACCGAACTTCGAGGGGTGCCAACATGGCCTGGTCTTTTGCCCATCTGGATTCTTGCAAAGGTGTCTCAGGTAACCGGTCAAGCTCAAAAGACCAATCAATACCGGAAAATTTATGGGCAAGGGCAAAATCCCTGACCTTGCCTGCGTCAGACAAAATATTACACATTGCCAGTTTTGGTATCATAGCGCTTTAACCTCAAAATCCAAGGAACCGGGCAGCAGCCTCCAGGTGACTGGGTGCCTGCCCTGCCACATATGTTTCAATGATCTCCCTTGTTAAAGGATATGCGAATTTTTCAAAGTACTTAAGAGCCTCCCCGCCGGTTATATTTACCGTCTCATCCAGCCTCCTGTAGTTACCCGAAAGCACGCATCCCAATTGCTCCTTTCCTTCCTCCCACTCAAATCCCAAGATATTCCTTACCCGGTTCCCCTCTGAGATATGGCGAAGGGGAAAGAGCAACCTGATCCCGAATTCCCTTGCCATCTCTTGATAAACTGTCAGGGCTTCGGAAACCTGGTTTATTTTTATAGATCCATCGTGACTCTCCCTCTCCCCTGAGATAATAGGGACTTTTCCCAAGGTCAGGGCAAGGGGGATGCGAACACTATGCAAATAGAGATGACACCCGATACAGGGAGTGAAGAAGCCGAACTTTGCTATCAGTTCATTTATGAACCGACCGTTGAGGGCCTGCCAAAAGCCGGGAGAACCAAAGACCAGCAAGTCATGAACCCGGATTTTCGGCAGCCGACCTGAAAGCCGCTCCACCGCATCATTAACACCAGACCAGGGCCCATGCTCTGTCCCTGTGTAAACATAGGTGGGAAGCAGATCACTGAACCCTTCTCCCTCAACCGCTTTCACTGCCGCTGCCACACTGTCGCGCCCTGCTATTTCCACGATTGCCAACCGCGGCATTGCCCTGTACTCTTCAACTTTGCTTGAGGGAAGGAGTGACTCCGGAAAGCCTATTACGCACTCCCTTTTGTCCCTGTAACACTCCTTTAGCTGTGAATCAAGAACAGGCATAAGTTCTCCATGGCTTTGGAAATGGGCATATCTCGAGGAGACACTAAGGGCTCGCGGCTACCTTGCGGCTTCCAGGTCTGCCAGGAGTTTTATCAGGTCCAGATCGTATTTTTTTGCAACATCCCGCAATGATTCGAAGAGCGCCTGACAGCAGATACACTCTCCGGCCTGGGCGTCGTATCTCTTGAAAACCTTCTCGGTCTGCCTGTATCGAGAAACGACATCCAGAACCGTCATCTCAGGGTGAATCAGGTTGTTTGTATCAGACATGACGTTGCCCTGACATGATTGCCTTTTCATCCAAAACCTGGGCCAGGGCCGCTGGGATCTGCTCGACAATATCCATGACCTGCGTAGCGGGGATGGGCCTTGCATAATGCCCCGCCAACCGGTTGACCCGTGCGGCGATGATGGATGACTCTTTCACATCAATACCTGCCTCGATCAGGGCCGAGACAATACCGGTTACAGTATCACCCGTCCCTCCTATGGCCTCCATGGCCTCCTCCACCGGTAGATCAATAGTGGCTTCGATACCTTTCTGGTTGGCCACGTAATCCGGTTGACCTTTTACCAAAAGGCAGTTTGCGGCATTTTTGTGCTCATAGGCACGAACAATCAACTCCGGAACTCTCATTTCCTCGTGCAGTATGAACCCCCGTGTGTAAAAGGGGTGCGGCGCCTCTTCATCCGCCAAAAAGGCCAATTCCCCCACATCAGGGGTGAAAAGATCATATGCTGATGCCTGCCCGCTCATCTTGGCGGCGTACATGAAACCGGCATCCGCAGTCAGCACAGGTCGTTTTGCCATCTCTTCAACTGCAAACAGGACACGGTTGTGCCAGTCCACGTCAGGCTGGAGATAGTGAAACGCAATGGAGCTAAAGTCACAATTACCTAAAGTCTCACTCAAATACTCATAAAGACGGCGACTCCCGTCCCCTAATCCGATATCACCAACAAGATATCCCACAGGGAGAGACTGGCCCATCGCTTCGCAAACCTTGATGGCCGCAGCAAGAAGCGCCGGGGTTCCCCGATTTACTGACGCCTTGTTTCCCTGGATCGAAATTAAATCGTCATTCAGGGAGACCTTCCCTGATGTTAAGGGGAAATCCTCAACCGGAACAGTCCCAACCACAGCTAACATTGACGTCTCATCTCCTCGTATGCCAATTGAAGGGCATAACCGCAGAGTGTATGACCGATCTCCTCAGGCGCAGGGGCGTCTGCCAGATGTTTTCCCACCATTTCCTGAGCTAAATAGGGCACATCCGGGCATCCCCCTCCCGAGATATTTACCACGGTAAGGGTGTCCTTATCAATAGTCAATTTCATATTTGCGGCACGGACCATGAAATATCGCCCATAGTCCTTTGTCTGAAAGATATCAACCGGCCGGAGCAGCGGGCTGTTGACAGGAACCACCTGCAGGGGTTCTGCTCCCGCTGCCTCAAGGGTTCTGAGGATATTCAGTTCTTCAATGAGGGGAAACTCTATGATTAGATCGCAGCCAGTTCGGATTTCGGGCGGGGGCCCCATGACCCGGATCTTCCACCCCTGTTCCTTGAGAACGGTTTCCGCCCGGATCACTTCACTGGTATTTTCAAATACCAAAATGCCGCGATCCAGGTCTTTGGCCTTGGAAGAGTCCTTGGATCCCTTTCCTTTGAAAAATTTCAATAATGACAATGTCAATCCTTATAGATGGTAATCGCGTAACCCTCGCCCTTTCCCTGAACATCCTTCACCTGCCACCCCTTGCTTTCCGCGGCCCTGCTCACATTCTCCTTAGAGGTATCCGTATCCACCAGCACCTCGATTTCCCCCTTACTCACCTTTTTGATCTCGTCCATGGTCATCAGGACAGGCTGGGGACAACTGAGTCCTCGTGCATCGACAATCGTGCTCATCTTGAGTCTCCTTTCCTTATCGTTTTCTCATTGTAAAGCCAATGAACAGGCAGACCAGAAGCCCGATGATAGTTGCGGCGATCCCGTGAGGACCGACCCCTTTGGGCGAACTGGCCAGGGCGAAGTTGTGCGCGAACCCAGCGCCGACAATCATCCCTAAAACGAACACCGCGGCATCGCCGTCACCCTCCCCTGCCAGAAAAAGCTGGCGCCCCGGACATCCTCCGGCTAAGGCAAAGGCCAGTCCCGCTAAGACCATTCCAAGAAAGTTCCATGTCTCCATGGTATGGGCCACCGGCTGCTTGACGAATCCGGGATGGAATTGCCCCACAATCAGGTTTGTGAGAAAGGCAACAACCGCTAAGGCAAGGAGGCCCCAGAATAGGTGGGCCTGACGAAACAGGATCAGGTCTCTGAAGGCCCCCATGGTGCAGAAGCGGCTCCGCTGGGCAAAAAACCCTACCGCAAGACCCACTACGAGTGAAACGATCAGCGGAGCGTGCATGGCCCCCGGCCCCTTAAGGCTGTAGAAAAGAATTCCGCTCTTGGCCTCTCCATTGATCTGAGGAAATATAAGCATCAGGACAAGGAAACCTAACATGGTCAGGGGTAACAACCATCCCACCGAGGTGTGTGTCTTTTCGCTACGTCCCAGGTTGTACCCGCTCTTGAGAAAAAGGGTGCCAATCCAGATGCCGAAAATCAGACCGGCCAGACCGAAAAGGGCGTTTCCGTCACCCCCCGCAAGACGGAGTAATGCTCGCCACGGGCATCCCAGAAACACCAAGGCCCCAATCATGGCAAAGGCTCCCAGGATAAACCTCACAATCGGCGCGGAACCGGCCCTGGCACGGAATTCCTTGAAGAGATAGGCTGCAATCAGCGAGCCTAAGACAAACCCGATGATCTCGGGCCGCATGTATTGGACCACGGCTGCCCTGTGAAGTCCGACTGCCCCTGCAATATCTCTCTCAAAGCATGCAACACATATCCCCATGTTTCCGGGGTTGCCCCATTTCTGTAACAGGGGCGCAAGTACCCCAATAAAGGCCCCTACCCCGATGATTCCCCAGCGGCTTGCAAAAAAGTTCTTGAGTTGTCCCATCCTGCGCCTCCTTGTCGTAATTCCCATAATTCCAAAAAGTCGAATAACAGAGATCAAAGCTCCCTTTATTGAAAATCGTTCTTCAATGGGGGCAGAACTTAATATAGATGATTTCAATATGTCAAACTGGAAATTCCAATAGCTCCGAAGAGAGCTATTGGAATCTTCTATAGGAGACAGGCTCAAGACATCAGTTCGACGCCCTGATGGAGGTCTTTGATTGTGACGCAAGATTCCGGATAAAATCAAATCCTTATTGACATGCGACAATACAAGGTAATAGAAGCATCTTACAGATTGATAGATAAGGAGCTTAAGAGCATGAAAAAAAGACTGGGCTTTTTCGAATTGATTATCGCCCTATTATTCCTGTTGTCGATCTCTTTCTTGTCGCCTGCCTCAGCAGAGACCTGTATGAAGGTTACCGTCAGCATTCTTCCCCAGAAATACTTTGTTCAGAAAATCGGTGGGGATCTAATTGATATCTCCGTGATGGTGCTTCCCGGGTCCAGTCCTGCGACCTACGAACCCAAGCCAAAACAGATGGTCAAGCTCACAAAATCCAAGATATACTTTGCCATCGGTGTTTCATTTGAAGAGGTGTGGCTGAAGAAATTCGCCGGCGCCAACCCTGAGATGAGGATTATTGCCACGCAGAATGGCATAGAGAAAATACCCATGAAAAGACACCTGCACGATGATATAGAGCGGAATCATGGGAAAGCAGTAGCACGCTCCGGGATCAAAGACCCCCATATCTGGCTTTCTCCGCCTCTTGTAATATTGCAGGCTCGAAATATCCTTAATACCCTGGTGAAGGTGGATCCGGCCCACAGGAGAACATATGAGGACAACTACAAAAAATTCATTAGCGAAGTGGTCAATCTTGATCTCAAGATCAGAAATCAGTTTGCAGGAACAGATAAGGGTACGCGGTTTATGGTCTACCATCCTGCTTGGGGATACTTTGCAAAAGCCTATGATCTGATACAGATCCCGGTTGAAATGGAAGGGAAGAACCCGACCCCCAAGGGACTCCAGCAATTGATTCGCAACGCTAAGAAGGATGGAATCAAGGTGGTCTTTGTCCAGCCCCAGTTTTCTACAAAAAGCGCTCACACAATCGCCAAGGCGATTGGAGGTCGCGTCGTATTCGCTGATCCGCTCGCATTTGATTGGGCAAAGAACCTCCTCCTGGTGGCCAGGCAATTTAAAGACGTTCTTAAATGATTAGACAGCACTCAAGTTCATTTATTTCAGAGCCTTTGAGAAAGACGTCCCTCCCATAAAATCATTCAAAGTGACAATTGTGGTTTCGTAACAATCCCGATTTGAAACCTCAGAGGTAAAATCAAAGGAGGAGCCCCATGAAAAAATGGATGCTGATTATTGGAGCAGCACTTGTATCTCTCATTGTGATAGCAGCGGGAAGTGGCTACGTGTGGTTCCAGTATACCGTCAAGAAAAGCCTGCCCCAGATTTCCGGAGAACTCACCATCCCCGGCATCAAAGAAGAGGTAGAGATCATAAGGGACAATTATGGTGTACCCCATATCTACGCCAGGAACGAACCCGACCTTTACTTCGCGCTTGGGTACGCCATGGCCCAGGATCGCCTGTGGCAAATGGAATTCGCCCGCCGGTTAGGCCAGGGCCGGCTATCAGAGATC
>Ga0315536_1000465_pt1 | contig 20323 bp, 18 predicted proteins | sample SalMarSW160230MG_FD_203093 | JGI IMG/M metagenome (GOLD analysis project Ga0315536, IMG submission 203093) | Salt marsh sediment microbial communities from the Plum Island Ecosystem LTER, Massachusetts, United States - Salt Marsh Sediment SW1602-30 ...
GCAAATGCAGCTGTTTCAAGAGCTTGTACAATCCTTTCTAAAGAAGAAATTGAAGCAGAAGGAAAAACAGCTAGAATTGATATAACACGTTGTATTGGTTGCGGAATGTGTATTGAAAATTGTGCATATAATGCCATTGAATTAATTGAAGATAGAAGATTCGGCACAGTAGCATCTATTAATCAAGCTTTATGTAAAGGATGTGGCGCATGTTCCGGAAATTGTCGGTGCTCTGCAATAGATATACTAGGCTTTACAGGTGGACAAATATTTGAAATGATAACTGGGAGGATCTAAAAATGACAATACAAACAGAAGAGTCAAATTCTAAAAGTGAAGAATGGAAGCCTAAAATTATTGCATTCTTGTGTAATTGGTGTAGTTATGCGGGTGCTGACCTTGCTGGTGTTAGTAGAATTCAATATCCTCCAAATATAAGGATCGTCCGGGTTCCATGTTCTGGCAGAGTTAATCCTTACTTTATTATTAAAAGTTTAACAGATGGATGGGATGGAGTGTTAATATCAGGTTGTCACCCCGGTGATTGTCATTATCTGACTGGGAATTTAGTTGCTCGAAGAAGGTTTGCTATATTAAATGAATTATTACAGTTCTTCGGTATCGAACCGGGAAGAGTTAATTTTATGTGGGCTTCTGCTGCAGAAGGGGAACGTTTTGCTATGTTAGTTAGGAAAGCCACTCGTATCGTTAAAGAATTGGGTCCGAATAAAAAATTTGAAAAAAAATGGTGAGAATTATGGGAATAGACACGGAAAATCAAGAAATTCAAAATATGATTAGGAAAATTTCATCGGAATTATTTAAAGAGAATAAGGTTGATGTTATAATTGGGTATACGAAAGGAACGCTACCTCTAATGGCTCAACCCATTGTTATAAAAAAAGAAGAGGAAGTCGAAAAATTAATCTGGAACAATACTTGTTATGTTAATTTAGCAAGGTATTTAGTTCCGAGAATTCCAAAATTTGTCGATGCCGAAAAAGGGAATTTAAGAGTTGGAGTGGTCTCTAAAGGATGTGTAGGAAGAGCCTTGATACATCTCGCTTCAGAAAATCAATTAAATCTAGAAGAGATTAAAATCATTGGATTTTCATGTAATGGAATTATTAACAGACAAAGAATTGAACAAGAAATTGGGCAGAAAGAAATTCGAGAAATGTTTGTTAAAGATGATAAAATTTATGTCAAGGGCAAAGATTTTGAACAGAGTTTTCCATACGAGGAATATTTAAATGAATTATGCAAAACATGTAAAGTGAAAAAGCCTCCAATTATTGCGGATTTACCTGATGCATGTGTAGGTGAATGTCAAGAATATTCTTCAATATCAGACGATTTTAATGATGTCTCTGAATTTGAATTAAAAACCTCCGAAGAAAAATGGGAATATGTAAAAAATAGCTTAGAAATCTGTACTAGATGTTATGCTTGTAGAGAGGCCTGTCCCATGTGTTATTGTAATTTATGTTTTGTCGATCAGAATAAACCTGTTTGGTTTGGGAAAACAACCGACATCTCAGACATCATGGTTTTCCATTTAATTCGCGCGATGCACATGGCAGGTAGATGTGTAGGTTGTGGAGCCTGTAGCAGTGTATGTCCAGTGGGAATTGATTTATATTTAATTAATAGAAAGTTAGAAGAAATTGTAAAGAAAAGATATAATTTTACTTCAGGATTAGATCCCAAAATATCACCTCCAATGATGAGTTTTACAATGGAGGATTCAGAAGAATTTATGCTGGAGGAAGATTAAGGATGGATAAAAAAATACTGCTGAAAGATCAAATTGCTAGGCTATACAGTGAACTGGAAAATGAATATAATTTTTTCGCTCCAGTTAATGAGAAAGGGAATATTATTTTTAAAAAGATCTCCGATCCAAAAGAAATTAGACTTGATTACCTTAATTCAAAAATCCCTCCTAAAGATGTGCTTTTCCCAAAGATGGAAACGATTTTTGAATATCGATATGAAGGAAAGGAACTGGTTATAACCGAAAGGAAAGATTTGGATGATAAGATATTAATATTTGGCGTTAGACCTTGCGACGCTTTTAGTTTTAAATTACTTGAGGATTTTTTTGCTTCTGGAAAGGAAAAAGATGAAATCTTTTTGAAAAAACGTGAAAACACAACTATAGTAAGTTTGGGATGTAATAGTCCTCGACTCTCCTGTTTTTGTACTTCTGTGGGTGGTCACCCTTTCTCAAAGGATAATATCGATATCTCCATGGTTGATCTTGGTGAGAAATATTTAGTAGAAGCTAATACTGAAAAGGGGATTAGTTTTCTTCAAAAATTAGCATGGTTATCAGATGCTAATAAAAAAGAGATTAAAAAAGCTGAAGATCTATCTAAAGAAGCTGAAGAATCATTTACCACTAAATTTAATTTTGATTTGGTTACGGAAATTTTGAATGAAAATTATGACCATCCTGTCTGGCAAGAAATAAGTGAAACTTGTATTGGATGTAGTTCATGTACATTTTTATGTCCAACTTGTACATGTTTTGATGTGATTGACGAAGAGGATAAATATAATAATCGGGGAAGAAGAATTAGGATTTGGGATACTTGTCAATCTTGTCTGTATCGACTTGAGACAAGTGGTCATAATCCTCGCCCAGAAAAAGTACAGAGGTGTAGGAATCGAATCATGCATAAATTTAGTTATTATCCGTCAAATTATGATTGTCTTGGATGTGTTGGATGCGGTAGATGTATTGAAGCATGTCCAGTTAATAATGAACTCAGAATCATTATAGATAAAATTACTGATATTGAAAAAGAAAAGAAAGGGGAGAAAGTTAGTGCCTAATCCATATATACCAATGCTTACGAAAGTAAAATCTATAGTCTCAGAAAATAAAGTAAATGATATAAAAACTATAGAACTTGAATTTATAAAGGATGATGAATATGCCAAATTTGATTATATTCCGGGTCAATTCTCAGAAATAAGCATAATGGGAAAAGGAGAATGCCCTATTGGAATCGCATCATCACCAACAGAAGAGGGTTCAATTAAATTTACCATTAAAAAAATGGGGACGGTCACTTCAGAATTTCACAATTCTGAAATTGGAGATATCGTTGGTGTTAGGGGGCCCTTAGGAAATGGTTGGCCTATAGATGAAATGAAAGGAAAAAATATAGTTGTCATTGGAGGAGGTTTTGCTTTCTCAACCTTGCGTTCTCTCTTGTTATATGTGTTGGAGGAAAAAAATCGAAAAGAATATGCGGATATCACGGTAATTTATGGAAATAGAAATGTCGGAGAAGTTTTATATCGTGAGACACTGGAAGAATGGGAAAAAAGGAAGGACTTAAAATTAGTTTTAACTATTGATCAAGAAGAGGAAGGGTGGACTCATGAAGTAGGTTTTGTTGCAGCTATTGTTAAAAAAGTTGCTCCATCTCCAAGTAATGCAGTAGCTGTTATATGTGGTCCCCCAATCATGATTCGAACAGCAGTGGCAGAGCTAGTTGGTTTAGGTTGGAAAGATGAACAAATTTTGAACAGTTTAGAAGCAAGAATGAAATGCGGAATAGGTAAATGTGGAAGATGTAACATTGGGGATAAATTTATCTGCACGGATGGACCTGTATTTTCTCTTGCGGAATTAAAAAAAATGCCAAATGATTATTAAAATTAAAAATTAAAAAAAATATGGTGTAAAATTAATGGTTGAAGAGTTAATGCCAAAATCTTTTGAGGATTTGATAAAAGACGTTCACGAACTTGGAATCTGTGGAGAATGTGGAGGATGCGTGAGTTTTTGCTCAGCCCACGAGATAAAAGCAATCGAGATGTCTGAATCTGGTCCTCCAAGATATTATAATAAGGATAATTGCTTAAAATGTGGAATTTGTTATTTAATTTGCCCCCAAACTCACGTGTTAGATAAGGAGTTAAATGAAAAATACGCATATAAAGTTTCCATAGGTAATTGGATGAAAATTACATCGATTCAAGCTAATTCGAAAGAAATTTTAGAAAATGCGACTGATGGAGGTGGCGTTACTGCCATTCTCAGTTATTTATTAGATCATAATTTAATAAATGGGGCAATAGTTTCTAAAAAGGAGGGACCATTTAATCGGGTACCCTTCTTTGCAACTACTAAAGAAGAATTAATTGAAGCCGCAGGATCTCATTTTGATTTATCTCAAGGCGTTGTTGGTTTAGAAAACTATAATACTTTCATTCCAACAATAACTAAATTAAAAAAAGTCGTCAGCTCGGATATGATGAACATTGCGGTCGTCGGGACACCTTGCCAAATCATGTCTATTAGGAAAATGCAAGAATTGAGTATTTTACCAGCACATATAATAAAATATACTTTAGGACTATTTTGTAATTTAAATTTTTCCTTCAATATTGAAGGAAGAAAAGAATTGGAAGAAAAATTCAACTTCTCATTCAACGAAGTCGAAAGCATGAATATAAAAGAAGATTTGATATTAACCCTTCAAAATCAGAAATCTATTCACATCGATTTTAATGATTTGGGAAGGATTACTAGAGCAGCATGTTATGCATGCCGAGACTTTTCCAACGTTTATGCAGATATATCATTTGGAGGTTTAGGGTCTCAAGATGGATTCACCACTACGTTGATAAGGACTAAAATTGGTAATGAAATTTACACTAATGCTTTAAAAGAAGGATACATAAAAGAACTAAATAAATTTAACACTTCCATCAAAAAATCAGAGATGTTAGCTAAGGTAATTAGTTTTGGAAAAAGAAAATACGAAAGATATGCAAAAGCTCTAAAAGAACGAGAAAAATTGGATTGATTTTAGCTCAATTTCTTACCTTTTGTTTTATTTCCCTATCATACTTGTTTCAATATCTACAATTTTTTTATGTGGAACCCATCGACTTATAATCTCGACTTGTAACTCACATACAATATTTCTTATTCTATATTCTTCAAGAAAAATATAGTCAAAAAAGAAAGAAAATAAAAAACTTTAGTTAAAAAAATTTATTTAAAGTTGGTTAAGGAGATTCTCCGATTAGAAGCAGCGGTGAATAACCTGAGGCCCCATCTCTTTATATTCCCTACGCGTAACCCACATTCGGTGGAAAGTCTTTAAGGAGCTTAAGATTGACCCGCCAATCCATACGGAGTACATACGTTCTGGAGGTGCAATGATTTTAACATCAACAGATTCTGGAATCTGTTCTTTTATCTCCTTAGTCAAGCGTTCTTTAATTCCTGGGAACATGGTAGACCCGCCAGAAAGCACGATGTTGCTATAAAGATCTCGGCGTAAATCAACATCACACTCTGAAATGGCTCCAACAATAACATCATCTAAAGGTTCTAATTCTTTCCCTATTACAGATGGGTTAAAGAAGCATTCAGGTGCTAAAAATCGTTCTACACCGACATTAATGGTCTCACCGTCAGGAAGCATATAACTTTTCTCCATTCCAGCGACTTTTTTGCTCAACATCATTTCTTTTTCTGGGTCTATGGCACAATAGCATAGCTTCTCCTTTATATCTCTCACAATCTCTTTTTCTGCTGAGGTTGTGAATGAATAGCCTTTTTGTCGGAGTAATCTTTGTAAATATGTGGTGATATCTCGCCCAGCGAGGTCTATTCTTTGGATCGCGTGGCTTAATGCAAAACCTTCAAAGATAGGTACGACGTGAGAAACACCATCTCCAATATCTATAACGCATCCAGTTGTACGCCCAGAAGCATATAGAGACAAGACTGCTTGCATTGCAACATATAGCGCGGGAACGTTGAAAGTTTCAAACATAATTTCAGCCATTTTTTCCCGATTGGGTCTTGGATTTAATGGAGCTTCAGTTAATAGAACGGGATGTTCACTTGGGTCGATTCTTAAGTCGGTGTAGAAAGTATAGTGCCAGATTTTTTCCATTGCTGTCCAATCTTCGATGATACCATGTTCTACAGGGAACATTAATTTTAAGACACCCTTGAGTTGCATTGCTTCTTCACCGATATAATATTCTCGAGTATAATGTTCGACATCTGTCATTATGGACTCATATTTTGGGTATCCAATGAGAGTTGGGAACACTGATCGAGGTTGATCTTCACCAGCGAAACCATTTTTAGAGATACCAGTACCATTATCAACAACCAAGGCTTTGGCATTTAAAAAAGATTCTTCTTCTGCCATATTTCGTTTTCAGCTCTTATTTTTAATTATTATTTGTTTGAGTTAATTTATATAAAAATTCTTATTTTAATACCAAACGGAATTTTGATTATTTAATTTTAACTCGTTTTTGTGATTACAATCTTGGTGATAACAAATTAAGATTAAAAATATAATCGGTTAAATAAATATAAATGTTGAGAAACCAAAAAAATTTTTTAGGTTCAATATGGATAACATTATTAATTTAATTGTTAACACAATTGGATCTATTTTGAACTAACAAATATGTTTAATGATACTTTTATTTAAAAAGCCAAAATTTAATTTATGAGAGAAGATATATTGTAATAGAAAAAGCACTAGAAACTATTCAAGCAGGATATCAAAATGGCAGAGACAGATATTAAGGCAGTTCAGAAAAGAATCAGTATTTTGGAGAAAGAGAATAGAGTTCTCAAGCAAGAGATTGAGTCTTATAAGCAATATGTTGAAAATTTGAAAGCAAAACCTCTTATAATTGGTTCCGTTGAGAGAATTTTGAATGATGGGAGAATCGTTGTCTCACACTCTCCAGGTAATCGGGTATTACTTCCTGCAAGTTCATTGATTGCCCCAGTTGCAGGTGACTCTGTGACATTACACGGTCAAACTTTTCAGATAATAGAAATTCTTTCCCGGAAGATTAGGGGGAGAGTTGCATCAATGGAATTGATCGAGATGCCTATTGAGACTTTTGAAGATATAGGGGGATTAGATGACCAGATCCAAGCCATACGAGAAGTTATTGAATTACCTTTACTACATCCGGATCTCTTTGAGAAGATCGGTATCGATCCTCCTTCGGGAGCTCTTCTTTCTGGACCTCCTGGAACAGGTAAGACTTTATTAGCAAAAGCCATTGCTAATTCTACTCATGCTAGATTCATTCATCTTGTAGGATCTGATTTAGTTCAGAAGTTTATTGGAGAGGGTTCTCGAATGGTTCGAGAGGTTTTTGTTTTAGCCAAGGAGAACATTCCAGCAATCATTTTCATAGATGAGATCGATGCGATAGCTGTTAAGCGAACGGATGATGTGTATAAAGGTGATAGAGAAGTACAACGAACTTTCATGCAATTATTGAGTGAATTAGATGGTTTTGCGAACACGGAAGGGATAATGTTTTTAGCAGCAACAAATCGAGAAGACGTACTAGATCCAGCAATATTAAGACCGGGTCGTTTCGATCGAATAATCAGATTTAATTTACCTAATGAAGTTGCGAGATTAATGATACTTAAGATTCACACTCGAAGGATGAATTTAAAAGGGGTGGACTTGAATATCATTGCGAAAAAAACTGATGGTTTTAGCGGAGCTCAATTAAAGGCTTTATGTACGGAATCAGGAATGCTTGGTCTCAGAGAAGGAAAGACGGAAGTAACTCAAGAATTATTTGAGAAATCTATTGTTGAATTCTTAGATGAGGAGCATTCCATTAAGGAATATATTTATACCTGATTAAGGAGTAATTTGAGATCATTATTTTTTTAAAAACGATCTATTAAGTTCATAGAGTTTATTAGCATATCAATAGAGAGATAAATCTCCTTAGATATCTCCCTTACGGGTTGTAAGTTTTTAAATAGTCATCAATCCATAGATCCATTAAAATTTCATCATAATATTTACTTTCCATGTAGAATTGTTTCTTTCTAACGCCAACTTCTTTGAAGCCAATTTTCTGGTAGAGTTTAAGTGCTCTGTCATTATTCAAGAAGCTCGATAGGATTATTTTTTCCTTATAATTTAGTTTTTTCGATTCCCGAATCGCAGTATCAATTAGATGATATCCAATTCCTAAATCTCTATAAGCTTTTTTAACGATAATCCCTAATCGACCTACGTGATTAGCCGCATCCCATTCCAGATTAGATATTTCGCATTGCCCGATAACAGCTTGCGGACCCTTTAACTGGGGATCAATTGCTACAATACAGATTTCTTTGTCACGTTTTAATGTATCATACCAATTCTGTTTTTCAAATTGAGATCTAACCGGAAAAAATACGGGTAGATAAATTCCTTCATCAACTACTTCATTAAAATTGTTCCATACTCCATCGGTATCTGATTCTTTAACATGACGAATGAGTATTTTTTCACCGTTTTTTATCTCAATAACTTGCTTCATAAGGTGAATAAAAAATTTTATAATTAAATTCCTTATGATAATAATATGGAAGATGAAAAAGATACTGAGTCATCAAAAAAAGAGCAAGAAGAAAAGGAAAAAATCAGAGAATACATAGCAAAAGCTGTAGAAGGGAAAAAGAAAGCGGTAGCAAAAGATTTAGTTCAGTTGTCGCATGTAGAAGTGAAAAAACAAGAGGCGAGTCAAGAAACGTTAGATCTAGCTCAGACCTTGCGAGATCAATATATTGAACATGATCAATTTGAGATCCTTTCCAATGATGAGATTACGATACTTGAGTCATTCGCGGGAAAAAGATTATTTTTAAATCGAATTGCAATCGTGGTTAATCAAAGTAAAGTACCTTTAGGAATCGAACCCCTCAAGAAAGCAGAATTCGAGAAAATATTGGATAGCTTGATTTCAAAAGGATATGTTAAATCAGAGAAAGTTGGAGATAATGAAGTTTTTTTTCTCACTGAACGTGGAAATTATCGAGTCCAGTGATTTATCTGAATTAATCCTTTTTCAAAATTAATTTGTCTATTGGAATATCTTGAAATTCTCCACTAGGCATTTCACGTCTTAAGGTTAATGGAAGAATTTTAGATTTCAATTCAGCTAATGCAATTTTAATGGGATCTATAAGGTTTTTTGGCTTTTCTATCAATATAGGAGCTCCAAAACTTATTTGTAGTGCTCTAGCACCGACAATTCGAGCTCTTTCATATCTTGTGAGAAAAATTGAACCGATCTTAACATATTCTTTGACTTCTTTATATCTATTTCTTAATTCACGAGATTCTATAAAAGATGACATAATGCACTTAAAAAGGAGTAATTAGTTGATTAAATATTCTATAGAATAAAACTTTTTGGATTATGATTGAGATAAGAGGAAATCATATTGTTTAAAATATGGTGCGCAGAGAGGGATTTGAACCCTCGACCTTCGTTTATATTGAATTATTTATTCAATATATACACGGTGTGAGCGTTTAACGTTTTTATTTGATATATAAAAAAGTCGTTATACCAGTCTTTTAGCATTGTATTATCATCATTTAGGGAGATAAATCCTGAACTAATTTAAATTACCAAATTTTATATTTTATATTGTGTATAATTCACAAAAGAGATTTTTAAAAGCGCGAGTGGTCTAGTGGTATAACGACACGCTCACACCGTGTAGGTCGAGGGTTCAAACTTCTTGAAAATACTTCAATTAGGAAAAATTCCCTCCTTGCGCATTTTTCTCTTTAATATTATTAAATTTCTACTCACCATCATATTATATAGGCAGTTTCTCTGCATATTATATGGAATATAAACCAAAAGATAATTTCGAAAAAAGAATTGATGAAATGTGGAAAAATATTAGAACTCTTATAGAGAATTACTATCCTTCTAATATAAATCAAATACCTAAGCTAGAATTTTTAGGAAAACAGTATAATTTGAATAGAAAAACTTTACGAAAGTATATTTTGGTAAATTTGATAAAGGAAAAAAACCCTGAAACCGCCAAAAAAATATATTCTGACATCTGGCATAAAGAATTACAGAAGACTAATGATAGACAGTCAAAATTCTTAACATTGATGGATTTCCTATTTATTGATGAACAATTAACACATTCAGATTCAATTATGGGAATAAATTCAATACAGAAAGAAATAGCAGCTTCAAAACCAACTATTATAAATTGGGTTAAATCATATCTAAATGATAGATTTGGCAAAGAACAATCAATTCTCATTTATGAGAGGATTTGGGGATCAAAATGCAGACTTAAAAAGAAATACACTTATGATTTGATAAAAGAATTTATCAGTGATCAAAATGGTTATATAATCACATCAAGAGATGAGTGGGAATTGATGGAAGATATACCTTCAGAGAGATATATTAAAATTGGTCATCCATCTAAAGATATTGATCATATATGGATCGTTAAAGTAAGATATTTAATAAACCAGAGCAGATGGTGTCCAGAATGCAATGAATATTTCTGTCAAAAAATATTACAACTTTATTTGAATAAAATTTTTGGTGTGAATTTTAGACCAATAACATTCAAACATATTTTTGGTTTAGGAAGTGGTCAAGGAGGTCGTTTAAAATATGATTTGTATAATGAAAATGTAGTAATCGAGAACATAAGATTTAAAGTAGCTGCCGAATATGATGGTGAGCAGCATGATCTTTTTCCAAATGCTTATCATAAAATGATTGAGGATTTTTATACTCAAAAAAGAAACGATCGTCTGAAGGATATAATATCCACTGATAAATCAGTCATTCTAATTAGAATAAAAGCAATTTATGGTTTTCATAGAAATAATATCTTTTTTCAGAATGAAATCATCAAACAAATAAATTCGAATCCTATTCTTAAAAAAGTAGGAGTAACATTAGAGAATATTCCAAAATATGTCTATAATCCTTTTTTAAAAAGGTTAGAAGAACAGAAATCATTAAAAAAGTTTCTATCATCCTACTAACTCATCTAAGTTATCAAGAAGTTATTAATCGAATTTAAGAGATTCTCTTGACTCATTATCTATATTAGATCGACAAAATAAAACTATCTACAACCTGCTTGGAATCATCAATATTGGTGTCAATTTTGATCAAATTAAAATTTTCAATGATGTTTTTTGGAAAAAAGTTTTAAAAGATATTCGATACTCTTTACAATAATAACAAAAATTTTCGGGTTATATACAATATGAAATCCAATATAAAACTAAACATAATGCTATTTTTATTTACATTAGTATTCCTAATCTTATTCTCTAGCATGAATGGAATATAATTTATTAAAAAGGTATTAATCGAATTTAAGAGATTCTAAAGACTCACTATTTATATTAGATCGACAAAATAATTTTATCTACAAACTACTTGGTATAATCATTACTGGTGATTACTTTATCTGAGAAATTTCTATCTCATCCACTTTTAAAAGGGAATATGGTTCTTAGACGAGCATATCAAGAAGATATATTTATTAATTGCTTAAATAAAAATTGCCTTGTTGTAATTCCGACGGGATTAGGAAAGACAATAGTAGCTCTTATGTTGGCCATGCATCGACTTTCTGAGATCCAAAATTCCAAGATAGTCTTCTTAGCGCCAACTAAACCATTAGTGGACCAACATTTAAATTCTTTCTTGGAGTTGACAAATATTGATCCTGAAATGTTACAATCCATCACTGGATCTATTCCTCCCGATAAAAGAAAGATGTTATGGAACGACATTAAAGTTGCTTTTATGACTCCACAGGTTCTACAAAATGACTTAATTTCTAACTTATATTCAATTCAAGATGTTGCGTTGATTATTTTTGATGAGTGCCATCGAGCAATTGGTGATTACGCTTATAGTTTTATTGCTCAGAAATATATGGAATTATCGAAAACACCCCAGATTTTAGGACTAACTGCGAGTCCAGGTTCAACTGAATCAAAGATAAATGAAATTAAATCAAATTTATTTATTGACCACGTTGAGATTCGAACTGATTCTGACAGAGATGTAAAACCATATATACATAATGTAGATAATGAATGGATTAAAATTTCTTTGCCGGTGGAGTATTTAGAAATAAAGAAACTAGTCATTGAAAAGTTGAAAAAAGTTTACACATTTCTTAAAAAATCGGATTTGTTGAACTCTTCTGATGTAAACAAGGTTACTCGTAAAGATCTCTTAAAATTAGACAAAGTCATAAACAAGAGAATTTCTTCAGCAAGAAATGATGATATAAAATATGAGATGTTTTTAGCCAAAAAATATAATGCTAATGCCATTCGATTATCACATATAGATGAATTGATTGAAACTCAAGGAGTTAATGCTCTTAAAGATTATATGGATAAGAATATAGCAAAAATAAAATCAGGAATTGCTAATAAATCTTTAATCGAATTATTTTCTGATTATGATTTTAAAAAAGTTATAGAATTAGTGGATATTGCTCAAGAAAAAGGATTGGTGCATCCAAAATTAAAATATTTAAAAGAATTATTACATGATCAATTATTAGAAAACCCAGAATCGAGGATATTAGTATTTTGTCATTATCGAGATTCAGTAAAAAATATAGTACGCTATCTTAAAAGCTATCCTGAGATAAGAGCACACAAGTTTGTAGGGCAACGCTCAAATAGTACAGATAAGGGTCTAACGCAAAAAGAACAGATAAATTTATTGCAAGATTTTAAAGAGGGCACTTATAATACTTTAATAGGGACAAGCGTAGCAGAGGAAGGTTTGGATATAGCAGAATGTGATATGGTAGTATTTTATGATGTTATTCCTAGTGCAGTTAGATCAATTCAACGAAGAGGTCGGACTGGGAGGAAAAAAGAAGGGAAAGTATTTATCTTAATTGCTGAAGGAACCAGAGATGAAGGATATTATTGGGCAGAAAAACACAAGGAAGAGAGCATGAATAGAAATTTAAAAAAGCTTAAGGATTCAGATTCTCTTCCTAAAGAACAAGCAAGTTTAACTCAATATCTAAACACACCTGCAAGATCTGATTCAATTGAAAACGAGATTATCGATTTAAAAGATAAATTTCAAGAAAATAATGATAAAGTAATTATTATATGTGATAATAGGGAAACCAAATCCCCTGTTGTAAGAAAACTTTCTCTTATGGACGTTGAGATTAAATTAGAGCAATTACCCGTCGCAGATTATATTATCTCAGAAATTTCGGGAATTGAAAGGAAAGCAGCTCAAGATTTTACCGATTCAATTAAAGATGGGAGACTTTTTAAAGAATTATTTGAACTAAAGAAGTCATTTGAACAACCCATCTTAATTCTTGAAGGGGACCTTTTTACAAGTAGCATCAATGAAAACGCTTTATACGGAGCTATCTCATCAATAATTCTAAACTTAGGAATATACATTTATCGAACAGCCGATTCTAATGAAACCGCCTTGATTATTTATCATTTGGCGAAAAAGGCACAAGCAACAACCAAAGGTGATTTTAAAATTAGGTTTGAAAAAAAACCTTTGGAGGATTCTGAATTATTAGAATTCATTGTGGCTGGAATTCCGGGTATAAATGCTTTAAGAGCCAAAAATCTTTTAATGGAATTTAAATCACTTCAAAAGATCTTTAGTGCCGAAATAGATGAATTAATGAAAACTGATAAGATTGGAAAGAAAATTGCTGATGAAATTTTTAGAATTAGTAGATATGAATATGATAAAGAGTATTAGGAAATAGAACATTTTCGGATACTTTTTAAATTTATAATATTGATAAAAATATTTAACAATTGCAATTTATATAATATTATAACTGAATTGAATTCTTAATCACAAATAAGTTAATAACTGGTGAAGTTAAAATTATAAAATTTAAAGTAATAGTAGCAGGTGCTAAGGATGTTGGTAAAACGTCTCTCATTAGGCGATACGCAACTGGAAAGTTTGATAAATCAACTTTATCGACAATAGGCGTAGATTTCGAAACTAAGAAAGTCGTTGTAGATGATACGGAGATCCTACTGAACATTTGGGATTTTGCGGGGGAAAAGAAGTTTAGAGAATTAATTCCTTCATATGTATCAGGTGCATCAGGTGCTTTAGTTTTGTATGACCTTACAAATAGAGAATCTTTAGAAGACCTATATGATTGGATAAAAGTAATCTCCTCAATTCCCAATAGTCCAAAAACTAAGATACTTATTGAAGCGAAGATTGATTTAGAAGATCAGAGAGAGATTAAAAGAGAAGATGCTAAAAAATTCTTTGAAAAGCATAATTTCCAAGGGGAAATTATTGGAGTATCATCAAAAACTGGTGAAAACGTTGAATCAGCATTTGAGACTCTTGGTCGCGAAATTTTAAAAAGTTCATTGAAAAAGTGTGTTAATTGTGGAGGATTTTATCCTATCGAATTAAAATATTGTCAATATTGTGGACAAAAAACACTTTAAATAGGATTTTACGTCAAAAACTAATGCTATTTCTAATTAAAGAGGGTACTTTTGATTAAAAAATTTATAAATAACACAATAATTTTATTAAAATAAAAATCAGATATTTATTGCGTTGATAAAATATGGCTTATCGGATAACAGATGATATAAATGAAATTATTAGTCGTCTTGAAAAGGAAAGCATCTCATTTAGAGATAAGATAATTTTAATAAGTGGTGGTGCCGGTTTTTTAGGATCTTGGGTTTGTGATGTCTTAATCAAGCAAGGAGCTTTTTGTATATGTATAGATAATTTGAGTTCAGGTTCTTTTAGCAATATCCTGCATCTCATGGATAAAGAAAACTTCCGATTTATTAATCACGATATCTCTAAACCTATATATTTTGGTTTCAGTAATTACCCCAATAGTGTTTGTATAGGAGATATTAAAAAAATTGACATAGTTATGCACATGGCAAGCAGAGCTTCACCATTTGAATTTAAGGAACATCCTATTTCAATTTTAAAAAGCAACACTTTAGGCACAATGAACGCGTTAGGAATTGCTAAAGCACATAATGCATTATTTTTTTATACAAGCACATCAGAAACATATGGAAATCCACCTGATGAAGCAATTCCTACTCCTGAGAGCTATTTCGGGAACGTAAACCCAGTAGGACCCAGAAGTTGTTATGATGAATCAAAACGAGCTGGAGAAGCTTTCGTTAAAGCTTATGAATTACAGCATAGAATTAGAACAAAAATTGTAAGGATTTTTAATACTTCAGGTCCACGTATACGTCATGGTCCAGAATTTGGAAGAGTAGTCCCTAATTTTATCCATCAAGCTCTAAATGACGACGATATCACAGTTTTTGGTAAAGGCTCTCAAACGAGATCTTTCACATATGTAGTTGATGAAATTGAAGGAATTCTAAAATTTGTATATAATAAAGAAGCAATTGGGGAAGTTATTAATTTAGGTAATGAAAAAGAATATACAATACTTGAATTAGCCAATTTAATTAAAGATTTAACCAATTCAAAATCGAAAATTATCTTTAAATCCTTACCTGTTGATGATCCTGTACGTCGAAGTCCTGATATTAGTAAAGCAAGAAAAATTTTAAAATGGGAACCCAAAACTTCATTAAAAGAAGCATTAGAAAAAACAATTTTATGGTTCAAGGATAATGATTAACACCATTAAACAAACAAATAGAAAAGAGAATATATCAAACCGATTAGAGTTTGATAATTTATTGAAAGTTTTATTAATCATAGGAATAGTGGTAATATCAGGGTTTATTTTGTATTACGTGTTAAAACCTGCACCCGGTTTTATTTCCTTTGGAGTATTAAATTCAGATATGAAACTTGATGATTTTCCATCTGAACTTTCAGTAGGAGAAAATGCTTCTTTTTATGTATTTGTGGAAAACCAGTTAAATCGAGAATTTACTCTTCGCTTAGAAATTTTGAAAGGGGATAATGAAACTATTAAGAGTTCTTTAGGTTCTGTAAATGCCACTTCATATCTGAATATCACAAATGTGAAAATCAATCATGGAACTAGATGGACATCGGAAAAGTTGAATGTATCATTTTTGGTACCAGGAGTAAATTATAGTATTATAATGGAGTTCTGGGAAATTAAATTAGACTTAAATGAAGTGTTTTGGGAGATTCTCTGGCAAAATTTAAACGTAACAACCTAAGTACTGCTCCCAATAATTTGAATATCGTTAATTTTTAAGAATGGAGCTTGATAGGACCCATAAATTTTATATTCAGAAGAAATGCAATCAACTTTCTTGAATAACTCCAATAAATTTATGCCTATCATTGTTTCATTTAGAGCATGTCCTATTTCACCATTCTCAATAATATTTCCTTGTAGAATGAGACCTGAAAAATCTCCAGTTGATATATTAGGGCTATCTCCTGTGTAATCAAGTAATATTCCAAGTTTTATATCTTCAATGAGTTCATTTTTTGCTATTTTTCCAGGCGATACGATGAAATTTGAAATTCCTATTGAGGGAGTTGAGGAATATGAATTCCTTGAGGCATTTCCCGTGCTTTTGACTCCTTCTTTCCCGGCGGTATAGCTATTATGTAATAATCCGTTGTTTAAGAAAAGTCCATTTTCAATAATCATTGTATTTTGACAAGGAACACCTTCAGCGTCAAAAATCGCGGATCCAACTGCTCCATTTATCAACGCATCATCTCTTATAGTAATCTGATCAGAACCTATTTGTTCATTTCTTTTATCTACAAAGAATGTTCTTTTATGTTGGAATGCTTCAGCATTGACAGCAGCAGCAATAGGTTTTAAGATCAAGCTTATCGTTCCATTTGGAGTTAAGACTACTGGACAACGCATACTTTTAATTTTTTTTCGATTTAAATTCTGTTTTGCTTTTGTTAACGCAGATTTAATGATACTTGAGGGATGAATTTCACTCAAAAATCTCTCACTTTGATATTCAAACCCGAAAGTTGTATCTTTTCTAGTTTTGTCTTTTACAATTACATGAGAAGAAATTGAACAAATAGTTTCTTCTCCTTCCACTTCCAACCCATTAGTGTTAAAAATATTACTTTTAGATGTACTTGCTGTAAAATTTGCCGATTGAGAAATAGCTAAATCATCTTCATCACATATTCTTATTAATTCTGTTACATAATCGATAGAATCTTCTATTGTTAATGATTGAACGTTTCGATCATACATATCCTTCACGCTTGGATACGAGTCGAAAGGTTGGGGGAGATCAATAAAGTCCAAATCTTCTGTTCCTGAATGCATCATTTTGATAGAATTTTCAATCATATGATCTATAGATTGATCATTCAATCGATTTGTAAAAGAGAAACCAAGAGAACCATTTCGTCCTATTGCTCTTATTGAGACACCCTCATCACTACCAATTTCACTATTTTTTATTGAATTTTCTTCTATTTCGATAGTGAGATATTCATTTAGACCGAAGAAAAGTTCTGCACATTTTAATGTAGATCCATATTTATTTAGGGTATTAAGTCCATGATTTGCTAATTGAAATATATCTACATCATTTTCCATTTAATTCAATCCTCCTACTGTTAAATTATCGATTCTTATATATGGTCCCCCATCACAAACTCTTATGCCTTGACCACCTTTCCCACAAATCCCATCTGAATAATTAAAAGTATTCTCATTACCTATCGCAGAAATTTTATTTAGCACATCTAAGGTCATTCCTCCGAAAGACACATCTCTCAAATTTTCTTTTTTTTCTCCATTTTCTATTCTTGTTGAGATTCTACATTTAAACTGAAAGTTTCCTGTAGTGGGATCTGTATAACCATACTGGAAATCTTCACATAATATTCCTTTTTTTGTATCTTCAATCATTTCGTCAAGATTCCAATCTTTTGGTTCTAAGTATGTAAAACCCATTCTAACTTGGGGTTTTGAACTGTTTGAACTTGCCCTTCCATGTCCATTAGGTTCAACATTCATTCTAGAAGCTGTTTCTAAAGAATGAATAAAACTTCGGAGAATTCCATCTCTAATAATAACGGTTTTTTGTGCTGGAGTACCTTCTTCATCAATGAAATAACATCCAAATAATTCATAAGGTAGATTAAATTTTTCGCCTTGTCCAAAACGTGGATCATCAACAACGGAAACATCTTCTATGCTAATTTTTTTCCCAACTTTTCCAGTAAGTATGCTTTCCTTATTTAATACTAAATCAGCTTCACAAGCATGACCCAGTGCTTCATGAATAAATGTCCCTGTCAATTTAGAATCTAATATGACTCTAAAACTACCTCCTATGGGTGATTTAGCATTAAGTAGATTAATTGCTTGTTCAGAGGATTTTTTACTTAAATATTGGGCTTTTTCAGTGTTCATGACTTCAAATCCACCCACACCACCTATTGAATTTGTCCCATTTTGAATAATTCCTTTATTTTGGGCATAAACTGAAGAAAATAAGCGAAGAATCTCTAATTCTTGTTTAATTTTAGAACCAAAAGCATCTAGAAATATTAAATCAACATGACTATCTAAATAAATAGTTCTCGTACTTTTTATCAATTTAGAATAGTTGAAAGCAATATTTTCATTGTTTTTTACCAATTCTATTTTTTCCGTTAAATCTACATCTTCTAACTTTCTTTTGCTGTTAACCTTAAAATTTTGAGTTAAAGCATTTCTTTCTTTTATATGAAACTGGAATTTACATAAAGAAGAAGAAAATTTTGCTAATTTTATGGTCTTGACAAATTCATTCAGCAAATTTTTTTTTGAGACACTTTTTAAAACACGAAAGCCCCAACCTCCATCGATGAATGTTCTAATGCTACATCCAGTTAATAAATATGAAGTTATCTCCTTACTCTTCTCATCTGAAAATTCTATTGTATTTCCTTTACTCACACCTGCCCGAATATCCCAGTAATCAACTTCATTTTGAGCTTTATCGTATAATTGATTTATTAAATCGTCAGTGAAGACAAGTAATTCTTCATTTTCTGCCATTTTCATTATCTCGCTTTAAATTAAGTAATTTACTGGAAATAAGAACAATAAGTATACTTTAAAAAGGAGTGAAGAAATAAAGCTTTTTTGTTTTTTACTCATTTTTGCCCTTAGTAATGTTTTCAGCACGTAAGACAAATGTTGAAAGTGATTCCATCTCTCCCTTTCCTTTTAATTGTTTTATTATCGAGATTGCTTCGTTAATGGAACAACTGCGTGATACATTAATTGCATTTTTGAATTGAAAAGTTCTGTTACATTTCCAACATTTCTTGGATTTAATGATTTTATTGCTATAATACCATTCACCGCAATGATAACAACGGAAGAAAAAAAACTTCACCATAATTTAATTATACTATATCCTAAAATTAATAATCAAGGTCAGTTTCTTAAATTATTGATTTTTAAATTATTAACGAAGCATATATAGAATATATATAACTATATGATTAATATTGGTAAATATTATAGATATTTGTAGATTTTATCCAAACGGATGTATTAAATATTTTTTTTTAATTAGAAAGAGTGAATGTTGGATATTCCAATGAAACGAGTGATTATATATTTTTTGATTTTAACATTTGGAATGCTTATTGGTGTTATTTTCGCTTTAATTGATAATTATATTAGATCTTTTATATAACCTAGTTAGAATCGGTAATATATTATGTCATTTAACCGTAAAGTTAAAAAAAAAAAGAAAGGGATATATATTTTAATTTTTATTTTAGGTTTTTTTATTGGTGCATTATCCACTACTCTAGTTTTACAAAGTGGAGAAGATGCAATTCATATTAGCATTGTTTATAGTTCAGAGAAAGCAAGCTGGATGACGGCTGCTTATAGTAATTTTATAAATGAATGGGAAATTAATAATCCGGATATTAAGATAAAAGTTGATATGTATCCTTATGGATCTTCTGATTCAATAATTAGTATTTTAAATGGTGAGATTTTCCCAACGATTTGGAGCCCAGCAAGTTCAATTTGGATACCTTTCTTAAATACTAAGTGGAATGAATTGACGGGAGATGCGTCTATCGTAGATTCAGATGGAGTAGTTAGGATAATTTATTCACCTATAGTAATCGCCACTTGGGAATCATTCAATCTAACTTATAATATCAAGAGCCTTTCAGATTTGCGCAATTTAAATTTGAACCCAAATATTGATGTGAAAATGGCACACACAGATCCAAGATTATCAAACTCAGGATTTATGAGTGTTATCATGGCTATTTCTGCTGCTTCGGGTACTTCCTCAGAAAATCTTACAATGAATGATCTTACAAATATAAGTAATCAGCAATGGTTAAAAGATTTCGAGTCAAGTGCGGTCATATATGGAAAATCTACTGGCTTTTTAGCAAGTTATATGAAAACTCAAGGACCTTCTGAATTAAATGTAGTTTTTCTTTATGAAAATTTAATAAGAGATATTTCAAGTACAGCAGAGGGAGGCAA
>Ga0315536_1000468_pt1 | contig 20195 bp, 14 predicted proteins | sample SalMarSW160230MG_FD_203093 | JGI IMG/M metagenome (GOLD analysis project Ga0315536, IMG submission 203093) | Salt marsh sediment microbial communities from the Plum Island Ecosystem LTER, Massachusetts, United States - Salt Marsh Sediment SW1602-30 ...
AGAGCTCTGTTTTGGATGTCATAGTTATACCCAAGTACATCCAGGGAAATTGGTTTTCCTTCCCGGTAGGCCGGATGGGAAAATGTGATATTCAACTCCACGCCGGAAAGGTAATGGATGCCGTGTTCTGCGGCAAGTTCCGCCGCTGTTTCCTGGCATTCAACAGCATCGTGATCGGTGATGGAAATGACCTGAATGTCCCGCTTTTCCGCTTCACGAAAGATGTCTGCCAGCCTCATCTTACCATCGGAACAATCTCTGGAGTGTATGTGAAGATCAATGTTCATAGTTGCGGATGAGCTCCCCTCCCATTTCAAGGGCCTTGAAATTTGCCTTGAGCTTTTGCTTCGGGAAAAACGTGGTTAAGACACCTTCCAGGTCTCTTTTTTCCACCGGCACGAAAGCTGATTCACACAGGGCTCCAAGCATAATCATGTTCAGCATGATCGGCCCACCCAACTCCACGGCCATCGGCGTGGCGTCAAGCCAGAACAGCGGCGTTCCCGTTTCCGCGATGACACTCCTGATCCACTCCGGTGGGGGATAGCGCACGTCCCCCGCAATGACGTTCAATGGGTAGATAGGCCTGGAGTTGATCAGCAGGGCCGTCTGGTCGTTCCCATACTCGGGAAAAATTCTGATAGTTTCCAGGGGCTCCAGACCAACAATCACATGCGCCTTATTGGGAGGGATCAGGGGGCCGTATTGCTTCCGGTCGGATATACGGATGTGGCTCATGACCGATCCCCCTCTCTGGGACAGGCCGAAGGTCTCCCCGATGGTCACCTGCAGATCTTTTCCGACGGCCGCCCTGCCGAGAATTTGAGACGCCAGAACGTTTCCCTGGCCGCCTACTCCTGTAATAATTACATTAACCAGCATTGTATACTCATTGAATATCCTCAATCTCATGCACCTGGATTGCACCCTGGGGACAGATTTGAGCGCAGACCCCGCATCCCACGCAAATAACCTGGTCGATTCTTGCCTTTCCTTTTTCCTCATCAAATACAAGGCCGGGGCAGCGGAAAATTCGGGTACAATATCTCCCGCACCCGCAGCTTTCTCCCAGGCACTTTTCCTGGTTCACTTCCATGCGGAAGAGAAATCCCCCTTCCCTGCCCTGCACGAGTGCGCATTTCCTCCGGAGGATGAGTGTCCTCAACCCTTTCTTCTGCAGGAGTTCATAAATGGTTCGTGCGGTCTGTTCCATGTCGTATGGATCTTCAACCCGCACTTCCGCACCGAGTGAACTGCAGAGAGCCTCCATGTTCACGATCTCTGTTTGGTCACCCATGGCTGTCATCCCGGTACCGGGATGGGGCTGAAATCCGGTCATGGCAGTAGCGCTGTTGTCCAGGATCACGAGAAACATGTCGGATTGATTAAATTGCGCATTGATGATGGCGGGGATGCTGGCGTGAAAAAAGGTCGAATCGCCGACAACAGTAAGAACAGGCTGATCAAATCCGAACTTTTCCAGCTTGCCGTACCCGCTCGCCAGGCCGACCCCGGAACCCATGGCGTGAACGGACTTTACCTGGTTGAAACCAGTGGGCCACATGCCCATTGAATAGCATCCGATATCTCCGGATACGAAGCCCTCCCGGTTGTCCCATGCCAGTGCTGTCTTCATGGCATAGTATGCCGCCCGGTGCGGGCATCCGGGACAAAAGCCGAATTCACGCGGAGGGACCTTGGGTTCCAGTTGGGGCCTGATCCGATCCACAAAAGCGTATGAACTCGACATTGGTTCTACCTGAAAAATGTCCGCAAGGACCTTGATGAGTATTCGGGGACTCAACTCGCCGGAATCAGGCATATGACCGGAACCTTTTCCCAGCCAGGTCTTGAGCCCGATGTCTCTTCCAACGCTTGCCGCGAAGGCCATGACACTCGACTCCACAAAAGGCTCCACCTCTTCCACAAAGAGGACTGTTTCGGATCGCTTCAGGAAATTCTGCAGGAGAATCCGGGGCAAGGGCCATGTGGTCCCCAGTTTGAGGATTCCCACCTTATCCTGGAGGTCCAGGATTTCCACTGCTTCCGCCGCATAGTTCCACGCACATCCCGATGCGATGATGAGGAATTGTGGGGTACCAGGCCCGTCGTACCGGTTGAAGGTGGACTCTTCAAAGCGTTCCCTTGCATGGGCCAGTTTTTCATGTCTTTTCCGGTGTTTCAGGAGAATGGGGAAGGTGTTGAAAGCGGGACCGTTCACATCATAATGAGGTCGTTCAGTGGTTTCAGGAATATCTCCTGTCCTCACATTGGAGCGCGTGTGGGAAAGCCTCGAAACACTCCTGATCATCACGATATTCCGGATCTCCTCAGACAGCTCAAAGGCCCGCTTGGTCATATCCAGGGCCTCCTGGGGAGTGGAAGGTTCCAGGAGCGGGATATCAGATATCTGGGCAAATACCCTGGCATCTTCCTCGTTCGTGCTGGAAATCCCGCCGGGGTCATCGCACGAAACCAGGACGATTCCTCCTTTGGTCCCTGAAAGGGTGAGGTTGGTGAGAAAATCAGAGACGACATTGACGCCGTTCTGTTTCATGCTGGCAATAGCCCTGCATCCCGCGAACGACGCGGCTGTGGCAGCCTCCAACGCGACTTTTTCATTGGTAGACCACTCCACGTAAATGGGTAATTCGCCCGATGCCTCTGCAAGGGTTTCGATAATTTCCGAGGACGGGTTGCCGGGATATCCCGCGCAGAAAAGGACTCCTGCTTCCAAAGCGCCCCGGGCAATGGCCTGGTTTCCCTGGAGAAGCAAGGTCGCTCCCCCCTCCCTGTTACTGATCTCCTTCATTGTGCCTCCCGCTCTGCTGGAGGAGATTCACTGATGTTCTCGGCGAGCTGCTTCGCCGCGCGTTCTCTTGTTCGCCGCCGCTTCTTTCAGGTGATCGAGGTTTTCCCCGGGCAATTCTTCAATTTCAATGGACCCTTCGTCAACCGCCTCCCTGAACACTTTGGCACCGGTTTCCGTGCGAACAATCGCCGTGTTCCAGTCACTCCTCCCCTCCACCGTGCCCACCGAAATATCCGCCCATTCGCCGGTCATATCAGTACAGAGACCGCATCCCTTCTGCACTAGGTCCCGGACTTCGTCCAGCGGTATTTGTATCCAACCGCCCTCTGTCAGGAGCATGAAGGTCTCCGCGGGTGGAGGTGGAATGTCATATTTTTTCACGGGCCCCTTTATTTGCCTTTCAGCAAGGAACGCCCTGAGCATGCGGTAGTCGAGGGCCCAGGTGCAGAAAAGGCCGATTTTGACTCTTATCCGCTCCGTTCTCTCCCGGCCATCCGGTTCCGATCTGGCCATCCGTGCAAGGGCCTCCATCTGGCACGGAAGTCCCACCACGCCAATCCGTTCTTCTCCCTCGTTGATCGCGCAATTCAGCGTTGCGAGGGTTCCCGCGGACGCATAGCGAGACCCGCTGCACGCAAGAACTTTGGAGGGTGATTTGAGCAGCCTTCCAGCCGGTGAAAGTCCGTCACTCCCTGAATCAGTTACCACTGCGGAGGCAATGAAGTCCCTTTTCATGGCGGAAATTAACAGTGCCGACGCCACGCCTCCATATTGCCCCTGTTCACCTATATCGTGGTCAGTAGAGCGAGCGGCCCATATTTCCCTGAAAGGGCCTAATCTGCCGTTTCCTTGCGCTTTCCCAGATTCAAGAGCAGTCCCTTCATACCCGGCGCGGGGACAGTACTGCAGGCATCTCCAGGTATCGGCTGGGCATCGGTCCAGGACAACCACCTGCCCGTCCCAGTAACTGAAGTGTGGACAGAGTCCCACGCATGCACCGCATTTCACGCAAATTCCCCGATCTAACACCTTCTCAATAAGGGCCTGCTGCCCCTCGTAATCGGTATTTTTCATGTCTCCTGCTCTTTCATTAGACCATGCTACGGGAGCAGCCTACCCGTTGCGATGAGCTCTCGGAACCGGTTTTTTATTCGCGACCGGGATGTCGCTCCTACAGAGTGCAATGACATGATGTAGCTCAATATTTCGTTTTGAACACTATTGGTTCGCACAAATGGTGTCAAGGATTTTCAACCCCGGATTGATTCCATTGGCACGGGCAGCCCTTGTGCAGGTTGACATTTTCATTCAACTGGCTTAAGGGGAAAGGAATCATTGCGCGAGAATATCGACACCCAATGGAAGGATATGCCATGCAGGAACAAATTAGGGAGGCTTCGCAATATCTGCGTTCCGTGCTGAAAGAAAAGCCGGAGATAGCCCTGATCACCGGCACGGGACTCGAAAAAGTAACAGGGGCGATCCGGGAGAAGATTCGTATCCCGTACCAGGATATCCCTCACTTCCCCAAAGCAACGGCAGAGGGGCACAAAGGAATGCTTCTTGCGGGCAGGTTGTCGGAGAAACCGGTTATTGCCATGCAGGGCCGTTTCCATTTGTACGAGGGATACACTCCCGCGGAGGTCAGCTTCCCGGTGCGAGTTATGTCAGCTCTAGGGATTACGCACCTGTTCATAACCAGTGCCGTGGGAGGGCTGAACCCCCTGTTCAATCGTGGTGATTTGATGCTGGTAACCGATCATATCAACCTCACCGGGAGGAACCCCCTTGTGGGCCCCAACCTGGATGAGTTCGGCCCCCGGTTTCCTGACATGAGTAATGTGTATCCTGATGAACTACTCGATCTTGCCCGTGAGCAGGCCCTGCGATCCGGCATCCTTTTGCGGGAAGGGGTATACGTGGGAATCCTCGGGCCCAGCCTGGAGACGCCGGCGGAAACCAGGTTTTTGAGAATGGCGGGCGCGGATGCAGTGGGCATGTCAACCGTCTCTGAGGCAATCGTGGGCGTCCATTGCGGCATGAAGATCATGGCAATTGCAGCCGTCACGAATGTTAATCTCCCTGATTGCATGGAAGAGACATCCGTGGAACAGGTCATTGAAGCCGCCGATGGATGCGGCCCCAAGCTTTCGAAGTTATGGGAGGCCATTGTGGCCGGTTTGAGCTGAATGGGCCGAAGTTTGCAGGAAGGAACAAGCAATTACGAGGAAAAACCGTTTCCTCACCCTCACTCACTTCGTTCGTTAGAGACGCAGTGCTATCAGAGAAAAACAACTTATTTTTGGTTCATCAGGCTAAACCGTACTTTGAGAAAATTTTGGATGTTACAGGCTATGCTCCTTTTTCTTCGATTCCGAGCCTCCCGGGCTGGTATTTTCAGTGACTTATCCACGGGGGAGTCTTGCCCCCTCTGCATTCCAGCCCTCAGGAAAAAACGCCCTGAGGACCTGGCTGCGGTTTCCCCCATAGATAAGTCACGAAAATACGAAGCCCTTTCGACAGTCACGAAGAAAAAGGAGCATAGCCGGTTTGGACTTTTTGGGAGTCCTTGATTTCAAAAGTCCGCAAGATCCCGATGAACCTTATTTTTTCTGATAAAGCTCTGTGATCTCTGCGTCTCTGTGTGAGATGCTGTTTTTGCTTTTTGGAGGATGGAAAAATTGGATATAGTGATAAGAAACGGGACCATCTTGACGATGGACCAAGAAAACAGTGTCCTTGAGAACGGGGTGCTGGGTATTACGGGCGATACCATTTCTCTTGTGCAGAACCATGGAAGCGCGGTACCGGAGGGGAAAAAAGTGATCGACGCACAGGGCGGTCTTGTCCTGCCCGGTCTTATCAATGGCCACACCCATGCCGCCATGACCCTCTTCAGGGGACTGGCAGATGATCTCCCCCTCATGGACTGGCTTAGCCACTACATCTTTCCCGTGGAAAGCCGCATGGATGCGGATTTTGTGTATACCGGCGCCCTGCTTGCCTGTGCAGAGATGATCATGTCTGGGACCACCACCTTTTGCGATATGTATCTTTTCGAACAGGAAGTGGCTCGCGGCGCTCACGAGGCCGGAATGCGCTGCATTGTTGGTGAAGTTCTTTATGACTTTGAATCCCCCAATTACGGGTCCGTGGAAAAGGGACTGCAGTACACAGAAGAATTGATTCGCGATTGGCACAGTGACCCGCTTGTTTCGGTCGCGGTGGAGCCCCACTCGCTTTTCACCTGCAGCCCCGATCTTCTGGTTGCGTGCCACGAGATAGCCCGCAGGCATGGAGTGCCCCTTGTGACTCATGTAGCCGAAACCCGCAGCGAGATTGAAGAGATTCAGAAAAAATACGGAAAAACACCCCTTGCCCACCTGAATTCTTTTGGGATGCTGGGACCGCACCTGGTCGCGGATCACTGTGTGCACCTTGGCGAGCAGGACATGGAATTGATCAGCAACAATGATGTAAAGGTGATTCACAACCCTGAAAGCAACATGAAACTTGCCTCAGGAGTCGCCCCTGTCCCCGACATGATTGCACGCGGAATCACCGTAGGACTTGGGACGGACGGGTGTGCGTCCAACAATAATCTGGATCTTTTCACAGAAATGGACACGGCGGCAAAGCTCCACAAAGTCTACTGCATGGATACCACCGTTATGGACGCGGTCACGGTATTTCGCATGGCAACCATCGAAGGAGCAAGGGCGCTCGGGTTAGAGCACTACGCTGGGTCCTTGGAGGCAGGGAAGAAGGCGGATATCATCATCCTGGATACGCGCAAACCGCACCTGACCCCGCTCTTCAATCCCTTTTCCCATATCGTCTATGCGGCCAGGGGAAATGACGTGAGCCACACGATCATCAACGGCAGGATCGTTATGGAAGACCGGCAGCTGCTGACCCTGTCATTGCCTGATATTTTTCAGAGAGTTCATGACCAGGCAAACCGCATCCGGCGATGGGTCGAGACATAACATGGTGATGGAAGGGCAAAAGCAGTTTATCGCGCTTGGCAGTCGCCTCCAGGAGATTCCGGAAGTCCTGACCCTGGGCGTAAAACCGAATTTTCTTGATTATACGCCCGCGCAAAGGGAAATGATTTATGCGGCAGATGTTATCCTGTTTCCAACGCTCGGGTACGCCCAGTTCTTCAACACCTCGGGGAAGACGATCTTTCCCAGCCTCGAAACCCATCTCTATGCCGATGAGAAAATCATGCAGACCACGCTCTTCTATTTGCAGAAAATTGTTCACCCGCGCACAAGGTTTTACTACCCGCTTCATCACAATGATATCCTGAAAGATTTTACCTTTCCCTTTGTAGGCAAGATACCACGGCGTTCCGCCCAGGGAAGGGGTGTATTCCTGATTCGGGATGAGGGTGATATGAAAAAATACCTCAGCCTGACCAAGATTGCCTATATCCAGGAATATTTGCCCCATGAAAAGGATCTCAGGGTCATCCTTCTCAACTACGATCCGGTGCTTGCCTACTGGCGGATCAGAGAAGCGGAAGAATTCCGGGCCAACGTCTTCCAAGGAGGCAGAATCAGCTTTGACGATGTTCCCTTGGACGGCATTGCGCTTGCCCGGGAGGCCGCCTTGAAGTGCAGGTTTGATGATGTGGGAATGGACCTGATCCGGCATAAGAACAACTGGTATGTCATTGAAGCCAACATGAAATACGGCAGAAAGGGGCTGAAGATGAAAGGCCTGGACATCAAGCAGTTGATCCTGGCAAAGCTTTTTTCAGGAGAGATTCCCGCTGCCGATTCATTCCGAGGATACTGTTGAGTGCATAGAAAAATATGAAGAAAAAAACCAAAATCATTCTTGTAGCACTGGTGTCGGCGGTAGTCATCCCGGCCCTGCTCCTCCTGGGCATTTCCTTCCAGGTCACCAGAGAAACGGCCAAGCGAATCCAGAAAGGTGCTATCCGGGACGTGATCGGGTCTGAAAGCCCTGTGTTCTATGATGATGGCGAGACCCCTATCGGCGTGTTTTTTGGGACGACCCACCGCCAGTATGTGCCTTATTCCCAGATACCAAGGGATTTTGTGAAGGCCATTGTTGCCGCTGAAGATCACGATTTTTTTGCGCACCACGGTTTTGAACTCAAGGGAATTCTTCGCGCCCTCATCACAAACCTGATAGCCGGCAAAGTCGTCCAGGGTGGAAGCACTCTGACCCAGCAGACAGCAAAAAACATTTTTAAAAGGGAAAAAAGATCCTACAGGGCAAAACTGAAAGAGTTGATCCAGGCATTCTTGCTCGAAAGGCAGTACACGAAACAGGAAATACTGGAAATGTATGCAAACCAGTTTTTCGTAACAGGATTCGGCAAAGGACTGCAGATAGCCGCCCAGTATTTCTTTGACAAAGACGCAAAGGACCTGGACCTGGTGGAATCGGCTTTCATCGCGGGATCAGTGAAATCACCGAACCGTTACAATCCTTTTATCAAGAAAACAGAGGGAGAAAGAAAAGAAGCCATCAGGCTCGCGAGATTGAGAAAGGATTATGTTCTCAAGAACATGCTCAACCTGCATTTCATCACCCGGGAGCAATACCGGCAGGCGAAAGCACGTGAGATCCCTTTCAAGGAGGGAAAAATCACCTATCGGCTCAATGTCATCCTCGATTATGTGCGCGACCAGCTCGAAGCTCCCTTTTTCAAGAGGATCCTCAGCGACCAGGGGATTGACAATATCGCTACCTCCGGCATCAAGATTTACACCTCGATTAACCGGGAAATGCAGGACGCAGCTCTGCAAAGCCTTCGATACCATCTGCCCGGCCTCGACGTGCAGCTTGCCGGGTATGATCAACAGGAACGGCAAAAAGAATATGAGAAACTGGAAAAGCTTGGGCTCTTGGATAATGACCACAACGGTCACCTCCCGTTTCTAGCCCGTATCACCAATATTGACGCCCACGATCAAAAAGGCACCATGATCGTGAGTTGGAAAAACGGCGGCGGCATCATAGGGTACCAGGGGCTGAAGCCCGTGCTCGAGGCCTGGTTGAAATGGAAACTGGGGAGACAGGCCAGCTTCACCGGCCAGCGTGTGCATTCTTTCCTCGCCTCCTTTCACAAAGGAGACCTGGTTGCCGTCAAATGGGGCCCCGGAGAAGAAACGGGAAAAGAACGGGAATTACAACTCGCGGTTTTCCCGGAGCTTGAAGGCGGCATCGTGGTCCTCCATGAAGGCATGATAAAGGCAATGGTCGGCGGATTTTCAAATCGTTATTTCAACCGGGCTGTTGACGCGAAGCGGCAGCTTGGGTCCATATTCAAACCCATCGTCTATACTGCCGCCATGGAGCTCAAATGGAACCCCCTTGACCCGCTCGTGAACAAGAGGGATCTTTTTCCGTTTGAAAAGACCTATTATTGTCCAAGACCTGACCACGAGCCGGAGCAGAAAACGGTGTCAATGGCCTGGGCCGGTGCCAAATCTGAAAATCTGGCGACGGTCTGGCTCCTGTATCATCTCACTGACCATTTGAACTTGAGTGAATTCCGGCAGGTTGCACATCTTCTCGGCCTGGACCGAAACGAAGACGAGGGCTACCTCCAATACAAGCGCCGTATTCGTGATAAAAAAGGAATTGTCGTCAATCGTGAGGCACTCCTCGAAGCGGCCTTTGAGCAGGCAAAGAAGGACGTGGAGCCAGACATTATCTTCAGCGGAAAGGAAGGTATGTTGGAAACCCTGCACGGCCTCCATTACTTTATCCCACCAAAGGCCTGGAACCAGCTCGGCGTTGGAAAAGAGCAAATACTCAGACACGACTTCACCCGGCTCAATCGTCTCAACCTGATAATGAAACGTCACTGGACCGAACTGGCAACGGCCCTTCAAGCCCCCGACGAAATGCCATCTATCACGAAAAAACTCCTCCTGGTCCATCATTTTTATTGGGTCCAGAAGGATGACGGGGCTCATGATAGAATGATTTACACGGAAAATCCCAACGGGATTCCATACACGGTACTTTTGCCGGTCCAGCCTGAAGAGATGGTTGGTATTGATTCGCTCCCGAAAATGGAAGAAATATGGGTGGATGACCTGCTCACCTCGGCAACGATTGATGATCTCCAGACAAATTTGAAGCGGAAATACAAGGAACTCCTCACCCGCAAACGCTATGATCTCGATGTCCTCTTCTGGGTCCGAGACTTCAGGACGCTTGTGAATCTCTCCTATGTGGTTTATCTCGGCAAAAAGATGGGGATTGGTACTCGCCTGGACCCTGTTCTGTCTTTCCCGCTTGGCGCGAATGCCATCAGTATCCTTGAGGCCGCCACTGCATACCAGACCATCATGACGGGAAGGGTTTTTCCACTATCGGAAACCAGCGAACCACAGCCGGTGCCCATCATCACAAAAATTGTTGACCGGGACGGTGAAACCATATGGAAATACAAGGAAAAACCGGACGCGGTTGTCTCACAACACGCTGCGGAGTCTGTGCGGGAAATCCTGAGAAAGGTAATGGAAGTGGGAACCGGCCTCAGGGCCAGAGACGCCGTCCGCGTAGACAACTATCATCTTCCCCTGTATGGAAAGACAGGAACGTCCAATCGGTTCAGGAACTCTAGTTTTGTGGGATTCATTCCAGCGCCTGGTAATCCTACGGGAGAACTGAAGATCAGGAATGGGTATGTGGTCGCCAGTTATGTGGGATATGATGATAACCGGCCAATGAAAGGAAAACATTTCGCTATTTACGGGTCCTCAGGCGCTCTCCCCCTGTGGATTGATACCATGAATGCCATTGCCCATACTCCCCAGTACAAAGAAGCAATTGACACCGAAGCCGTGGCCATGCGTGCTATCGGTGGTGTGCCGGTTTGCCCGAAAGGCTTTCAGGCCATTCCTGTTTCCGCCTTGAATGGGATGCCGACCGATTTGCAAGCGACCCGGGACGAAAGCAATCCTATTACGTTTTTGTGTGCACCCGCGGAAATCTCCGGAGATGCGTATCAACTCAGGAGGAAATTTGAACCCTCGGACTTGCCTAATATTGTTGAATAAATGTCTCACACAGAGACCCAGAGAATATGGTGTTTGCCGGTTTTTCTATGAAGAGCAGGCGAACGGGATGTTCCTGAAGCGGCGTCATTCCGGCCCTGGAACAGGACAGTGGAAGGGCCGGAATCCGTAGCGACCGGAGTCATGGACGACGGGGGGAGCGTAGCTTCGGGAACATGCCGTTCGCCTGCTCACCGGAGTCATGGCTAACATCGATGGAGAAAAAAATGAAAGCAACCTGTCTTAAATTTGTCATTGTATTCATGCTCCTGGCAGCCGGGTGTGCCCAGTTTCCTGGAGAAAGGGGCCCGGTTTTCACCGACCAAGAGGTGGCCTCCCGCCCTCTGATCGATCAGGAAGAGCTTACCGGTAAGATGGTCGCTCTCCAGCGAAAACTCCAGGGAAACAGCATCTCCGAGGAAGATCGTCCTGGAGCCGAGGCGCTCCTGGAGATCTACAAACTCCTGCAAGGCGCCGCTGCTCCATCTACGAACGAAACCCAATACCGCCGTCTCATTGCCAGGATATACCTGCGGCTGGAACGCGTTGAATCAGCTTTCCAGCCCGCGGGAGCGCGAGGGCCGTCCGGAGAAAGATCCACCCTGGATCTCTTTTCCAACAAGCGGCACAAAATCCTGGAAACCTATCTCTCCGGGGACTCGCGGGGCGTCATCAACCAGGTACTTGAACTCAAGAACCGTTTCGGTCCGGGCGCACTCACCCCGGGCATAAACCTGGTTTTCGCGTTGTCCCTTGCGAATCAGGGAATGTTCAAAGAAGCCATTGAAACCGGGGAACGCACTGTAAGAGAACTCGAAAAAGGTCCTGATCTCATTGTCCTAGAAGGTAAAATTGCCGCCTGGTATTCCCGGTTGGGCCGGGAAGATGCCGCCATGCTCTGGTATGACAAAATGAACGATCTGATGGATGACAGGACAGCATTACTCAACCATTTGAAGGAAGATTTCCATACGACCACGAACCAGCAGGAGGCGCAACTCATGCCCCTCCCCAGGATTCTCACCATGGTTGAAGAAAAGCTGCAGGCCCACGCGTTTGATCAGGCGAAAATACTGCTCCAGCAAAAAAGGCAGGATACAGCTCTTTCTCCCGCTGAAAGAGATACCATTGACCACACTCTGGAGCGGGTGGAAAAGACGAAACAGGCTTCCCAGGGCCGTGAAAAAGAGGCATTGGAAAAAATCCGGGGCTTGGTTGAAAATGAGAACTATGCTGATGCTCTGGCACTGTTGGAAGGTCTGAAATCAGAGGGGATCCAAGACTATCAAGTCACTGACCTGCAACGGGCCGCAACAGAAGGGTTCATCAGCCGCGAAAGAAAAAGGGCTGCCGCCCTCTTCCTGCGTGCCAGAACGGCCGGCAGTTCCCTGGAGAAAAAAGAATACCTTCGACAGTCCCACGATATCCTTCAAAAATTACTTGATAAATTTCCATCATCCCCTTCTCGCGACAAGATATTACAAAACCTGGAGATGGTTGATAGGGAGCTTGCGAAATGGTAGCAAAAAGAAAATTTCGACAGGATCAACAAGGATCGAAGAGATCATTTGCCCTCGCGCCGCGTGATCCAAATAATGTGTTCGGCTGTTTGCCTGGTTGCCTCCGGCAAGCAGGCAACAAATCCGGTCAATCCTGTGTATCCTGTTCAAAAAAACGAAAATTGGAATTGATTTAACGGTCCAGCTCATTTCTGACGGCCATCCCAATCTTTTCCATGAGGTATGGTTTTTTTACGTAGGCCCCTGCTCCAAGGCGTTGCGTTTCTTTCACCCGGCCTGATTCTGAAAAGCCGCTCGCGACAATCGCCCGCTGTCCCGGGCGTAATTTCAGGATCTCCTTATAGGTATCAAGGCCGTCCATTCCGGGGTTCATAATCATGTCCAGGACCACAAGGTCCGCTGTATTCGATTTCAGCCATTCCACCGCCTCTTCTCCGCTTGACACGCAGGTAACCTTATAGTCCAGTCTTCCCAGGATACCGGTCGCCACATCTCTCTGCTCCTGGATGTCATCCACCACGAGAATGCTCTCCCCCTTCCCCTGGTAGTCCTCCAGAGAGACCTTATGACCTTTTACTGCGGCATGACGCTGGGTAATGGGGAAGTAGAGGGTAAAGGTCGTGCCCTGGCCTTCAGTGCTTTTCACGTCAATGTACCCGTTGTGATCTTTTACTGTTCCCCACACCACTGCCATGCCCAAACCGGTTCCGCTCCTCCCCATGACCTTCTTGGTGTAGAATGGCTCAAAAATCCGGTCCAAATCTTTTTCAGGTATTCCGATGCCCGTATCGGAGACGGTCACCACGGCATATTCCCCTTCGTCCACGTGGGCATATCCTTTGATCGGAACATCCAGGTAGCTGTTCCTCGTCGATACGATCACTTTTCCCCCGTCCGACATGGCCTCGGCCGCATTGGAGATAAGATTCATAATGGTCTTCGACATGTGAACAGGAGATCCCATGATATTCTGGAGTTCCGTTTCAAGGTCTAACACTACAGCAACTGAAGGATGATTTTCCTGGAGATTTTCGAATTCCGGGCTTTCGAGATAACCTGAAATAATCTGATTGATGTTCAGTACCTCAGTGACCGCGACCCCCCTCCTCGCGAGGGTAAGAAGATCCTGGACAATGCTCGCCGCCTTTTCCCCTGACTTTTGGATGGTCTCGATGGGCTTCCTGAGCTTGCTGTCTTCCGGGATCTGCATGAGTAACAACTCGGGATAGCTGACCAGGCCCGCCAGGATATTATTGAGGTCGTGAGCCACGCCTCCTGCCAGGGTGCCTATGGCCTCCATCTTCTGGGCACGCTGTAAGCGAAACTCCAATTCACGTCGCTCTTTTTCCGCTAGCTTGAGATCGGTTACATCATTGCCGATGCAGAGGATCTCATTGATAGCCCCTTCACTGTTCGTGATTGGCCGGAAGGTCCATACAATCCAGGCCTCTTTGCCGCTTTTTCGCTTGGACCTGCTCTCTTTGGTGAATCTTTTCTCCGGGTTTGCCTGAATTCTTTCCAGGAGCGTCCGAGTTTCTCGCCCTACCGTTTCTCCTCCGGTCAAAACAGTGCCGACTACATTTTTTCCCTTTACCTCTTTCTCTTGGAAACCGAAAAAATTCTGGGCGAATTCATTTAAAAAGTTGATGTTTCCGCTTGTGTCCACCCGCAGGATAATGCTGTTTGCGCTTTCCACCAGTTCCCGGTAATTTTTTTCGCTGTCCTGCATCTTTTCGAAAGATCGGGCATTGACCAGGCTCATGGCTGTCTGGGAGGCGACCCCGATCAGGAGGCTCACATCGGTCTGCGTGAGCGGGCGCTTGGAATGGAGGTTGTCAACGGTCAGCAGGCCTAGGGACTCCTTCTCGTAAACGATGGGAACGCAGACGAGCGATTTGACGTCCAGCTCTTTTGCGAGGGAAAGACTTCTCTCAGAAAGCTTGCCTCCATTTTCATGAATATCATTCAACAGAACAGGCTTTTGTTCCCTATAGGCGGTAACAAATGGTGCCTGGGATTGGGAACTGTCAAGGTGAAATTGAGTTTTCCGCAGAAGAAATTCATGCTCATCCTCATATCCGTATCCGAATTGATAAACTAGCCGTGCCTGGTCCTTGCTTGCCAGCCAGATGGCGCCCCGATCAAAATCGAGGCGTTTCTCCATGATTCCCCCCACCGCCCTGATGAGATTCCTGGGATTCAGGATGGTCGATGTTGCCTGCCCGATCTCCTGGACCAGGAGCGCGTTATTGTACCGGCTGTTTATCTCATCCATGTGTTCTTTGGCCGCGTCTCCCTGCATTTCGAGGGATTTTTTCATGTCCAGGTTTTCAAGCCGATCGGAAACAAAAAACAACATGAGGTTGAGGACGGCACTTCCGGCGAGAATTTCAGGCCAGAGTTTGATGGAATCAAGGAAAAGCAACGCCACGGTAGCTATACATGTTAAAACAAGGGCATAGTTGCGGACAATCCGCCACCGGGTAAATGGGGTCGTGTCCCACGAAACTATGTATCTGCAGTACTTGGCACCTTTGTGATAACACTCGGGGTGTTCCACGTGGGCGAGCTGCTTCGTGAACAGCTTGGCCGCAGATTCGAACATTCCCATCCGGTTTTGGCATTGGTACGGCTTTTCATCTACACCCGGTTCAGGAGTCGCAATGATTTCAACTTTTCTTGGCCCCAGTTTTTTGACCTTCACCACGACCGCTCGATTCATTATGCTGGTAAGCCGGCCCATCATGAGATATACGGTCGATAACTTCATGAGGCCCAGCGTATACTGTCTTAAAGCCCCTATTGCTTCAGTAGATGCCGCATACCGTCCTGCTTCTCTGGGGATATTGCGTTCCCCTGACATTCTGGCCAGATTCCTCTGGAAACGATCAACTTGGCTTTGGCTGAACCAGTGAGCTTGGTCCACCACCTCGTACAAGGTCATGCCAGATTCCTGCAACAAGGAATCAGTGTCCATATCTGGATAGTATTTTCTAAGGTAGTTCAAGTACACCTTGATGATTCGGCTATTATATAGAGGTTTTGTTTCGTTCATTTTTCTCGGCGTCTGCTTTTCATTTATCACTCTTTATCGGCTAGAAATCTCAAGAGGTTAAGAGCTTTCGTAGATCTAAAGCAATGTAGACGATGTTTTTTTTGTTTTTTTCCCTTTCAATATGGCATATACATTGGGACCCTTTCAAGGGAAAACGTGGTCCACAGGGAGAGATGACGTGGCAAAAAATCAAGGCTATCTGATGGAGAACCCGGAAGAAAATCTGCGCCTGGAGATCAAACCTAGGGAAAAGGTCCTGCTAACACACGCTTTATCGCGCGGTCTCGAACCCGACATGCAGGTAGTGGATGATGGCTGCGCACCAGGAAAAACAACGGCTATCCTCCAAAAAATGATTCCATCCCTGTCTTCGCTATCCTTTTGCCGTCGCAACGTGCACTTTGCTTCTACAGCGCATTTCACTACTGCTGTCCGTAGGAATGACCTCCGGGTCGCGACCATGCCTGTCTGAATTCCCTTATTTATTGAGCTATTACTAAGAAGCCCTGAAAGGCCAAGACCCTCTATGGGAGACAAATTCAAGGTCATGTCCTTTGGGCATGAATTTTTACTAACGAAACGAAAAATCTGTTGAAATTCCGACACCATTACCATATCTTGACCAGAGAGATCATGTGGATTAGACATAAAACTTGTTGAAAAGAGGAGGTTTATATGAATCCAAAGCTAAATTATTCTGATTGGAAAAAAGATCACAAGCCAATATTAGAAAGTTTATCTGGTAAAAAAGTCATTATTTCCTATTCAGGAGGTAAAGATTCTTCTATTATCCTGGATTTTATTTTGAGGGCTGAAAAAGAATTCGGATTCAATTTTCGAACAGATGCGGTGCGTTTTCCTCATCATGTATTTACAGATGCAGAGACGAAAAGGCTTGATTCCTATTGGAGCGAAAGGGGTGTGAGTATAGTATGGCATGAAGTATCGGAAACAGATCAATATTTGGATGATGCTGTAAAGCGAGAGCTTAATCCGTGTTCAAAATGCAGCCAATTTAAGAGAAATCTTCTCATAAATTACCTGAAAAATTCGGTAGCGGATTGGAAACCGGATGTAATAATAGTGGGTTATTCCCTCTGGGATATTGTAAGTGCAACAATAGAACATACACTAGGGACAATCTATTCTCTTCCCGGCCATCCCAATTTGTTACAAGGAAAAAAGCCTGAAGAAAGATTTATCGAGACATCCCAGCGTTTTTACCCTTTACTTAAATTACAAAATGGACTTACCATATTCAAGCCTTTAATAAAGTACAATGATCAGGATATTCTAAATGCGGTTTCAGATGCTCAAATTCCGCTAGTATCAATACCTTGTATATATAAAGAATTCCGTCCAAAAAGACTATTCGCCTCGTACTACAAAAAATTGAGGCTAAAATTTGAATATGCCAAAGTATTTGAATTTGCAAGAAATGCATTTAACTTGCCCGATATTTCTTATTATGAACAGGTTGAAATAAAAGAATATTTGAATAAGATGATCTAGATACTACCCGAACATTTTCACATTGATAGGCTAAAGAATGTCACCCAGTTCCTACCTTATGGAAGATAAGGACGAATCAATTCGCTTGGATCTCAAAACAAAACCTGAGACGATCAAGAGACAAGCAGTTTGGGCCGGAATAAAACCTGGAATGCGAATTGCTGATTTGGGATGCGGGCCTGGAAAAACTACTTTTCATTTAAATAAACTGATTCAACCCAATGGTTCAGCAGTTGGTCTTGACATTTCAGAAGAACGAATGGCGTATGCGAGAACGAATTACAAAGACAAAGGAATCGATTTCGTGCTCGGGGATATGAGAGATCCCCTGGAAAATTTAGGGCTTTTTGATTTTATTTGGGTACGATTTGTCCTTGAGCATTACCGTTCAACCGCCTTTGATATTGTCAAGAACATATCAACCATACTTAAACCGGGTGGAATTCTCTGCCTGATCGATTTAGACAACAATTGCCTTAGCCATTTTGGGCTTTCCCCTCGACTTGAACGAACAATTCAAGGAATCATCAAATTTGTTGAAAGAAAAGCGGATTTTGATCCTTATGCAGGAAGAAAGCTCTATTCTTTTGTCTATGATCTCGGATTTCAAGATATCGATATAGATATTGAAGCCCATCATCTCATATATGGAAAAACAAATGACGTTGACGATTTCAACTGGACGAAGAAAGTGGAAATCGCTGGCAAAAAATCCGGCTATAAATTTGAAGAATATGAAAGAGGATATGAAGATTTTGCTGATGAATTCAAGGCCTTTTTCAATAACCCGAGGCGCTTTACGTACACACCGGTGATTATCTGCAAAGGAACGAAGCCTGCCTGAGGCCCCTCCTACTAACAAATTCTAAGACGCTGGTGCATATATTCCATGAATTCGTCACCGGCATCGACACTGAGTATCCACAATTGATATGATTTTTCGCAGGGGACGCCCTTCTCTTCCAGGTACTGGGAGGGATAGCACATCACCGGGATTTTCTCCATGTCATACTTCTGGGCGAGTTGCGACACGGCCTTGTGAAGGATTTTCCATGGCAATTCACATCCTCTGAGGACTATGACCTTGATGCAGTTCAGGAGTTCGGATAAATTCAGCCCCCTGTCCGAGTGATCGGCGATGAGGACGGCCATTGTCTCTTCCCCCCTCTTGAGCGCATACACATTCATCCGACGGAAAAGTCCATGCCTGGAATACATGGTTTCCAAATCCTCATTGATCTTGCCGCCTGAATTGAGAGACATGGCATCCACCAACAAGCCCCCTGAATGTGTTCGGTAAAACTCTCTCAACTCGTCCCTATCAGATTCCGACAGCCGTTCCAGATACCAGTTTCGGGGCAACCGAATATCCAAAAAACGATTTCCGACCGAAATATACGAAAACAGATCAACAGAACACGCTTGTCTGTCCTTGACGCGTTTGGCAAATCGTCCAAAAACCAAGTTGGGAAAACGGTTTTCGGGACGGAAATACGTGATGGCATATTGTATTCGAGACGATTGAAAACGATGCATATCATTCAGGTAATGCATGGTCTGTTTCAGGACCATAAGGCCTCCCATACGGTTTCCCATAGATCGGCCGGCATGATGATGGATCAGCCATGAACGCTCATATGCCCAGACAATGGAGTGGTAACCGTAAAGGTGACCATTTTTTTCATAAGTGAAGTGTTGGACAATTTCAGAAGCATCTTGCAAGATTTTTCTCGAGTTGTTCTTGAATACTCCTTTCGAAGGAGAGAGCAGATTGTATTTTTTGGGATAGATGAACCCGGCGGAGAAGAAAAATTTCCACAAGGCATCGGGTTCGATCTTTCCTGAAACCTTCGCACACGGGTCCAAGGCGTTTTCAACAAGGTGATTGAGCCTGGTATATCCGTCGCTTTTTGTATCCAGAATGGCGATACCACAGTGCATTCTTCCATCATCTTCTTCATTTCGATATACCACCTGCGCTAAGCAGTGAGCAACATCAGATCCCGCATAGCGCACGGTGAGGTCCGGAATTCGCATCCCTGGAATCAGAAGGCATCGACCGCCCTCCTCGGAAATGGAAAAGCCTGAACTGCAGATGTCGGCCACTTCTAGCTTGATCTGCGTTTGCAACAACGGGTGCTCAAATGAGATGGTTGGGGTGGGTTTCAATTGGACCCGCGGATTACGGACAGCCCTTTTCTTGAAAACCTGGATCGGCGACAAGGCAGGAGAGAAAACTACTTCCCAACTTCCGGAGTCCGGCTCGATTCGAATGCAGGTGCAGGTCCCCGAAAAAGAGAGCGTCTCCCCTTTTCTCAGTTCCACGGTGACACTTTCCCCGGCTTTGACGGGTGACCTTTTGAAGGCATACGCTTTGACCAGTTTCAATCGAAAGGCCGCAGGGCCGAAATCTCGCAGTTCCCCCTGGAAAATCTGCCCGTTCTCTCGAATTTCAGCGGATACCTCGGAACAAGCGTACCGTTTAGACTCTCGCCGGGCAATAACATAGCTGGTTTCCGGGAGATTGATCGTGAAAGACAGCTTGTTTATCCGTCTGATCTCAGCAGGGACCATGATCATGGATTTCCCGTCATCAATGATCAGGTTCCGCACCACTTCTTCCGTTTCCCTGATGACGCTGTCAGGCGCAAAACGGCAGGCGATCTCCCCTTCCAGGCAGGGTTCAGGATAAACAGGCAAGAGGTATCCCCGCTGGTTCCCGTTTTCTTGAATATGGGCAAAGAGAGGGCGATCTGAAAAGTGGAGGTAGTTCAGAATATTGACCAGGGTTTTTGACGGCATTGGGCGGACATGGGACGATGGATCGGGAGGGAGCTCCTCCCCCGGCATCCAGAAAGGCATAAATGGTTTTCCCGGAAGTGCGGTCATATGCACGGTCTCATTTTGGACGGCTGTTTTTATAGGAGATCTGCCCATTCTCTCTCCCTCAAAAGGCTACATTGGCATGTGGGCAAAACGGGAAAATTTACGCGAAAAAGACGGTTGAATATTCATATTTAATGCCACTTCCCAATAGAGCAGTAAACTGCTTTTCCCATCCATATTTTCCTGTTGTTTTTTACTTAACTGACCTTTTCATTACTCTGCCGACTTGCGGGCATAATGCATACACTTAAGCAAATAAATTGTCAAGCAAAATAGTATTAGTGGAGAAGAACTGAATCCATCACCGTTCTTTTCCTTTGGTATTTTTTCCGGTGTAAAGAGAAGTCCGTGCGGCT
>Ga0315536_1000470_pt1 | contig 20183 bp, 13 predicted proteins | sample SalMarSW160230MG_FD_203093 | JGI IMG/M metagenome (GOLD analysis project Ga0315536, IMG submission 203093) | Salt marsh sediment microbial communities from the Plum Island Ecosystem LTER, Massachusetts, United States - Salt Marsh Sediment SW1602-30 ...
ACAACGGATCAACTGCTGAAGGCGTCGAAGTAATAAACAATTTTCTGGACACTGCAGGCATTGGTACTGATGGGTTGTTCATTGAAGACGGAAGTGGTCTTTCTCCGGAAAATGCCATAACAACAAGACAATTGGTTAACCTTTTGATCTACATGAAGAAAAGAGGGAAGTATTTTCCTGAATACACCGCTTCACTGCCCAGGGCCGGAAAAGATGGAACTCTTAAAAATTATTTTCAGGATGCTGCTTTTAATTCAAGAATGATAGCAAAGAGCGGTTCCATGACCAGGGTAAGAAGCTATGCTGGTTATATCACAACTCAAGCCGGCAAAGAAATGGCATTCAGCATAATAATAAATAATTATTCCGGGCCATCCAAGAATATAATATCCGGCATTGAGGAAATCCTCAAAGATTTAATTCTGAATAATTGAAGATTTCTGATTCATTTGAAACTATCCTATATATTTGTGCACTTTTAACCCGAATAATATTTCAGGATAAAATAAACATGAAAATTTAATATGAATAATAAAATCTCGGTTAGAAAGTGTAAAGAATATGAGGTTCAAGAGGTATTTGATCTGATATCTGATATATATTATAATACTGAAGGTCCCGAAGTCAGCGGTAAAAGAGTGCTTTTAAAACCAAATATCCTTACTGACGATGATCCGGCGAAATGCATAAGTACACACCCTGTAGTTGTCGAAGCAATGGTTCGGTTTTTACAGTCTAAAGGGGCAACTGTTATGGTTGGAGATTCACCTGCGGTGCACAACCAGAAGTTCAGGGCCGAGAAATCGGGTATATTTAAAGTTTGCGAGACCACCGGAGCTACATGGATAAATTTCATGGATAGCCCTGTTGAAAAAAAACTAAAGAAGGGAAGGATTAAAATAGCATCTGCCGCTTTCCAGGCAGATATGATTTTTTCCCTGCCGAAATTCAAGAACCACGAACTTGTATATTTCACCGGAGCTATAAAAAATACCCTTGGCCTGATCCCCGGATTCATTAAAGCAAAACAGCATGCACTCCATCAGGACAGAAACAGATTCGGAGAGTTCCTTGTCGATCTCAATGAAATTGTTACTCCCGACTATTTTCTCATGGATGCTATAATGGGCATGGAAGGACCTGGCCCGGGCGGAGGTTTCCCGGTTGAGATAGGGCTTTTGCTGGGATCCACCAATCCTCTCGCTTTAGATATGATAGCAAGCAGGGTTGCAGGTTACGATACAATGATAATTCCCACATCCAGAACAGCATTATTCCGAAAAAAATGGTTACAGTCAGAAGAAGATATTGAATATGACGGCCCGGAAATCAATACAATTATAAAAGAAGGGTTTACAAAGATACCAATATCATCCAGCAATAATATTGCCCTCCAATTTATGATGAAAAGGATTAAGTTCCTGAGAAAACTTGAAAGAAGGCCTGTTTTTATTCACGAGAACTGTACCGGCTGCCAGAAATGTGTTAATATTTGTCCTGTAGAAGCCATTAAGCCGCTGCCATCCAATAAATTACATATAGTACTGACAGACAAAACATGTATCAGGTGTTTCTGCTGCAGTGAAGTCTGTAATGATAATGCTGTTGAGATCAGAAGGAAAGTCTTTGGAGTTTAGCAATCTCAGTATTCTTATTCATTCCGGTGCAAATTATTTACATATTGCTTTTTGCATTTTTAGCTCCTAGACATCGATTTTGGCGTACTTGGCGTGTGTTTCAATAAACTCCCTTCTTGGAGGAACCTCATCGCCCATAAGCATAGAAAATATATGATCTGCCTCAGCGGCACTTTCAATGGTGACCTGTCGCAGAGTCCTTGTTTCAGGGTTCATGGTAGTGGACCAGAGCTGTTCGGCATTCATCTCACCCAGACCTTTATAACGCTGAACACCTACAGAAGATTCTTTGCCCTGTCCCATCTCAGCAACTGCAGCTTCGCGTTCTTCCTCTGACCAGCAATATCGTTCCGACTTACCCTTTTTAATAAGGTAAAGAGGTGGTGTAGCGATAAAGATGTGTCCTCCTTTTATCAGATCCTGCATATATCTGAAGAAGAAAGTCATAATTAATGTAGTGATATGAGACCCGTCAACATCCGCATCTGTCATTATTATGATCTTATAATAACGTAAACCAGACAGGTTCAATGCTTTACTATCATCATCAGTTCCTATATTCACGCCCAGTGCAGTAAAAATATTTTTTATTTCTTCACTTTCGTAAATTCTGTGCTGCATTGCTTTTTCAACATTCAGGATTTTCCCTCTCAGTGGCAGTATAGCCTGGAAACGTCTGTCGCGGCCCTGCTTGGCAGTCCCTCCTGCAGAATCACCCTCAACGAGGTATATTTCGCAATGTTCGGGATCCCTGTCGGCACAATCAGCCAACTTACCGGGAAGTCCTGACCCCGAAAGCACATTCTTTCGCTGAACCAGTTCCCTTGCCTTACGGGCAGCATGCCGTGCGGTTGCAGCCAGGATAACCTTCTGAACAATTATCCTTGCATCCTTTGGATTTTCTTCGAGATAATTTGTAAGCATCTGGCTTACAGCCTGGTCCACAGCACCCATTACCTCCGAGTTGCCAAGCTTTGTTTTTGTCTGGCCCTCAAACTGAGGCTCCTGTACCTTAACGGAAATAATAGCGGTAAGACCTTCACGAAAATCATCTCCATTAATATCAAATTTTAACTTTGAAGTTGCCCCTGAATCTTCAGCATATTTTTTCAGCGTTCGGGTGAGTCCTCTTCTGAACCCTGCCAGGTGCGTTCCTCCTTCAATTGTATTGATATTATTGACATATGAATGAACATTCTCCGAAAATGAATTATTGTACTGAAGAGCTATCTCAACAGGGATATCTGTTTTATCGAATGTAATATGTATCGGTTGTTCAATGAGCCTTTCCCTGTTGGCATCGAGGTATTCAACAAATTCCTTCAGACCAAGCTCAGAGCGGAACTCTTCATAGCGAGGAATCCCTCCATTACCATTTTCAATTAATTCCCGCATATCCTTAATGGTGAGAATAATTCCTTTGTTCAGGAATGCAAGTTCACGAAGACGTGCCGACAGAATCTCAAAATTGTAATCAGTAGTCTGAAATATGGAATCATCAGGTTTAAATGTTATAGATGTACCTGACTTATCAGAATCACCTATAATCTCAACTTCGGTCACTGGCTTTCCCTTCTGATATTCCTGTTTGAATATTTTACCCTCGCGCATAATAACAGCTGAAAGCTGTTCAGAAAGGGCATTTACACAAGAGACTCCAACACCATGAAGACCTCCGGAAACTTTGTATGAATCCTTATCAAACTTCCCTCCGGCATGTAAAACTGTCATTACTACTTCAAGGGCGGATTTCTGTTCCTTCTCCATTTTACCGGTAGGAATACCTCTGCCATCGTCCGTTACATTTACTGAACCATCCTCAAGGATGGTAACATCTATCCGGGAACAATATCCTGTCAGAGCCTCATCAATTGAGTTATCAATCACCTCATAAACAAGGTGATGTAATCCTTTTACACCAATATCACCAATATACATTGCAGGCCTTTTCCTGACAGCCTCAAGACCTTCGAGCACCTGGATATTATCTGCTGAATAATCAATACTGTCCTGCAACTTCTTCTCGTTCTCACTCATTTTACCTTCAATATTAAGTCTGTAAATTTTCTCAAATTATATTTTCATAAGACCAATAAAAAAAACAGGGAATCGTTTCTGATTTTGCTCCTTATTCCGATGTAAAACATGTTTTCTGGGAAATAAAATCAGGATACTTTTTTTAACTCTTTCAACCTCCGGAACCAACTTCACTTTTCCTGGTATAAATTATTGATTTTATGAATTTTAATTATCCGGGCAAATATACGGATTTAAAACGATTTTATATCATATCTTACATGAAAATAATGCACAATTTTAACCAAGAAATTAACAGTAAAGATCTAAATCAATTAAACGCAAAGAGAGCAAAGATTTTCCGCAAAGGTCGCAAGAATATCAACAGTAAAATCCAACTTACCGCATACCGCTTATCATTTTAAAGGCTATACGTGAACCCGACCATAAACATAAATCCCTGTGTCGGGTAATATGCCCACTCGTAATAACTGTTTATCGAGATATTATTTAATTTGGCCCAAAATGACAATATTTTAGAATAACGATATTCCGCACTCAGGTTAAGATTTATATGAGCAGGAATATCTATCTGGACCCTGGTACCGGATATCAGCGGATCGTCTAAACTCTGGGCTGAAGGAGAAAGGTACCCGTTTACAACTTCGTGCCTCATGCCCTGACCTGTAAGCTCCATACCGGCAAGGATCTTATCCCTCAGGTTATATTTTAATCCGAATTTACCATCCCATTGCGGCTTGTTCCACGCATATTCTGAAACTGTTAGGGTATACTGGTACAAATTTGTCTCACCATGGAATAAAAGTTTGTCATTTATTTTCCCATTAATTTCTCCGTGAATATTCAAAAGATCAACATCGTCCGGCAATGCATAGAAATAATTCCCATGTCCCTGGCTAAAAACACTATCCGGGAGAACTAAATTAGAAAAAAACAACATATTTTTTACTATCGAATAAGAAGCGGAAATAAGGTAATTCCCATCCATGCCCGTATTCCCTTTCAATCCGGCATTAATGATAAGCTGGTGATCGGTGTTTGGGAGAATGAACAAACTACCGTTATTGAGCAGAAACGGGTTTTCAGCAATGATCTTCGGAGGATCATTAACCTCGAGCTTGCCTGATAATCCGGCAAAAAACCTGATATACTTTGGCACAACATTGAAGCCAAAATTAATATCAGGATAGAAATGCAACGCCGCGGAGGAGGTCATATTTCTTTCAAGCATAGCCTGTATACCAAATTTAAAATTCCATTGATCACCAGCTTTTTTAACGAAAGGACTGATCGATGCAATGTATTTATTATTTGATAAGAGGTTGTCAGGTATAGAGTATAATTCATATGATAAACCTGATCCTATATAGAATTCTTTATATGATTTTGCCATAATCCCGTCAAACCCGAAATTCTTCTGATTAAGATTACCGGCAGTGTAGAAATAATTATACTTCAGGTCAAACTTATAGGAAAAACTTGCTGAATCAAGATTCAGTGATGACAAGGAAGCTTTAGCACCTATATTATCATAACCAATTCTGATATCCTTTTTAGAAGGAGAATAATCAATAATGGCAGGATCATACCCGTAAGCATATCGGGTTCGCTGTGCAAAATCCACAGACCCTTCAAGCAGGCTTTTTCTGAAGAATTTCCTCCCGAAAAGAGATGCGTCATTATCCATATAGCCTGCAAATACCTTATGAAAATTTGGAAGCTCAATCTTTCCATTGGTTGAATAATGCCTGCCATAGAAGCCTATATTTCCTTTTTTGGAGCGTTCATTGGTAATACTTATCTCGGCCAGTGGCGACAGATAATTACCTAAGCCTATGTTCAGATAACTCTTATAAAGTTTAGGCAGAGGTTCAGGAAGTAATGAAGCCGCTTTAATCGGACTAATAGTATACTCTGGCATAAAGGGTTCAGTAATTACATTATAATGGAAAATGGGTCTTACTTTCGACGTGTCGCTCATATCAGGGAAAAGGCTGATCTTTCTCGATTCCTTAAGAGAAGGTTTATAAGGATTGTATAAGGTTACCTCTCGTTTAAGCACAGGTTCCTTTTTAACCTGGGCCGCTGACGGCAAAACGGATAAAAATATAAAGGGTGCTATAATCAGGTTTCTTTTAATCATGTCTAATCAGTTTCTTATTCACTTTTAATATTTTTCTCAGTATTATCTTAAGAATAAAACCATGCATCACTTATTTTCATTCAGGCTGTCAAGTTTGGCTTTTACTTCATCAAGGATTCCGTCATTATCGATTGAATAATAATCCCTGAGACTTTGAAGAGTTGCTCTTGCCTGAAGCATATCGCCTTTTTTAACACAGATATCAGCAAGAAGAAGAAACATCCTTGCCATCCAGTATTGATGTGGAGTATTCTGACTTACAAATTCGTTTATGACTTTTTCTGCCTCAGCTGTCTGATCTTTTTTATAAAGTATCTCAGCTACCCTGTATTTTGATTCTGCTCCCTCAATGCTGGTAACTTCGGTTGCAACTTTTCTGAAATTCTTAAGGGCTTCATCCATATTGTTGAGGCTGTAATTTGCCTTGGCATCCATGAAAGCTGCTTCACGTATCAATTCTTCAGGCATATTAGGAGTACTGATTATTATTTCTGCTGCCGCGATTGTTTTCTGTGCATCCTCAGCCTGGTAAGCCGACCTGAGTGCGCCCCGCATAGCAATCAGCTTGTTGGCGTCAGTAGTTGCTGCATTTACAAGTTTCTGATAATAATCGTAGGAAGTAGTATAATCTTCTTTCTCAAAAAGTATAGTGGCAGCAGAGAGCAATGACTGTTCCATGAATTGATTATTAGGCTGATTTGCAACATCAATATAGAGTTTCAGGGCTGCATCGTTGTTACCGGCCGATTTCAGGCATTCGGCCAGGTAATACTGGGCATTCTGTCTGAAACTGCCATTGGGAAATTCACTGAGGTAATTCTGAAAGACATCTGACGCTTTGTTATACTTGCCCGATATATAGAGGTTCTCTCCGGAAGTATACAAAAGAGAATCCTTCTCCGACATATTGACATCCCCATAACCATTAAGGGTTTTAATATATGAGAAATATGATTCAACATCATTCTTGTCGACATATGCATTTTTTAAACCTGTCATGGCTGCCCGTGCTTCAGGTGTCGACTTGAAATCATCAATAACCTTCTTATATTCGGCAATTGCTTTGTCATTAGCACCCAGATTATAATAGAGTAAGCCCAGCTGAACCATTGCAGCTGGCACATACGGGCTTGTTTTATAGTCCGTTATAACAGCATTGAAGTCATTTTCTCCGTTTTTATAATCTTCCATAACCAGGTAGGCTCTGCCCCTTTCGTAGACAGCCTGAGGAACATATGATGAAGAGGGGAATCTCTGCGTAAGGTCTGTAAGCACCTGCACCTTACCCTTCGCATCATTCATAAGGCCCAGCGAAAATCCTTTCTGGTACATAGCATAATCGGCATCCAGCTTCCTGTAATCTATTACCTTATCGTAGTAACTGACTGCCATTGAATAGTTCGTTGCCATAAAATAGCAATCGGCAATCCGGTCCCTTGCATCTGTCAGGATATCAGGTTGTACATCATTTACAGATGCTTCAAAAGCTTTAAAATAACCAAGAGCAGCGGAATAATCCTGTGTATTATAAAGAGCATAACCCAGATTATATTTTACAAGGTTATTTTCTGCCAGCAACATGGATCCCGGTATGCCCATGAATGTTTCATAATCCTCTATTGATTTATCATATTCCCCGAGCCTGTACCATGATTCCCCTCTCCAGTAAATAGCCCTGGCCATCAGTGACCTGTCGTATTTTTCATACTTCAGAGATTTGTCAAACATATCTGCCGAAGCCTCAAACTCAAGGTTTTTAAAGAGCTCCAATCCTCTGAAAAATGCCACCCGCTGGTATGCTTCCTCAAGCCGCGGGTCCTTGTTCCCAATCTTATCGAGAGCAGACAGTGCAGCTTTGTAATTTTTAAGCTGAGTAAAAGTAGCAACCAGATAATCGTAAGCTTCCTGGATCCTCGGTGAGCCGGGATAGAGGTCGATATATTCCTGGAAGGCCGCTATTGCTTCTCCGAATGGAGAAAATGAAATTTCATAAGTCAGTTTTGCATAAGTTAGTAGAGATTCTTCCTGAATCTCTTTATTAAAGTTAAGTCTGGAAGCCTGCCCAAAAGCCAGCTGTGCTCTTTTTTTATCACCCTTCTGAAGATAGCAGTCCCCAAGAATGTTCCAGATATTCTGGCTCAGAATGTCGTTTCTCGGGTTTATGTCGAGAAATATCTTAATTGCCTTATCTGTTTCTCCTGTCTTATAATAGCAATACCCAAGCTCATATTTATCTTCCCTCCCGCTTGCTCTCACCCCTGCAGAATATTTCTCGAGATAAGGTATGGCTTCCTTATAATTCTCTTTGTTATAGTAAGCATCGCCAATGAATCTGTAGAGTTCTACAACTCTCTCCTTTCCAGCAGATTTAATAAGATCGGGTGCTATTGACAAAATACCGTCGTAGTCTTTCTGGAGATATAGTATCTGCACGATATAAAAAGGAACAATACCCCCGAAAGTCTCATCATCCCTCAACCTCATGAATCCTTCCATAGCAGTCTGATACATCTGTTGCTCGTAAGCGATCTGGGCAAAGTAATAAACAGCAGGAGGTGTATATTCAGTGTCAATATCCTTAATTTCTGAGAACATGAGAAGTGCCCTTGGCTTGTTCCCTCTCATATAGAGCGAATATCCCAGCCTGAAAAAATATTGCGCAAGTTTATCCGATTTAAGTTCCTGCCTGTTAACGGATTCATACCATGTCACAGCCTTCCTGTAATTTTTACCCTGGTAAAAATAGTCGCCAAGCTCCAGCCTGGCTTCATTCAGCCTGGGACTTTCAGGATGGGTGTAAATGTACGTAGCCATCTTATATTCAGCATCACCATTGAATAGTTTTAATGCCGAAATGCCACTGAAATATTCAGCCTCTGAAACTAATATCTGATTTTTTTCATCATTCTTTGCAACAAATGAATCAAAGAGTCTTATTGCAGCCGGATATTTCTCTTTATTGAATAGTTCCATTGCCCTGTTAAACTCAGAATCAAAATCCTTGGCTGTAAATGGTATCTGGCCTGAAGTTATTGAACCATAAAACATTAGAAAAAAGAGCACTGAAAATGATTTTAACCACGAAGGCGCACTAAGGATATCACAAAGGGCCACAAAGTACAGGTATAATTCAGAAAAGATATTTGTTTTACTGTTCATAACTAATTTTTTTTGGCATTATCCAAATAAGATGATTTTTAGACTAATTATTCATCATTAATCTTTAATCATCTAATTGTAAGCCATATATAATACTTTATTATTATTTTTAACCAAGCATAAAATTACAACTATTAAACGCCGTCAGCCGGGCTTTATTATTGATTTTATCAACATATAAATGTTAATTATCAATTCTTTCCTTATTTTGCAAAATAAATGATCAGAAAATGAATGAGAACCTTCCTCTTGACGTTATTATTGAATTGACTAACTGTACAATATGGCAGCAGGATCATCTTGTACTTTCAGATGTTAACCTGAGTGTAAGAAAAGGAGAGTTTCTCTACATGGTAGGAAGAGTCGGGAGCGGTAAATCAAGCCTTATTAAAACACTCAACGCCCAGATTCCTTTAAAAGACGGGACTGGTATAGTTGCAGGATACGACCTGTCGAAGCTTAAGAAGAGAGAGATCCCTTATTTGCGAAGAAAGATAGGGATAGTATTCCAGGATTTTCAATTGCTGATAGACAGAACAGTCAATGATAATCTTGAGTTTGTTTTGAAAGCTACCGGTTGGAAGAACAGGAAGGAAATTGAAATGCGTATCGCTGATGTTCTCGAAAAAGTTGGTCTTGAACGCAAAGGTTATAAGATGCCTCACCAATTGTCTGGTGGTGAACAACAGCGTGTCGTTATTGGACGTGCCCTTTTGAATGATCCTGAAATTATTCTTGCAGATGAACCTACCGGTAACCTCGATCCTGAAACATCTGAAGGTATCATTAAGCTTCTCCTGGAAATAAGTAAAACAGGGAGAGCAGTTGTAATGGCAACACATAACTATACCCTTCTTAAAAAATTTACTGCCAGAACTCTTAAATGCGATGATGGCAAACTCGTTGAAGTTAAGAACGATGAGGAGATGGAGTTGCTTCAGTAGGCGGAAGGCGCTAGGCGCTAGACACTAGACGCTAGACACTAGACGCTAGGCTGTAGGCTGTAGGCTGGAACCGGGAGTCGGACACCGGAAGCCGGATGCCGGATGCCGGAAGCCGGACACCGGATTACTGTTTCAGAGCTGCCTTTGTAAAAATATAATCGGGAATTGGCTGATTAAATTGAACCGATGTGAACTGGAATTCGGTCCCGTCACCTTGTTTTAACATATCCTTATAGACAATTTTTGTCGGGAACCATCTTCCGCCTATCTGTTTCACATTCGACAGGGAAGTCCTTTTAAGTAACTGACCACTCCTGGCATAGAATTCTTCGCGAAGCGGAATAAACCGTTCAGTATCCACCCACAATTTCTGAGTGTAATATGCTATATCAGTTACTTTTGCAGTAAGCTTGAGAATTACTGTATTCCTGCCATCAATTGTCTCATTCCCTTCAATTGAAGCTGAATACACATCAGTCAGTTTCCTGTCATCCATCATATCTTCATAGGAAAGATCAGACCCCATTACAGACTGCCGGAGAAGGCTACCCGATATCTGTATAGTCCTGTCTGTAGAAGGTGAATAGATCCAAAGCTGATTTGCCAGCTTAAGCATTTTTGTTCCCTGGTCACGGGCTGGAGAAAGATACTCGGTAAATGATTGCTTTGTCCCTACTGAATAGGTTTTCAAAGTCATTGTCCTGGTGTTGCGGGTGCCATGTATTATCATTGTTGCCTCAAAAATCCGGTTATCGGATGACATATTATTTTCAACTTTCCTGAGAATATCTTCTCCATCCTGCATTGAGAAACCTGAGGCTAAAAATGAAATTATTAATAATATCAGTGTCTTTTTCATTGTTCTTTTTTTTTTATGCTTCCAATTCTTTGAATAAACGGGCAGTCTGACGTTTATAAATACCAATGCCCGACAACATTGTTCCAATAACTGTCGATATAAGACCAGGTATAAAACCAAGGTAAAAGTCAACTGGCGAAATTCTTGCTCTTATAACAGAAGGTATCATTGCTGAGGAACCTTTCATCATACTTCCGATATCGATGCCATATTTCTGGATAAGAAATGCAAAAAAGAGGCCTATAGCAGTACCGACAACTGAGCCTGCAATACCTATCATTACTGATTCATAAATCATTGTCCTGTATACATGACCTTTTTCCTCTCCCATGGCAAGACGAATGCCTATTTCACCATAGCGACGAAGACCTCCCAGAAGACCTGCATTCCACAACACCAGCGACATTGCAAACACAAATATCATAGCCACATACATCGACCAATAATGTAACATGCTAACATATGTTGACATATTGCCCTGTTCACCCAGACTAAGCATTTCAGGGACATAATCCCCCTTAATGGATTTCTCCAATGAAGTAAATCTGTCTGCGTCTGCCCGGGCGAGAACATCATCGTAAAATCCGTCTTTAAAAAACCCGACTATTTCGCCGGCTGAGTTATCCATATTTAATGCCATCCTTATGTCTTCAATGTCGGCAAATACCGATCCCCTGTCAAGTGCGTCGTATCCAATGGAAACAGTACCTGAAACCACGAAATTATAAAAAGCCATGCTTCCGTCCATTGTTGAACTTATGAGAGTAACTATATCACCCGGATTAACATTTAGCTTCCTGGAAAAATTCTCGCTGAGAAGTACTTCTCCACTTTTTTCGGGCAGGTGTCCCCTTACAAGTGATTTTTCAAAATTCAGTCTTTTCACTTCTTCCGAACCTGGCGACAACATATCAATACCCATACCCATGGCAGGTCCCTGCGACCTGGTTTCACCATTCTTATCAGGAACATCGATAAGGCCTCCAAAATGAATTCGCGGTGTCCACTCAATATCCGGATATAGTGTTTTTAACCTGGTTATTAATGAGTCGACACCCGTCAGGGCAAGATCGTTAGGTACCTGATCCATATTATCGGCATATGCCCTTGTCATTACCTTCAGATGGCCATTGAAAAACCTGGCATTTACGTCTATTGTATCACCCATAAATCCGGTAATATATGCATGCATTAATACTGTCAGTGTCACACCAATAGCCACAACCATTACCGGAAGCCGGCTTCGGCTCTTATCCCTGATTAAGCCTTTTAATAAGAATTTTATCATTGTATTTTCCCCCTTAATGCTTCTGTTGGATTCATTTTAGCAATTCTTCTTGACGGCCAGTAACTTACAACAGCAGTAACGAGCATAACTATCAGTACCGTGGTAACTACCAGTCCGGCGCTATAAACAGGATATAAAGTCTGAGCCATAGCTAACCCAAACTGGCTCGCATCCACAGGCAAGGTCCATCCATGTTTTGCCTGCCATGCAAGAAAAGGCAAACCATAGGCAGCCGAAAGAAGTGCTGCAAAAACCGAATGCATTGTTCCCTCAACAGTAAAGAGGCCAACCACTTCTCTCCTTGTGTAACCAAGGGCAATATAGGTTCCTATTTCTTTCTGTCTCCGGAAAATCGACAGAACCTGGGTATCGAAAATTGCCAGCATGGCAAGCAGAAGCAGAATAAAATAGAGTATTGACTGACCCGATGATTTCATTTTTAGCATTTCATCTATAGATGCTGTCAATTCTGCTTTCGTTTTGTGGACCCATCCCGGTATGGCAGGTCGTTCTATTTTACTGTCCTTATATGTCAGTATTGTTGCTTCACCTGGAAGATTGAGCATAGACTGAAGTTTTTGGAGAGGGATATAAATTTGTCCCTGGTCTACTGACGGAACGCTGACATTAAAAATATCGGTAATAAGAACATCGGATGCATCGAAAGTGCCATTGGCATCGCGCCATTGAAGCACTGCCCTGTCGCCAATTCCAAGTTTCAGGTTCTTTGCCGTAATGGCACCTATCATAGCAGGTATGGCATCTGTCATGGTTGTATCCAGTTTTTGAGAAGGAAGCATTAATAACGTCTGTTCCGGCTCAATTCCTTTTATCATAATCGATTGAATCCTTCCCTGAGGGTAAATTGAACCCTGAGTTATGAGGAATGGTTCCATATCGCCTCTGGTGATTTCTTCCTTAAACATGGAAGGTATAGGAGCATGACTTTCACTGTAAGTAAACGGATCATACGGATCGAATTTTTCCTGCCAGTATTGTCCGCCGCCTATTTCCCAATTTGTCATGTCGGTCTTGGCCTGGTAATCCCAGCCTGTCATTATCCCTTTCATCCAGATTATCACAACGAAGGAAAATGAGAGGACAATCGCATTAAGCCAGGTCCGGAGCCCAGCACCGATAAGATTTCTGTATGCCAGTTTGATTGCTAGTTTCATTTTACCATAATTTAATTATCTGTTATCTCATCCTTTTCCACCCTGCCGTCGATAAGATAAATTTTGCGCCGCAGGTACGACTTGACCTTATCATCGTGGGTTGCAAACAGAAATGTAGTATTAAGCTCCCTGTTCAGCTTATCCATTGTTTTAAGTATGTTATGTGAGTTATCTGCATCGAGGTTGGCAGTTGGTTCATCAGCCAGCACCAGGGAAGGTCTTTTTACCATTGCCCTTGCTATGGCAACCCTCTGACATTCACCCCCCGACAACTGCGGGGGCTTAGATTTGATCTTGTCGACAAGGCCTACCCATTCAAGAGCTTCCATGACCATCTTCCTCCTCTCGGAAGAGTTATATTTAAGAAGCAGAAGAGGAAACTCTACATTCTCAAAGACATTGTGAACTGCCAGGAGGTTGTAACTTTGAAAAATAAATCCAAGATTTTTCTTCCTTAACTGGGCTGATTCTTTTGCAGTCATATGGCTTATATTATGTTGTAGTACAAGCACATCGCCTGAAGTTGGCGAATCGAGCGATCCTATAATGTTAAGGAGCGTCGTCTTGCCTGATCCGCTGGGTCCTATCAGGCCTGCAAACTCTCCCTGCGAAAGGGTCAGTTCAATGCCCTTAAGAGCCGTGAATTCCCCCTTCCCCATTGGAAAGCTCTTTACTAATTTTTCGATTCTGATGATTGGAGAATTTTCCATTTCATTATTATTAGTGATTGAAAACAAACATTACCTGGATTCCCTTTCCCGTGAAGATATTCTGCGAGGATGTCTGAGCAGGCAGCAAAAATGTCTCCGGGTTCCAGTAAGCCATGAAATATAACATTACTTTATCATATTGGCGTTGCCAGCTTAAAAAGTTATAAACTGAATTATCAGTCCAGTTATAATAAACAATAGCGCTTAACCTGTCAAATATTCCTATAGGATAATTCAATGTTAACAGCGAAAATGTGGTTAGATTCTGAAAAGCAAAAGGCTTTTCATCATATGATGCAAGTAACTGCTCACAGGCGACATACAGGCCGCTCCCTATACCAAAGGTATAATCCATGCCTGCAGTAATAGCCAGCTGGTTTGTAAATATCCCGACATTCTTAAGCTTTTTAGTATACGATCCTTCAATCCACAAACCAGCTTTCAAGTCCAGTTTTGCGTCGAACCCGAATTTGTTTTCCGGTATTTTATCGTAAGGGGTAATTTCTGCACCCATATCTTCGCTGTCAGCAACCCGGTGATGATAAGTAAAAGCCATTTCACCGGTGGGTATTGGCAGCTGTATCCTTCCCCCGAATTCTGGTATTTTATGATTTACCGGTATAGTTTCCCAGCCTCTGACGCCATTGTTGCCATATAATCCCCACAACCAAAGGTTAGCATTGTTCAGAAAGTAGTACCTGCCAAGGATTCCCCATACACCATCAGTAAGCTGCAGCGGATCGCGCGGATCAAGCTGATCGAACCACATCAGCGGCCTGATCATCATGGCAGACCCAAAATTAAGTTTCTGTAATCCGAGCCTTAACTCAAACTGCTCTGAGGAATAGCGTACCCATGCACGATATGGCTTTATTTTGCCGGAAGCAGTCAGGGAATCAAAAGGATGAAGACCGGCACTGCCATATATATTTGCGGATAGCTCAGTATCAAAAAGCCGGTGATGCCCGGCATCAATTGAATAATCAACCTGCGGTATATAGCGGAGACCTCCCCATAGAGGCAGTTCATTGCCTGAATTAATGTTTAACCATGAAGAAGCCTGTCCACTGAATCGCAGGCTGTCCTGTCCCATAGCAGCGACCGCAGATATGGTCAGAAGAATTAATATTAACGCCCTCTTTGCCATTCAATTTTATTCGACTTGTGATAATGATTAAATCTCAACAGCTTCTCTTGTTACGAAATTTAAGTATATATTATTTCATCATCCTGACCGGCCAGAACAGCCTGTTCCTGTAGAGCCTGTAAAACGGAACTTTAATTGCACCGAACGACTCCATGAATGAAGCTATTGACGGGATTGATGATCCTGCGAAATCCAATATCGTCCTGGTTGAGGAATGGCTCTTTATTAATTCATCTACAACATAATATCCTATTCTCTTTTCACGGCTCTGAGGTGTATTGACAACAAAAAGCATTGTTTTGTTACCATGTGTCTCTACGATAAAAACGCCGTATAATATCCTTTTTTTTGTAGCCCTAACGCCTATTATCCTTCCCTTCTTATTTTTAATGCAAAAGTTCATCAGGCTCTTAAGCCTGTGATAATCGCGTAACTTTATTCCTCTAATTTCTTTGCCTTTATTCATTATAAAGATATCGATCAGCTCATCAGGTGTAATATCGGTAACAAGTTCATGATTTTTTCTCGAAGCAGTCTCGATATTGCGTTTACAATGGGGTGTAAAATTCTCCCGTAAATTTTCATAGGGTTTTGAGAGGTCAAGTTCATAATTACTTCTTTCAGTAATTTTAAATCCTTCAATGTGATTCCTTTGTCCTACACACAAATCTATCAGGCGGTAAAAATCAGGCAGGAATTCAAGAAATTCGGCAAGAGATGCATCGGCAGGTTTATCAGGAGAAAAAACTCCCAGCTGCTGCAAAAAAATCGGGGTTGCAATATATTGAATACCAAATCGCCTGAACCCGGGAACAGGAAAAACCGAATCGTAATCATCATCTACAAGAGCCTGCCATCCGGGAGCCATTATATCAAGAAACCATGAATATCCATAAGGCTTAACACCGGGAGAGTTTCTTATGCAGTTATCCCACTGTTCCCTGTCGATTTCATTATTGTTATGGAACACTATCATGGCATTTGGTTTTTGAGCATAAAATCAAAGACCTCTCTCCATCCCTGGCAATCAGGATTATCAAGCAATGATGTATTATGCCAGATACTTACAAAAAGACCTCCGGCATTTCTTGTTTCGGATATCAGGTTCAGTACTAACTCCATGGCAGCTTCCGGATCAAGGTTTTTATATTGGTAAAGTGTGGCATCCATTAATTGGAACGGTATTATTTTCAGTTTGGTCTGTTTCTCTTGAGATAAATCATAAAAATAAAACGGCCTTGATATACCTGCCCTGAACCCGGGTTCATCGGCGTAACCCATTGAATAGTCTTCCATTATACCTGTTTCAGAAAGATAACGATATGATTGCGGCATGAATAGCCGTAGGTAATGAAAACGGCTTACGGTAATGTCTTTTTGAAGAATAGTCTTCAGCCGGGCCAGTTCATTATCTATAAGATTCACTCTTTCTGCAGCGTAATAAGATGGATGGAGGCCCGTTTCAAATTTATCAGCCACCCGGGTAATCAGCTTCCTGTATTCATCATTTTTCCATGAAGGGTTCTTATCATAATCTGAATGATCGCCTACAGGGAAAAAAAAGAGAGTTTTGGTTTCATATTTTTCAATGTTTTCAATTATATAGTCGAAAACATCGAAAGGATCCTTTTCTTCGCCGGCAATAATTCTATACCTTTCCCCCACATGCTTTTCATTATTTGTTATATCGCGAAAAAATCCTCCTAAAGATCTGATAAGAGTTTTCCCCCTGAAAGCAAAAGGCTGATCAGTATCAATGGTCAAAAGCGACCTGAACTCATTACTTTTAAAAACCAGTGTCGGGAATTTTTTCAGAAGAGTTTTAGCCAATTCCCTTGCCCAGTGGTCGATAACCGGTTTCCCGAGAAATCCATTTTGAAATGCAATGGATGATGAAGCTTTGAAACGTCCATGCTCATCCGCCTCAAAACCGAGATATTCCTCGTAGCGGCTTATAAGGTAAAAAGAAGCGGCAAAAATATCAAAAGGCAGATCAGAATCAGGTTGCGTCTGGAAAAATACAGGAAAGTCCTTCCATTGAGTGACACTAATAGCCTGAGGAGTGATCCCGTTTTCAAAAAGCAGAGGATGAGGATCTATTTTAAATGCGCCCTCTAATTTTTCTGCTGAATAATTAATTATGTGATTTTTCCCCAGTCTCCTTTTGTCAGTAATTACTTCCCATGATAAACCCAGAATATCTTCCAGTATGATTCCTGCAACATAACTCAGACGAGGAACATTGTCTGTCGAATAGATTTTTACCGGCCTCGATTCCATAGTTACAAATTTATGTAATTACGTGTTATATAACAGTATATTATTAATTTATTTATCCCAATTTTATTAGCAAATTTTATAGCCTGACCACACATTGGGGAAAATGCTATAAAATCTATAAAGGCTTTAAAGCAATATCGCATCTAAAGCCTCTACAGCCTCTATTGCCTTTATAGCCTCCTAATTATGTTGTAATTAGAATAATTTGATTATCTTCGCGGCCTAATTAACAAGGTGACTTCCACGAAGCGTTGTCAGGCATTTTGCCCAGTCTGTATTTGAGTTCATTTCGACCGGGATTAAGAAAATCCATTGCTCCCGGAAACCACATCATAAAAAAGAATAATGATAAATTTTGAAGAGATGGGATTTACTCCCGGTATACTGAAGGCTATTCAGGAACTTGGATTTGATCAACCTATGCCGGTGCAGGAAAAAGTAATCCCGCTAATGCTTGGCAGTGAAGATGACATTATTGCCCTGGCGCAAACCGGAACCGGAAAAACAGCAGCATTCGGACTGCCACTGGTACAGGCAACAGACACAGAAATTAACACTACGCAGGCACTTATCCTCTGTCCCACCAGGGAGCTATGCATGCAGATAACGGGCGACCTTACTGATTATGCAAAGTTCACCGGAAAACTAAAAATTCAGGCTGTCTATGGCGGAGCAAGTATAGACACCCAGATAAGAGGTTTAAAAAAAGGTGTACATATTATTGTGGCAACACCCGGCAGACTGATTGACCTTATAGGAAGGGGGGCAGCGAAACTCTCTTCTGTAAACACGGTCATACTCGATGAAGCGGATGAGATGCTTAACATGGGTTTTCTGGACAGTATTAATGAAATACTTGAAGATGTTCCGGAAGGAAGAAGAACACTTCTGTTCTCTGCTACGATGTCATCGGAAATTGCATCAATAGCAAGAAAATACATGAATAATCCAGCTGAGATAACTATAGGTGCAAAAAACGCATCAGCCGAGAATGTAAGCCATGCCTATTACCTGGTACATGCAAAAGACAAATATAAGGTACTCAAACGCATAGCAGACTTTGAACCTGATATTTACGGCATTGTATTCTGTCGTACACGTAAAGAGACCCAGGAAGTTGCATCTAAGCTTATAAATGATGGTTACAATGCAGACGCCCTGCACGGTGATCTGTCGCAAGCTCAGCGCGATGCAGTAATGCAGAAGTTCAGAATCAGGAATCTTCAGCTTCTTATTGCAACTGATGTAGCTGCCAGGGGACTTGATGTCGATGATCTCACCCATGTAATTAATTTCAGCCTCCCCGACGATACTGAGGTTTATACTCACAGAAGCGGACGAACCGGGAGAGCTGGTAAAACAGGGATTTCAATTTCGCTTGTTCACCTGAGAGAAAAACATATTCTCCAGCAGATCGAAAGAAAAGTTAAGAAACCTTTCAAATCTATTCCGATTCCGACAGGAAGCGAAATTTGCGGAAAACAGTTATTTAACTGGGTAACTAAACTTGAGAATGTTTTAACTGATCACCAGGAAATTGAAAAATTCCTGCCTGAGATAAAGGAGAAACTGTCAGGACTTGACAGGGAAGAGTTGCTTAAAAGAGTTGTTTCTCTTGAGTTTGACCGTTTCCTCGATGATTACAGGCACGGTGAAGATATTATCTCTCCGGTATCTGAGAGAGACGAAGGTTTCGGCAGGTCAGGCAGAAGAGAATCTCGCGGAGATTACCCGGGAAACTACAAAAGACTGTTCATAAATCTGGGAAAAACAGACGGGTTCTATGCAGAGCAGCTAATTGAACTTGTGAACTCCAACACCAGGGGGAAAAAAATACCGATCGGAAAAATTGACCTGCTAAAGAGCTTCTCCTTTTTTGAAGTTGAAACCGGCTATGCTGATGATCTGATAGGAGCGTTGAGCAATGCCACATTTAAAGACAGAAGAGTCGCCGTCGAAATAGCACAGGAAAAACCAGACAAAACAAGAAATGGAGGATATTCCGGAAATAAACCTGCCAAATGGTCAGACAGAAGACCGGAAAAAAGGAATCAGAGCAGATCTGAAGGCAAAAGCAGGGAATTTAAGAGAAGCAGTAAATATGGTAAAAAAAGTAAGAAAAACTATAGCCGCTAGATCTTAATACCTTTATGTTTCTCTGTGTAAGTTCTTTTTTGTCACACAGAGGTATAGTTTAAAAAGAGCTTTTTATGGGCTCTTTTACTTTTACTGCAAGAAGTATCATAGAAATAATTGCGATTGTTCCCCCAAAACCGAAAGCTACAGTTCCCCCGTAACCGGGATATATTTTATCAAAATAGCTGTAAAGAAATCCGAATATAATACTTGCAGGCAGAGCTCCCAGCCCTATCGAAAAATTAAACAGACCAAAAGCTGTTCCTCTCTTTTCATCGCTAACCATATCAGCAATAAGCGCTTTTTCCGTTCCCTCCGTAAATGCATAGAACAGAGCATATACAGCAAAGAGAATAAATGTTGCGATAACCTGTAATTCAGGAGATAAAAACACAATAAGAGCAAATGAAATATAAACAAATGCATAGATTGCCCACCCTGCATTTATAACAATCTTCCGGCCTATTCTGTCGGAAAGAGTTCCGAGCGGAGTTGAAAAAACAGCCTTAATGATATGAAAAAATGCCCAGACAAGAGGAAGGAAAAGGATATTGATAACATTTGACCTGGTGGTTTCATCGCCGAATGCAGATAACATTACCTGAAGAGGATGAATATTGTTTACCAGGTTTACAACAGCCCCGCTTCTTTGGATAGCCTCCTCAACT